>JAEEGL016447935.1_pt1 | contig 17115 bp, 18 predicted proteins | sample 9134231 | NCBI WGS metagenome assembly JAEEGL01 (sample SAMN16246548, study PRJNA631951) | gut metagenome | biome: gut microbiome; feature: rumen; material: fiber-attached | host: Bos | place: Iran: Karaj | collected 2018-10
CAACCACATCAGGTATTCAGAGCGTAGCGAGGAATGCCGAATGCGGTTGGTGATGTGGGAGACGTGTAAAGAGATGTGTAAAGAAATAAAGAGAGGTACCGTTAACCTATGGTAGATCGACTGATAGCGATCAAGGACAAGCTGCTTGCGTTCTGGAATCGCTATACAACCAAACAGAAGACCATAATCATCTGTGTGACGCTCGCGATATTTTTCGCGATCGTCCTTTTGGCGTTCTTCCTGACACGCCCGGTTTATGTTGATCTCGTTACTTTGAATTCCGAAGCGGCCTCCACCTTCCGCGAGCAATTGGACGCGGATGGTATCGACTACGAGGCGGAAGCAATCTCCACGGATCGTGTGCGCTTCAAGGTTGAGCAGGGGCAGTATTCCGACGCGGTTGTCGTGATGGGCGCGAACCAGGTGACCGATGAGACCGGTATGTCCTGGAAGGACGCGCTGGAAGAGGATATGACCACGACCTCCCAGGTGAGAACCACCAAGATCAACCTGGCACTCCAGGCATCGATAAGAACCGGACTTCTCACGTTTGACGGTGTGGAGGACGCGACTGTATTTTTAGATAAACCCAAGGATGATAATACGATTTTCTCGGATGGTGTTGAGGCTTCGGTTTCTGCCAGCTTAAAGCTCAAGCAGGGCTATGAGATGGATGAAAATGTGGCGATGGGTATCGCGTATTATATCGCCAACGCGGTCGGAAATAAGACCACCGATAACATCATCATCACTGATACGAAGGGGAATCTCCTTTATGGAAGCAAGGAGGACAATACCCTTGGAGGTGCTATAACCGGCAAGGCGGACTACCGTCAGAAACTCCAGAATCAGTTCGCGAAAAATGTCGAGAAGATGCTCAGAAAAGCGGGTTGGGATGATGTTGAGGTCAGCGAGAATGCGATCAAGTTCGATATGGACAAGGTTGATGAGCTCATCAAAACCTATACGCCGAATGAAGGTATGGAGCAGGGTATGTATTCCCACTCCTATGAATACAAGTCGACGGGACAGTCGGGCTCGGGCGGTATCCCGGGTACGGACTCCAACGGTGACCTGACGGATTATCCGATCGTGGGAACCGGTTCGACGAATACCGAGACGATCCTGAACAAGTACGATTTCCTGCCGAACGAGGATGTGAAAAACATCGCTTACGAGGTCGGCGTTGTAAAGCCGGAAGAGTCCTCGATCGCGCTGATTCTGACGCATTACAACGTGATCCACGAGGAGAGTCTGCAGGAGCAGGGGCTACTCGATGATATCAGTTTTGAGAATTATGTTGAGCAGAATTCTCAGGTAACGGCGATCGACCTTGAGAACCGGGATGAGCTGATCGAATTGATCTCGGCAGCGACCGGTATCGCGACCGGAAACATCCAGATCATGGCATACGATAAGCCGGTCTATGAAGCAGCTCAGGCGGGATCATTTTTCGATAACATCACGAACTATCTGATGGTGCTTCTGACGATCCTGATCGCCGCACTGCTGATCTTCGTGATCATAAGAGGTACGTCTCCGGTCGAGGTGACGGAGACCGAGCCGGAAATCACGGTGGAGGATCTGTTGGAGACGACAAGAGACGACAAGAGTGTGCTTGAGGAGATCGAGCTCGAGGATAAATCCGAGACTCGTATCATGATAGAAAAATTTGTTGACGAGAATCCGGAGGCAGTGGCTTTGCTGCTGCGTAACTGGATCAATGAAGATTGGGGAGGTTGATTATGGCAGCACAGACTTCTACTGCCGCGATGGATCTCGACGGCATTCAAAAAGCAGCTATCCTCCTGATCACCATCGGTCCGGAGAAGGCCTCGACGGTGTTTAAGCACCTGAAGGAAGATGAGATCGAGCAGCTGACACTGGAGATAGCGAATACGCGAAGTGTATCGCCGACACAGAAGGAAGCGGTACTCAACGAATTCTATGAAGTATGTCTCGCGCAGCAGTATATCGCCGAGGGTGGTATCGGTTACGCGAAGGATCTTCTGCAGAAGGCATTGGGCGACGACAAGGCGGCCCAGGTGCTCGGAAAGCTGACAGCGTCTTTGCAGGTGCGTCCGTTCGAATTTATCCGAAAGACCGAGGCGACGCAGATCCTCAACTTTATCCAGGACGAGCATCCGCAGACGATCGCTTTGATCCTTTCATACCTGTCACCGCAGCAGGCGGCGGCGATCATCTCTGCTCTGACACCGGACAAGCAGACCGATGTCGCGAAGCGTATCGCGATGATGGATCGTACCTCGCCGGATGTCATCAAAGAGGTGGAGAATATCCTGGAACAGAAACTGTCTTCCCTGGTCAGCCAGGATTACACCATCGTCGGTGGTGTGGACTCGGTTGTCGAAGTCCTCAATACGGTCGACCGTGGTACAGAGAAACACATCATGGAGAACTTGGAGATCGAGGAGCCGGAGCTCGCCGACGAGATCCGCAAGAAGATGTTCGTCTTCGAGGATATCCTTATGCTGGACGATCGTTCGATCCAGCGAGTGCTGCGTGAGGTTGAGAACTCCGAGCTTGCCGTTGCGTTGAAAAATGCCAACGAGGAAGTTCAGAATGTCATCTTCAACAACATGTCATCCCGTCTTGCTGATATGATCCGCGAGGATATGGAATACATGGGACCTGTCCGCTTGAAGGATGTTGAGGAAGCACAGCAGAAGATCGTTAATGTTATCCGCAAGCTCGAGGATAGTGCAGAGATCGTTATTTCTCGTGGTGGAGGTGACGAGATAATTGTCTAATGTTGTTAAATACCCGTTTGTCAATATACAGGGAAAGGAAGCCCGGAAGGTCTCGTATGAGAAGCCGGGCGCCTTTACGCCTTTGGAGAAGCCCAAGAAAAAAGTGGTCGTTCGCGATGCCGCCGAAGTGGAGGAAGAGATCGCCATGGGGCTTTCTCTTGAGGATATTTTTAATGTGAATAACGATACCGTGATGGTCGGGGGCGATGATCCGGATTCGGAGCCGGAAGAAACAGGGGAACCGGACGGACCGGATGGGTTCGAGGAAGGCCTTTCGGTGAAAAATATCACGAAGGAGATCGAGGCGAAGCGCGAGGAGGCGCAGGCGGAGGCGGACGAGATCGTCGAGGCCGCGAGAAATCAGGCGGATGAGATCGTCGTCGAGGCGAGGAAACAGTCCGATGATATCCGTGCGCAGGCGCATGACGAAGGCTTTGAGGCCGGCCGTGAGGAAGGGCTTTTGGCCGGGGAGGCGGAAACCGCGAAAATCCGTGAGGAGATCGAGGAGGAACGCAGAGCCCTCGAGGGCGAGTACGAGAATCTGGTGAAGGCGCTGGAACCGCAGTTCGCACGTGTTGTCTGTGAGCTGATCGAAAAACTGACCGGTGTGGTTATCGCCGATCAGGAGGAGCTGATCCTGCATCTGATCCGCTGTGGTCTGTCTGATGTCAGGAAAAATACGGAGCGCATCATCGTAAGAGTGTGTCCGGAGGACGCGCTCGTAGCAGAGGCGCATAAAAAAGAATTGATGGAACAGATCGAGGGTGAGGCTTCGATCGAGATCCAGTCGCAGGATTCGCTTGAGAAAAATGAGTGCATCATTGAGACAGATAATCAGATGCTTGACGCCGGTTTAAAAACGCAATTGGATAATCTGGTGATGGCTGTCAAGATGCTGGTGTAATATGACGCGTTGATCGGGAGGATGCTTACATGCTTGCAGCACCTTTTTCCATAGCAAAATATGAGTCGCTGAAAGAGCGGAGTTATGTCAAGGCGATGGGGAAAGTGGCGAAGGTCGTCGGGTTGACGGTGGAGTCCATCGGACCGGAGGCAAAGTTAAATGACCTGTGTCTGATCTATTCCGCGGCGAGGCCGGACCCGGTTAAGGCTGAGGTGGTCGGGTTTCGTGATGACAGAGTTCTTCTGATGCCGTACGACGATGTCGAAGGTGTGGGGCTCGGAAGTTTTGTTGAGAATACCGGCGCACCGCTGATGGTGAAGGTTACCGATGATCTTTTGGGACAGTCGCTCGACGGTGTCGGTAACCCGATGTCTTTTGAGGGACTGCCGGATGAGTCGCCGAAGTATTCAGTCGAGGCAGATCCGCCGGATCCGCTGGCACGTGAGATCATCACGGATGCGCTGCCGCTTGGTGTCAAGGCGGTGGACGGGCTGATCACGGTCGGCAAGGGACAGCGTATCGGTATTTTTGCCGGATCCGGTGTCGGAAAAAGTACACTGATGGGTATGTTCGCGCGCAACACGAAGGCGGATATCAACGTGATCGCTCTGATCGGAGAGCGTGGTCGTGAGGTGCGTGAGTTTATCGAAAGAGACCTTGGAGAAGAAGGTATGAAGCGCTCGGTGGTCGTGATCGCGACATCGGACCGTCCGGCGCTGATTCGAAATAAAGCCGCTAAGACGGCAACCGCTATTGCGGAATACTTCCGCGATCAGGGGAAGGATGTCCTGTTGATGATGGACAACCTGACGCGTTTTTCCATGGCGCAGCGAGAGATCGGACTGGCTTCGGGTGAGCCGCCGGTGTCGAGAGGGTATCCGCCGAGCGTGTACTCAGAGATGCCAAAGCTTCTGGAACGCGCCGGGAATTCCGACAAGGGATCGATCACCGGGCTGTATGCCGTGCTGGTCGACGGTGATGACTTCAACGAGCCGATCGCCGATACGGCGCGCGGTATCCTGGACGGACATATCGTTTTGTCCCGTGGAATGGCACAGAAGAATCATTATCCGGCGATCGATGTGCTGGCCAGTATCTCCCGTGTTATGTCGGCGGTTGCGACGAAGGAACACAAGCAGGTGGCCGGGCAGATGAAGGAGGTTCTGGCGACCTATCGCGACGCCGAGGATCTGATCAATATCGGTGCGTATCGCTCCGGTTCCAACAAGAGTATCGACTACGCGATCTCGAAGATCGATGCGTGCAACGCATTTTTGAAGCAGGGAACCGACGAGAAGTTTGACTTTGATGATATTGTCGCTCGGATGACGGCGATTTTTGATGACGGTGACGAAACCGACGAAACTGAGATTGGCGAGATGTAACCAACGTTTTCGCTCGGGACTCCGCTTGCGCCATTCTTCAACGCAGCGGTGCACGCCTCGATAGTACCTCGGCTGCGCACCGGCGTTAAAGACAGGTCCCTCGCCGGAAAACGGTTGGTACATCTCTAATAGACCAGGAGGATATATGGCAAGGTTTATTTTTCCACTTCAAAATATCCTGACTGTCAAGGAAAAGCTCGAGGAGCAGGCGAAAAATGAATTCTCGCAGGCGAATATGAGACTCCGTGAGGCCGAAGATGAGGAACAGCGGCTGCGGGACCGCGAGCAGGCGGCAGAGGAGACGCTCCGACAGACACTGAATGAAAGCCTTGATGTGATGGAAATCAAAAAATGCGAGGACGCCGTTGAGATCCTGAAGGTCTATGTCAAGGAGCAACATCTGGTTGTCATCAAATGTGCCCGCGAGGTGGAGATCGCCCGTGACAAACTCAACGAGGCGATGAAGGAGAGAAAGACCTTTGAGAAACTTCGGGAGCATGCGTTTGAAGACTTTGTCAAGGAGCAGAATCTTCAGGAGCAAAAAGAAGTGGACGAATTGGTAAGTTACCGTCACGGACGGACATGAATAAAAGAGTAAAAATGCGAAAGTGGCATTTATTTACTCGACGTGAGGTGTGAAATGGCTGAAGAAAACGTTGAAAAAAAGGACGAGCCTCTCGAGGCGACCGCCGACGCCGGCGACAGTTCCGGTTCGAAAGTCGTTACACTGATCATCGTTCTGGTGATCGTGGCAATCTGGCTGGCAATCTTCGGGTTGTTGGTCAAGCTTGACGTGGGCGGATTCGGAAGCGGGGTTCTCTATCCGGTGTTAAAAGATGTGCCGGTGCTCAACAAGATCCTGCCGGAGCCGGATCAGAAGGAGACGGATTCGACCTACTATGACAATCTGGCTGAAGCCAACGCCAGGATCAAGGAACTCGAGGCACAGTTGGCGTCGACGACAAGTTCGGACACCGCCAACAGCGATGAGATCGATAAACTGAAAAAAGAAAATGCGAGACTGAAAAAGTTCGAGGAAGCGCAGGCGGCATTTGCCAAGCGACAACTGGAGTTTGATAAAAATGTCGTGACCAATGAAAAAGCGCCGGATGTGGAAGAGTATAAAAAATACTACGAACAAATCAATCCGGACAATGCCGAAAAGATCTATAAGCAGGTAGCGAAGGACTTCCAGTACACGGAGGAAATCAAGGATCAGGCGGATATGTTTGCCAAGATGGAACCGGCGAAGGCCGCGTCAGCCCTGACTGAACTCTCGGCGGATCTGACGCTTGTCGCCAAGATCCTCGACGCGATGCCGAACAATAAAAAGGCCGCCATCATGAATCAGATGGATGAGGGCGTCATCGCGCAGATCACGACGAAGAGTACGGCCATGAAAAAGTAAATGTAACGGCGCGGGTCCGGTTTCGGAATTCGCGCCGAAATTATAAACTTCAGACTAAAGTATCTCCCGATTTTGTCGATATATATCGTGACGGAAACTGCGTACGCGGAGTCTGTCACGACAACGACACAGAAAGGAGGCAGGTCTATGAAGACACAGGGAATCACCCTGATGACTTCCCAGACAACGGAAGTCAAAGTTAAGAAAAAGACGAACGCCAGTGATTCCACCTTCGATAACTTCATCGCGAACAATGCTTCAGCTGTCAACAGACAGAACACGGGACAGACAAATATCGCGGACACGAAGTCGAGTATGGAATCCCCATCGTCGAAAATCAAATCTTCAAAAAAATCTGAGGACGGACCCTCTTCCAACATTTCCCAAAGCAAGGATGCTGACAAACAAGTAAATAACACGGTAACCAAAGATCAGACCAAGGATGTCGCAAAGACCGACGGTACTCAGGATACCACGGAAGTTGTGAAAAGCGACAACCCCTTCGTAAAGGATGACGGACAGATCGACATCGAAAAGGTAAACGAAGAGGTTATGGCAATTCTCCAGGATATTCTGGGACTTCTTCCACAGGATCTTCAGGACATCTTCGATAATCTGGGCATGCAGCCCGGGGAGATTTTTACCGGACTGGCAACCGGAGAGATCGAAAGCTTCTCGATCACAACCGTACAGACCTTCGTGATGGAGGTACACGGAATCGAAGATCCGAGCGCATTTTTAACAAACGATCTTCTGAACACGGAGATGAACGACATCTTCGACCGACTGAAGACATTACTTGCCGAGATGATGCGAGTTGGTGTACAGGATCTCGAGAAACTGGATCCGGAAACCTGGAACACCTTCGCAGGAAATCTTCTGCAGGCTGTATCACAGGAACAGGCACCAATCGTAAACGAGGCACCGACTGACAACGCGGTAGTCACCGAGGAGGTTGACACCGAAGGAGCACAGACCGAAGGTACACCGGACATCGCCGTCATGATCGAGAATCAGACCTCAGATCAGGCAGGCAGCGGTACCGGACAGAACACCGGACAGGGAACGGGACTCGGAGCCGATGATGTAAGAGACGCGGCCGCTGATCTCGAAGCCATGAGCCGCCACACACAGACTACCAATACACAGGCATTCGCGGAGTCACTGACGCAGGCCCTCGACCCTGAAGTAAATCAGGTTCAGGATGTACAGAGACAAATGACAGAAATGGTAGAACAGGTGGTACGCCAGGTAAGAGTTCGTATGATGCCGGAGTCGACGAACATGGAAATCCAGCTTCATCCCGCCAGCCTCGGACGTGTGAATGTCCAGATCAACGCGACCGGACAGGATACGACGGCCAGACTGATCGTAGAAAACCAGGCAGCCAAGGAAGCACTTGAGAGCGGAATGATCCGCCTGCAGGAAGCTTTCGAGGAGAGAGGCCTTAAGGTTCAGGCTGTAGAGGTTACCGTCGGTAACTTCGATCTGGGACTGGGACAGCCGACATCGGGAGAAGAAGCAGAGTCTTCAAACGAAGGAAACAGAGGTAACGGCGGTCAGGGAAGCGCTGGTAGCGAAGAAGGCAGCGTGACAACAGAGACCAATGAAACCGAAGCCTCAAGAAGAGACATTAACAGTACCGTAGACTATACGGCATAAGCAAAGGAGGACGGACATGGCAGTTACCAATTCAAGCCTTTCAACAGCACTGGATGAGTTGACCTACAAGAACTTAGACAGTGAGAACGTCAACAAGGTTCGCGGAAGTTCCGAACTCGGCAAGGAAGAGTTCATGAAACTTCTGACCACGCAGATGCAGTACCAGGATCCGCTGAATCCGCAGTCCGATCAGGAATTCATCGCACAGTTGGCTCAGTTCTCATCTCTCGAGCAGATGCAGAACCTGAATTCAACCTTCAACAACACATCAGCGTACTCGCTGATCGATAAATATGTTGAGATCGAGCATAGTGAGTCGAACGGCGAGACCAAGTCGGCCAACGGAATCGTAGACAGCGTCAAGATCAACAAGAACGGTGCGCAGGTCGTGATCGACGGACAGAGTTTCGATGTAGCGGATGTCTACAAGGTATCATCGCCGACGGATGAGCAGTGGGCTGAGAAGTTGAAGACACAGTCGACGGCGAGCACAAGCAATGAGAGCTGATTTTTTAAAATATCGGCAACGGGAACAAGGAGGTGCCTATGAATATCGAGCAAATTCGCGATTCGTATTTTGGCACTGTGCAAAAGGATAAAGGCAGAAGCCAAAATGAGATAGCGGCAAACGGAGCCGGAAAAACTTTCGGCGACATCCTGTCCGATGTGAAGAATGCAGATGATGTACGGTTTTCCAAACACGCGACGAAGCGGCTCGACTCCCGTGAGATCTCACTTTCGGATGAGCAGTGGACGAGACTCAACGAGGCCACCGGGAAAGCGAGAGACAAGGGATTGAAGGAATCACTCGTGATGGTCGACAACCTGGCCTTCATCGTCAACGTGAAAAGCAACACCGTCGTCACTGCCGTGAACGACACCGAGCGATCGGTATTTACCAACATCGACGGCGCGATCATCGGATAAAAAATGCAACGTAATTACACACGCCGGCCCGACGGATCTCAGGCAGAGATTCAAGGAAGCGTGTCAAACCCCGAATGACAGAGGGGACACACTTATGGAGGGACCAAATTATGATGAGATCATTGTTCTCCGGAATTTCCGGATTGAAAGTACACCAGACAAGAATGGACGTTATCGGTAATAACATCTCCAACGTAAACACGGTTGGTTTCCGTGCAAGTAGCGTAAACTTCACCGACGTATTCTATCAGACTTCACAGGGGGCGTCCGGCCCGAACGCTGAGACAGGCGCTCCGGGTACCAACGCTACCCAGATCGGTCTCGGTGCCAATGTGGCAGCAATCGCCGTAGACCTTTCCGGTACCGGTGCTACACAGCGTACCGACCGCGGTATGGATGTCATGATCAATGGTGACGCTTTCCTGATCGCGAAGCAGAACGGTATGACTTACTTCACCAAGTCCGGTGCCCTTGATGTCGATGCTAGCGGAACACTTTACTGCACGACCAACGGTGCTGCTATCCTTGGTTGGAGAGCGGTAGATACCGGTGGCGGTAACCGTGAGATCAAGAAGGATACCGCAACCACACTTCAGTTGATGGGTGGTGAGAATGCTTACTCGGCACCGAACCCGACAACCAATATCACACTGAAGGGAAATATCGACAGTAATGATACACAGTTGAACTTTCAGAGTGCCGATCAGATGACCGGTTATCCGATTTCCGTCAGCTTTTATGACAAGCTTGGTGAGCTGAATACCGCGAAGTTTGTAGTGGTTAAGGCGAGTGCAACAGCGGAATCAGAGTTTACATTGAAACTGACGGACGTTCTCGGATCAGATGGTAAGTCGATCCTGAAAACACAGCAGGCGGACGGGTCATGGAAGGCAGCTGATCCGGCGATCACCATTAATCTGAATGGAACGGCTGTTACAGCGACTGTTGATGCCAGTAGCGGAAACATTACAACGACAGGAACCTGGCCGAATATCAAATTCTCCGGCGCGACCGGTGAGTTCATGCATGTAGGTGCGGACGGACAGGACAGTATCCGCCTCGGACTGATGAAAGGAACTGATGCCAATGAGAGCCAGTTCCTAAATACAACCGGAACCGGAAAAGATACGACCGGTGGTGTGGAACTCGATTTCTCCAGCCTGACTATGTACGCGCAGGACGGTGTATCGAACGTTAAGCCGAACCGTGGTACCGAGGACGGTAAAGGAACCGGTAACGCGGCCGGCTCACTGAATGGTTTCACCGTTCAGAACGACGGTAAGATTTTCGGTGTCTACACCAACGGTGACAAGAACCTGCTCGGACAGATCGCGGTAGCCACATTCGCTAACCCGTCCGGTCTTGAGGCAGCCGGTAACTCACTGTTCCAGGCAACCAAGAACTCCGGTGATTTCGACGGTATCGGAATCGATATCTCCGAGGTCGGCAAGTTCAGTGTCGGCGCTCTCGAGATGTCCGACGTAGACCTCGCCAACGAGTTCACGACGATGATCACCACGCAGCGTGGTTTCCAGGCGAACTCACGTGTCATCACGACATCCGACTCGATGCTTGAGGAGCTTGTTAACCTGAAACGATAAGCTGAATAGAAGTTAGGGAGAGTATATGCTCGCGCGGAATCGTGGGCATATACTCTTGTTTTGCGTTATACGATAGCAAAAAAAACCGAAATCTGCTTGAAAAGTCTTGAAAACTGTGATAGAATAGGATAGTTATCAGACTTATGCCATTTTAGGAGGTGTTCTATGATTGATGTAACCCGTATGAATGGCACGATCATGAGTCTCAATGACGATCTGATCGAGTCGGTGGAGGAGACGCCGGACACGGTGATCGCTCTTACAACCGGCAAGAAAGTCATAGTGAAAGAAAGCAGGCAGGAGATCAAAGAACTCGTGAAAGTCGCGAGACGAGAGATCCATATTCCATAAAAAGGCAGGTGCAGTTAAGTGGATATAGCTACAGTCGGTGGTCTCGGAGGATGTGCGGCCGCCGTAGTATACGGTATCGTATCCGGTGATCAGGGTTTTGCGGCGCTCGGAAACTTCTGGGATATGCCGTCCTTCCTGATCGTGGTTGTCGGTGCCTTGATGTGTATGTTGATCCAGTCCGACGGAATTGGAGGGTGGATCGGCTCCCTCAAAACATTTTTGATCGGCGTCAAGTCACCAACCTACGATATTTCAGAGATCATCAATAAAGTCATCGAGCTCGCCAACGTTGCCCGTAAGGAGGGACTCCTCCAGCTTGAGGAGGCAGCAGGCGATATTGATAATGAGTTCATGAAAAAGGGCATCATGCTCATCGTCGACGGTACGGATCAGGAACTGGTTTCCTCGATCCTGGAGACGGAGATCGGAGCGATCAACGGACGACATTCCGCGGCCGCCGGTTTCTGGGAGGCATTCGCCGGCATGGGACCTGCGTGGGGAATGATCGGTACCCTGATCGGTCTTATCAACATGCTGAAGCTCCTCGACGATCCGAGTTCCATCGGACCGAACATGGCCGTCGCCCTTATCACGACTCTTTACGGTTCGCTGATCGCGAACTGGTTGTGTATTCCGATCTCGGTTAAGCTGAGATCGATCAACTCGAAAGAGATCATGATGATGAATGTCATCAGCGAAGGCATCCTTTCGATCCAGGCAGGTGAGAACCCGCGCGTGATCGAGGAGAAGTTAAAATCCTTCCTGTCTCCGGCTAACCGTGCCGGTCTGGGCGAAGAGGAAGGCGGAGCAGGTGGTGAGGCTTAATGGCAAAAATCGAAGAAGATGAACCCGCCGACACCGGTGGGTGGATCAACACCTTCGCCGATCTGATGAACCTGTTGTTGTGCTTCTTCGTGCTTTTGTTCTCGATGTCAACAGTCGACGCGCAGAAGTATGAGGCAGTCGTAAAGTCGATGAGTGAGAGTATCAATATCTTCGACGGCGGCGGTGAGTCAATCGGACAGGGGCCTTTTATTGATAGTGGTACCGACCAGGTTGTGGCGATATCACAGTATTTTAATGAGTTTGAAAGTTCGGGCGAGGATCCGGAGGCAACCGAGGATCAGAGCAATCAGCAGCCCGGCGAGTCCGCATCTAAGCAGGGTGAGCATGCCGATCAGGGCGGACAGAAGAGTGACGACGGACAAAACAAGTCCGACGACACCCAGGCTAAAGACAACGGGCAGCAGGGGCAGGATCAGCAGCCCGGCGCGACACCGATTCCGGGACAGCAGGATCAGAATCAGGATGGAAAGACACAGGATCCGGAGCAGGGTGGTAAGCAACAGGATAACGAGACCGGCCAGCAAGGTCAGCAGACGGATCAGAATCCGCAGAGCAAAAATGACCAGAACAAGACCGGTGATAATATTGACAAGGCAACCGTGGCTGCCGTAGAGGCACAGAAGGAAGCCGAGCAGAAGAAAAAGAATACCGAAGCCTACGAAGAGGTGATGAAGGAGGCCGAAGCCAAGAATGTCGAGGATGATATCACCGTTCAGATGGACAAGAAGAACCAATATGTTCAGATTACGATGAACGGTGCACTGCTCTTTGACTCCGGTAAGGCGACACTTAGAAACTCGGTAAAGCCGATCCTCAGCAAGGTGGGGGATATTTTGAAGAGCTACAAAGGGAACCGGATTCAGATTCTCGGACATACCGATGCCGTGCCGATGCACAGCGCTGAGTTCCCGAATAACCTTTGGCTTTCCATGGCGAGAGCGACGGCGGTGTTTGAGTATATGACAAGCGTCAAAAAGCTGGATGCTCACAACCTTGAGACAACCGGACGCGGTGAGTATGATCCGATCGCGACAAACGGCACGGCAGCCGGACGAGCGAAGAACCGCCGCGTAGAGTTCCGAATCTATACCAACAAGTGATAGGAGAGTTAGGACGATGAAGAAGAACATACTGACCGTAGTTATCATGGCTGCGACGGTGATCAACCTGGTGCTGACCATCGTTCTGGTATTTTCCATAATGCCGGCGATGAACAAGACGACCAATCTGATTGACAAGGTGGCCTCGGTGATCGATCTGGAGATCGAGGACAAGAAAGAGGATCAGGATTATACGATTGCAGACCTGGAATCCTTCCCGATCACCTATGATGCGGCACAGAAGTTGGGTCTGGCCGCTGAAGAAGGCGATACGACACTGCATGTGCTTATGATCGAGGGATTGACCATTTCCTTCAACAAGAAAGCGGAGGACTATCAGACCATCAGTGAGATGATCAAGGCAGACACATCCCGCGTTGAGGATATCGTAAACAAGACGGTAGGAAGCCATACAAAGTCTGATTTTGATCAGGTCAAGGTAGCCAGTGAGTGTGTGAAGAAGATTCAGGAACTCTACGATACGAAGTGTGTGGTTGATCTGATCTTCGTTAAGCCTCTGTTAGCGTAAGCAAAGGGGACTCGGATACCGTGAAATCGGGGATCCGGAGCGCGTGTGCGCAGATTTTTCAAAAAATCCTTTATCTATTCGATAAAATGTGTTATGATATAGGTTAGCCGATTGTCGGCATATGATTTTTGGTGGCTCGGAGGTGAGGCGTAATGAGTGATGTGCTGTCGCAGAGCGAGATAGATAATCTCCTGTCTGCGCTGAACAGCGGAGAATTTGATCCGAACGCCGCCGAGGAAGAAGACGAACGCCCGGTCAAAGACTATAACTTTGCGAGACCGAGTAAGTTCTCCAAGGAGCATCTCCGTACGCTCGTCTTTATCTACGAGCACTATGCCAGATTGCTGTCGACGACATTACCTGTGTATCTTCGGAAAAATGTCCAGGTTGAGGTCATGCATTCCGAGGCCGCTACCTATCAGGAGTTTTCGAACTCCCTGTCCAACCCGGTATTGCTGGGCGTTGTGAATTTCACACCACTTGACGGCAATATCATCATGGAGATGGCGACAGGGCTTGGCTATGCGATCGTCGATCGTATGCTGGGAGGAGACGGTCAACCGCTTGAGAAGACGCGAGAGTTTACCGAGATCGAGTTGACGATCATCGAGAGGATCATGGTGGTGTGTGTCAACCTTCTGGTGGAGCCGTGGCAGACCGTGGCTCAGCTGGAACCGGTACTTGATCGAATCGAGACGAACTCACAGTTCGCACAGTTTGTGACGCCGAACGAGATGACTTCGATCATCACGATGAATATACGAATCGGCAATGCCGAAGGCCTGATGAACGTCTGTATCCCATACGACGTAATCGAGCCGGTGATTGATAAGCTGAATACGAAAAACTGGTATTCCAGCAACGAGACCACTGAGATCGGTACTTATAAGGAAGTTATCGAGGAGTCGTTGCAGAAAGCTTCGATCCCCGTACGGGCGATCATGGGACGCTCGGCGATATCCGTCAACGATTTTATGCATCTGTTGCCGGGTGACATCATCAAGATCGATACCCACCTTGAGGATGAGTTGGATGTATATGTGGGTAATATCAAGAAATTCTCTGCCATACCGGGTGCATATAATGACTCGTATGCGGTGAAGATAAAATCAATCTATAGAGAGGAGTAGCGCGATGGACGGTATGCTTTCGCAGGAAGAGATTAATGCTCTTCTTGGCAGCATGGAAGAAGATTCAGGCGGTGGTGATGCCGATGTCGCTACAGCTGCTCCGGATGAAGGAGCGGCGCCGGTAGGAAGTGATGCCCTGTCCGCGGATGAGGCGGATGCGCTTGGTGAAATCGCCAACATCAGCATGGGGACGGCGGCGACGACGCTGTCAATCCTGGTAAATAACCGTGTGGATATCACGACACCGCAGGTGACAACGATATCCATTGATGATCTTTCAAGAGAACAACCGACACCTTGTGTGTTTATTCATATATCATATGTAAAGGGACTGGAAGGTAAAAATATCCTGATCCTGAAAGAGGACGATGTCAAGGTTATCACTGATCTGATGATGGGTGGTGACGGCACCAGTACCGATCAGGAACTTTCAGAGTTGCACCTAAGTGCGATCTGCGAGGCGATGAACCAGATGATGGGTTCGGCTGCGACCTCGATGTCCTCTATGATCAATGATACGGTGGATATTTCTCCGCCGACGGCCACCAGAGTGGATCTCGCTGAGAATATCAAGGGCGAGCTCGAGGGGTTGGTTGAGAGTTCATTCGTACAGGTTGCGTTCCGTATGGAGATTGGTGATCTGGTAGATTCACAGATCATGCAGTTGTATCCGACGGATTTCGCCAAGCGGGTTTACAAGCAGTTTGCCGGAATATCCGACGAACCGGAACCTGCGGCACCGGAACCGGCAGCACCGGAGCCCGCACCGGCACCGGCGGCAGCAGCACCGGAACCGGTTCCTGCTCCCGCACCACAGGCTGCACCACAAGCGGCGGCACCACCGCCCATGCAGCAACCGCAGATGGCACCGCCTCCTATGTATGGATATCCACCTCAGGATTTCAACATAGCGCCGGCGCAGTTCCAGAGTTTCATGGCACCCCCGGATCTTTCCGGTATCGCACCGGAAAACATCGATCTGATCATGGATGTGCCGTTGGAAGTCACAGTCGAATTGGGACGAACCAGCAAGTCCATCAAAGAGATACTCGATTTTTCGCCTGGAACGATTATCGAGTTGGACAAGTTGGCAGGTGAGCCAATCGATGTGTTGGTAAATGGTAAGTTTGTTGCGAAGGGCGAGGTTGTCGTTATCGAAGAAAGCTTCGGTATTCGAGTGACCGAAATCATCAAAGAATCTTAATAGAAGGAGAGATAAAATGGCTAAGAGTGTTTTGATTTGCGATGACGCGGCATTTATGAGAGTCATGATCAAGGACATCCTGACAAAGAATGGCTATGAGGTCGCAGGCGAAGCAGAAAACGGAGCAAAAGCGGTCGAGAAGTACAATGAGACCAATCCGGATCTGGTTATGATGGATATCACCATGCCGGAGATGGATGGAATTCAGGCTCTGAAGAAGATCAAGGAGGGCGACGCGAACGCTTGTGTTATCATGTGTTCCGCGATGGGTCAGCAGGCGATGGTTATCGAGTCGATTCAGTCCGGCGCCAAGGATTTCATCGTAAAACCGTTCCAGGCAGATCGCGTGCTGGAGGCTGTTAAGAAAGCGATTGGTTAAAGTATGCTGTCCAACATCATTCAGTTGGTTGTTATTGTTGTAGTCTTTATTGTGGTTCTGATAGCAACCTACTTTACGACAAGATGGATCGGAAAGTCCGGATCGATTCAGGCGCATTCACCGAATATTCGTGTGAAAGAGACCTTTAAGATCGCTCCGAACAGGTACATCCAGATCATCGAACTCGGCGATCAGTATTATGCGATCGGAGTGTCGAAGGACAACATCACATTTTTGACAGCACTTTCCAAGGATCAGCTTGATCTGACGCCGACGGAGACAGGACAAGGATCGGCTTCGTTCAAAGATATGCTGAGTCGGTTCCGAAAAGAAAAGAAATAATGTAAGCATGTAAGTAAGAGGTTGGTACGTATGTTTCGAAGGAGAGGTATAAAAGCAGTAGTACGCTTGTGCCTTCTTCTCATCGTACTGATGATGCCAACCTTTTTTTGTGGTACCCGCGCATATGCTGCGCCGGTAAAATCCGATGCTGATCAGGATCACATCGAAGGCAACGGAACGACCGGTGAGGTACAGGATCCGGATTCGCCACAGGATTTTCAGTTTTCCATATCGTCCAATGCAGGAGCGACAGGCCTTTCGGCCCCGTTACGAATTCTCCTGGTATTGACGGTTCTTTCGATAGCACCGTTTATTCTGTTGATGATGACATCGTTCACCAGGATAATTGTGGTGCTACATTTTGTTCGAACAGCTTTAGGAACGCAAACCTCACCACCGAACCAGGTGTTGCTGGGGTTGGCGTTGTTTTTGACGTTATTTATTATGTCACCGGTCATCTCTCAGGTCAATACCGATGCGATTCAGCCGTTTGATGCCGGGGAGATCACGCAGGAGGAAGCGATCGAACGAGGGATGGCTCCGATTCGTGAGTTTATGTTTAAGCAGACAAACCGA
>JAEEGL011059970.1_pt1 | contig 17114 bp, 19 predicted proteins | sample 9134231 | NCBI WGS metagenome assembly JAEEGL01 (sample SAMN16246548, study PRJNA631951) | gut metagenome | biome: gut microbiome; feature: rumen; material: fiber-attached | host: Bos | place: Iran: Karaj | collected 2018-10
CCGCATTTCTGCCAAATAAATTACGCTCAATATAAAACGGGCAAGTTTTTCCCTGCCCGTCAATAAATTTTGCTGTTTTAGTCAATGATATTCGTATTCCGCAGAAATTTATTTCTGCGGAATACGAATATCATTGACTAAAACAGATATTCAAGACAGCGGGGCAGTATAAATAATTATATAGTAAGCGAATTAAATAATCGGACTTAAGCTTGCTTAAGGCGGATTATTTATGAGCCCCATCCTATAGTGAACGTCCAAATATTTTTGACGTTCACTATACTTGTACAGGTGTACGGCTGTTCAATTTGTTTATAATAAAAAAACGGCGTATTTCAGCCGTTTAAAAGTTCGTTAAGTGAGTTCATGTATGATTTATGCGCTTTTTCCATTTTTTCGTATATGTCGCTTGACCATTCGCCGCCGTTTTTATATCTTGCGCTGCGCATTTTCTCATAGAATTTATTTTTAAGTGCGAGAGCCTTTTTTGCGGTGGCTTCGTTATGGAGCAGGAAATATTCTATCCTTGCTTCGTTTACGCTAAGTTCGTTTGCGCCGCCTGCGTAGTTGTGGTCTTCTTCCTGCACGCCGTCGTTTTCCCAGCCGCATATCTCGCATATATCGAAGTCATTGTCCTCCCAAAACTCGTATTTGCCGCAGATAGGACATTTGATCTTTTTTGCCATAATATATCCCCCTTCCCTAAAAAAAGCCGCAAGGCGTAAACCCTGCGGCATGACTGCCGATGGCCGGACTCGAACCGGCACGGAGATTATCCGCTTGATTTTGAGTCAAGTGCGTCTGCCAATTCCGCCACATCGGCATATCGTCAACAAGAAAATTATAATATAATTTGTGAGGTTTGTCAAGCTTTTTTTGTGCATTTTACTTTAAAATTTAGCTTGACAAGCAGCCGCAATAATGATACAATAATCAAGTATGACAGCGAAGGACTGTCAACATCCTTGCTCTTGCGATAGAGAAAGGGATGCAAGAGCCAAAGAACATCGCACAAACGCGGTGTAAAGTCCAAAAGGAGGTGCTAATAATGAAAAGCTATGAACTTGCAGTAGTTTACAAGCCATCATTAGACGAGGAGGCGTTAAAGGCCGAGGCAGAGAGCGTAAAGGCTCTTATCGAGAGATTCGGCGGCAGCGTTGAAAAGGTCGATGATTGGGGCAAGCGCAGACTTGCTTACGAAATTCAGAAAGTTAACGAAGGTTTCTACAGCTTTGTTACTTTCAATGCCGAGACTTCTGCTCCCGCAGAGATCGAAGCTCGTATGCGTATCAAGGAAAATGTGCTTCGTTATTTAATAGTTGCCAACGAGGAGTAATTCGGGAGGTATACTGAATGAACAGAGTAATTTTAATGGGTAATCTTACCAGAGATCCCGAAGTCAGGTATTCAACAGGCGAGAACCAGATGGCTATCACACGTTTTAGTGTGGCTGTTCAAAGAAGGTTTTCCCGCAATGCTCAGCAGAACGGTCAGCCGGAAGCTGATTTTATCAACTGTGTTGCATTTGGCAAAACAGGCGAGACTATAGGCAATTATTTTACCAAGGGCAGAAAAATTCTTGTTTCGGGCCGTCTTCAGAACAACAACTGGGAAGACCAGAACGGTCAGAAGCATTACGGTATGGATGTTATAGTAGAGGATTTTGAGTTCTGCGAAAGACGCGGTGACGGCGAGGGCGGCGCTACTCAGTACAGCGCACCCGCAAGAAGCAGCGCTCCCGAAGCTCCCAAGCCCGCATCCACAAGCGAGAAATTTTACGATGCGCCCACAGGTGTAGACGAAGAGGATTTACCATTCTAAAATTTTGTAAGGAGGTCTTTTGAAATGATCAATAAAAAGCGCGGCAGGAGAAAGAAGCGCGTTTGCGCATTCTGTGCCGAAAAAGTAAATACAATTGATTACAAGGATGTAGCAAAGTTACGTAAATTCGTTTCCGAGAGAGGCAAGATCCTCCCCAGAAGAATCACAGGTAACTGCGCTAAGCATCAGCGTGTTCTTACAACAGCTATCAAGCGTGCAAGACACGTTGCACTTATGGCTTATATCCAGGAATAATACTTTTGCGGAGGGCTTTTGCTCTCCGTTTTTTTGTTGGATTTTGTAATAAAAACGAAATATTATTTTTATAGACTTAATTGTAAATTTATGATAAGTATATTTTTGGGAACATCACTGATAGTAACATATGAAAGGCAGCGATATGTGGGGTTTGTAAGTTACAGAAATCATAATTTTAATACTTTGGCTGTGGGTTTTAAACATTTTTTTATGTATATCAAAAGTGAAAATTATGTGAAAAGAAATTTATGCACTTCTCAATATAACACGGCAAGGGAAAAAAATCGGTGTTTTGTCGGCGGACGAATGTTACGGATATTTCCCCCTGCTGTGTGCAGGCGTTGTCGGGGGATGAAAAAAGGGGCTGTCGCATTAAGAATATGATAATATTCAATGTTTCAGTCCCTTATGTTGTCTATTCCCTGTTAAATGAAATCTTTTATTAAAGTAATTTTGGCGCCGCAGGCTTTAATCCGCAGTGCGGGCTTTGCCCGTGCGAGGAGCGGACAAAGTCCGCAAACCTTACAGACTTGCAAGTGTATCTTTGATGCACGCAGACAAGTCTGCTAATTGGCGAAAAACCTGTTTTTCGCCAGAGGGTGGAGCTTAATGCGACACCCTCAAAACAAGCAATTTAAATGATTATTTATTTGCAAGATATGTTTTAAGGTTATTGATTATCTCGTTTACGTCAAGGCCGTGTACGAAGCAGGCCTCTTCAAGAGATTCGCTTGTATGGGCAGGGCAGCCTACACAGTGCATGCCGCTTGCCATAAGTACGCCCGCAAGATTGGGGTCAAGTGCGATGATATCCGCAATTATCATATCCTTTGTAATTTCCATTTTTTATTTCTCCTTTTTATTTTACGGGGCCGATGCTTTTTACGGGGAAGTATCTGAAACCGGCCTTGCCCAGTATCTTATCCTCGGCCACAAATTTATTTGTCCAGAACCTTGAATCGCTGGAATGATTTCTGTTGTCGCCCATCATAAAATAATGACCCTCGGGCACGACGTAGGTCGCATCCTCGGTGCGCATAGGCTCGTGCAGAAAATCTTCGCGCAAAGGTTCGGTACTGTCGTTGATGTATACATGTCCGTTTCTTATATTTACGGTGTCACCCGGCAGACCGATTATTCGCTTTATATAAAGCTTGCTTTCATCGTCGGGGAACTTGAATACCACTATGTCGTAGCGCTCGGGCTTGCTCAGTTTGTAGCTTAAGCGGTTCGCGATAAGCCTGTCGCCCGTCATTACCGTCGTTTCCATTGATGCCGAGGGCACTTTGGCGTTTACGATAAGAAAAGTGGTTATAAGAAAGGCAAAAACTACGGCAAAAACAATGGTTTCTATCCAGCTGACAGTCTCTTTGATGATATCCTCTTTGGTTATCTTTTTCTTTTTGCCGTCTTCTTCTTTGGTTTCGGGCGCTGCGTTTTCCTCAGCGCCCGTGGTTTCCTGTTTTAATTCGTCTGACATTTAAAAAACTCCCGATTTATTCTTCGTTTATAGGCTCGGCCTCGTCAACGGGCAGAGTATCTTCGTTTCTCTCCATTTCGGAGTCGCGCTGTGTGGACTCGTCATAGTCCTCGTCTACGCCTGCGGTTATATCAACATACTCGTCAGAGTCTGCCGCATAGCCGTTCTCTTTGTCTGCCGCTGCTGCGCTTTCCGCTCTTTTTTCTTCTATTTTGGCCTTGATATTATCAAAGGCTTCAACGGAACGGTCGCGGATATCCTGAGCGGCTTTCTTTACCTTGGGCTCTGCCTTTTCGGCAAAATCCTCGACCTTGGTCTTTACGCTGCGCGCAAAATCGTCAAAGGAGCAGCCTTCACTCGGAAGAGCGTTAAGCAGGCTGACTGCCTCGTCGGCTGTTATTTTACCATCGTTGAGCATATTTAATATAAGCATACGTTCTTCTTTCATTTTGATTACCTTCCTTTCTTTTTGGATAGCTTTTCTTAAATATATAAGAAAATAACTAATTATGGAAATTTATTATAAAAACAGGCGGGTCGTCGTCATACTGAAGCATATAGGCGATAGCCTCTTCCACAGAATTGACGGGGTAGAACTCCAGCTTGTTTTCTTCGTTTATACAGCCTATAAGCTTGGTGTCGCCAAACTCCATATAGGCAAATTTGCCCGTTCCGCAGTCGTAGCTTGCGGGAACGTCCTTTTCCTTTATCAGTTTTAACTGAACCAGGGGTGCTTCATACGCGGTAAAATGATTTTTTGGCTTTTCGTAATTTGCAATGGTGTACTTGGGCAGAAGTCCGAGCTCCATTGTGGGATATTTCATGTTTACGTCATACATGGGGCTGTCGCTTTCCTCAAGACCCTCCATGCCAAGTGTCCATGTGCCGTTGTCAAGCACGCAGACATATTCTTTCACCATTGTTGTATCATCAAGACTTCCGACTACCGCAACGGCATATTTGTCATCGCAGGCCATATGTTTTACGTCATATTCGCCCTCAAAGCCCGTTGCAGCCATTATACCCTCATAATCGGTGCTGCCGCGCTGCGGATTGGTTATCTCGCCGTGGGTGAATTTATAACTCATTATAAGCGCTTCATAGTCTTTTTGTGAAAGAGTTGCGCCCTCGCTGTACAGGTCGTTTGATATAAAGTAGCCGTTTTTGCTGTTATAGGCTGTGAACACCTGCAAACTTTCGTCGTTTTTGTCGATATTGTCCGCGTATGGGGCAAGGTCGCTTGCGCGGATATAAATTATATCGGTATAATCGACAATGTCGCCCTCGGCATTTATAACGCCCTCGTCAACAAGGTCTTTTATGGTCATATTTTTGTTTTCGTCCGTGTTGTACAAAAATCCGTATTCGGTTATAAGATTTTTATTTTTTTTGTTTGCCGCAAGATAGCTGTCAAGCGCTGCATTTATATCCGAGATGGATGCTTTCATATCATCCGTAAGCTCTGTGTCGCTAAGACCGACGATTATCTCGTCCGCACTGTCAAAATCTATCTCTTCGGGGTCGGGCATTTCGGGCAGTTCTTCCTGTGTAACGGCGGGTGTCGTTTCGGGAGTCTGCGGCGCTTCGTCCTTTTTTAAAACCGAGGCTGTTATTGCGCCCGCGCCGACGACAATTACTGCCGCTGCGGCTATTATTGCTTTTTTATGCTTCATTTTTATTCCTCCGTATACTCGCTTTCCTTGTCCTTGATGGTCTCAAAAACATCGGCAAGCTCTGCATGGTGAAGTTTAAGTACATTTTCGACAGCCTGCTGCGCGTTGTCCTCGTCAAAAGGCAGAGCAGCCAGCCATACGGGGTTATAGTCATCGGTCATTTCCGTAACGGAAACGCCGTTTTCTTCAAGCGCTGACGGGTCGTAATAATCATATATCGCATCATACTCCCAATCGCTGACATCCCGCCCTGTGGAAAGACGGATATTAAGTGTCATGCCGCTGTCGGTTTCCGCGGCGTAAAGATTGACAATATATTCATCATGCGCCGAAAGCGTTATGCTGCAAAGCTCCTTTTCCAAAAAGCCTGTTTTGGCATCTTTCAGCATTATTACATAAATCGTTTCCATATTATTCACTCCAGTTGTGATGATGAAGTTCGCCCTGTGTTACAAAACCTTCAAAACCCTGCTGACGCAGAGCCTCGTATAAAACGATAGCCACCGAGTTTGAAAGGTTGAGACTGCGGTATTCGCCTATCATGGGTATCCTTACGCAGTTTTGTTTGTATTTGAGCAGTATCTCTTCGGGAATACCGCTGCCCTCGCTGCCGAACATAATAAAATCATCGTCTTTGTAATCTATGCTGTCATAAGTTTGGCGCGCCTTTGTGGTCGCCATGATTATCCTTGCGTTCGGGTGCGCCGCCACAAACTCGTCAAAGTTGTCGTAATAATGGACTTCAAGGTCCTTCCAGTAGTCCATGCCTGCGCGTTTAAGTGATTTGTCGCTCGTATCAAAGCCAAGCGGCCTTATAAGGTGCAGCGCGGTATTTGTGGCGACACAGGTGCGTCCGATGTTTCCTGTGTTCTGCGGTATTTCGGGCTGATGTAAAACTATATTCATATTATTGCCGTTCTTTCGTGTTTGTATTACAGTGAACGTCAAAAATATTTGGACGTTCACTATAGGATGGGGCTCATAAATAATCAGCCTTAAGCAAGCTTAAGTCCGATTATTTAATTCGCTTACTATAAAATAATGGTTTGAAAATAATTCCTCTTTACTACAAAGTAGTTTACCATATAAATTTTAATTTTTCAAGTATGTTTGACTAATCGTCATAGAAATTTAAACATTCGCCGTATATTTTAAGTGCGTGTTCCGCAAAATTTTTTAGCGAATACTGCCGATTTATCAAATTTACGGCGTTTTCTTTTAATTTTGAGATGTCGCTGCCGAGCAATTCGTCAAGGCGGGCGGCAAATTCCTCCTCCGTGTTGTAGGCATAGCCCGTAACACCGTCAATAAGGACTTCCTCAAGGCATTTGTCACGTCTGCACAAAAGCGGGAGACCGTTTGCAAGCGCTTCTATATAAGTAAGCCCCTGGGTCTCGGATCGGGAGGCACTGACAAAAATATCGGCAATGCCGTAGTAAAAGCGCATATCCCTGGGCTTTACCATACCCGTCATTATTGCAAAGTCAAGCTTGTTGTCGGCTATGCTCTTTTCGACGCCCTTTCTGTCGGGACCGTCGCCTACAAGCAGAAATACGGCATTTTTCGGCCTTATGTGCCCAAGCATACGTATTATCTCGTCTATATTCTTTTCCGAAGCAAGACGGCCTGCATATAAAATGACTTTTTTGTCAAGCGGTATGCCGAGTTTTCTCTTTAAGGCGGTCTTGTGTTCGTTGTCTTCGTGTGAACATATCTTTGCAAGGTCAAGACCCGTCGGCATTACCCATATGGGTGTGCGGCAGCCATAGCGCATCAGAAGATCGGAAACTTTCTGCGTGGGGGCTATCATGCCGTCGACCCGCTTTGCTATCTGCTTTGTAAAAGTTATCATTGCATTTTTGCCAAGACGCTTGTTATGTATTATATAGTGTGAATAGTCCTCGTAAATGGTGTGGTAGGTGTGTACAATGGGGCAGTGTACGCGCTTTGCGATGCGCCTTGCCATAATAAAGGTGCTGAATTCGCACTGGGAGTGGATAATATCGGGTTTCCAGTCTATCAGGTCGTTTATCAGCTTGCGGCGCACTATTGCCAGAATACGCGCATTGGGATATATTTTGTCCGCATTGAGCGAACTTATGTAGGTGGTGCTGCCCTTTACATAGGAGCGGTAATTTGGCGAAAGCGTCAGTATACGCACGTCCGCACCGCATTCGCGCAGACCTTTTTCGAGGTTTCTTACCGAGGTGGCAACACCGTTTGCGGCGGTTTTGTACCAGTCGGTCGTGATCAGAATTTTCATAATGTTAAACTCTTTCGTAAGTCAAAAGGCTTTTGCCGCATACAGACAAAAGCCCTTTTGGTTTTAACTGATGTCGTGATACCAGTGGTGGTCGTTGCGGCCGGCTTCCTTAGCGTGATAAAGTGCCTCATCTGCGCATTTTGTCAGAAATTTGAGGTCGTATGCATCCTGCGGATATACCGCAAGACCTGCACAGAAACTGATAGGAAGTGTCGTGCCGTCTTCCAGCTTGAAATTTTTGAGATTTCGGCGAAGATTAGCCAAAATATCGTCTAAATTTGCCACGGTCAGCGGGGCGTAAATAAATACGTTAAATTCGTCGCCGCCTATTCGTGCGGCAATACCCGTGCCGTCAAAGGCTTCGGCAAGCGCATCGGCAACAAAGCAAAGTACCTGGTCGCCCGCATCATGACCGTAATTATCGTTTACGCTTTTAAATTTGTCTATGTCAAAAAACATAAATGTGGATATATCGCCCTCGGGAAGGTCTTTGAAAATATCCTGCATATGCGCATCAAAGGCGCGGCGGTTATAAAGCCCCGTAAGAGGGTCATGCTCCGAAAGGTCCTGCAATGTCGCATTCTCTCTGCGCTCGCTGTTGTAAAGGTGAACTGCCAAAAGAAGTGTTGCAAAAATAAGCAGAGCGGCACATATACCCACGCCCCAGGCGTATTGGTGCATTGTGCCCGAAAGCTCCGCAAGGGGTATCTGTATAACGATAAACCAGTTTTTCATACCGTCAATGTCTACATAAGCCTCGGTATAAACAGCTTTTTTTAGAGTGTAGTTGACAAGGTTGGGTTCTGCGTTTTCGCGCATATTTTTCAGCCATACATCGTAATCGTAGTCATTCAGACCCTTTATATCGGATTTTATAAGTCTTATATTGCTCCATGTGCCCGCGGGAACGCTGCCGTTTGCGGAACAGCTGACATAATTGCCCGAAAACGGGTTCATCAGAAATACAAAGGTATTCTCGGACAGAATATTTGTATATGCAAGGTTTTGTATCGTTTCAAGGTAGTAGTTTGCGTATAGACTGCCTATCTTTTGGCCGCCGCGTTCAAGCGGGGCTATCATGGTTATCATATTCGTGCCCGTAACGCTTGAACGATAGGGCTCGGAGATATAGATACTGTCCGCAAGCTCTGCCTTTTCAATAAGCTCCTGTTTTTCTATGTCCAGTTTTTCGCCGCTCGTGCCGTATATATTTCCCTCGCTGTCGATAAGACCTATGCCCGAATAAGGCATTGTATCAAGCGTTTGTTGAAGCTGGTCATAATAGGCATCAAAATTACAGGTCTCATCAGCCGAAATAATGTCGGCGGCCTCGGTGACATAATCCACCATCATGCCGAAAGCGGTGTCTACCTTTTCGGACATAAGGCTTAAAATGCTGTTTATTTGCGCGCTTGTACTGCGCTTGATAAGGCGGTTTAAGGATGCCGCAACACTTGTCAGCACAAAAACGCAGAACAAGAGATAGACTATCAAAAGTTTAAAATGAGAAGCGGTTCGGCTATGATTCATTTTTTGTCCACCTCCGCTTCGTATTCACGGTAGTTGCCGTGATTTATAACGACCGTACCCGTGTCTATAAATTTATATTCGGACTTTTTGCCGTTAAGAACATCAAGTGCATCTTTGACACCCTTGTAGCCCATGCTGTACTGATTCTGAACAATGGTGGAGGCACTGAAATTGTCCGATGCGACAAGAGCCGCCGTTTCGTCCGCATAGTCAAAGCCCACAAGAACAATGTCGTTTCTGTTGTTTTCGGTAAGACCGTTCACAAAACCGACTGTGGAGCTGTTGTTGCAGCCAAATACTCCCTTTAAGTCGGGATATTGCGCCATAAAGTCAAGACAGTTCTGTTTTGCCTTGTCCTTGTCGCCGTTATTGAGCTTTACCTCGTCCAGAACTTTCCAGTTTTCGGGGGCATTGGCTGCCCAATACTGGTTAAAGCCCGCAAGCCTGTCTATGACCGTCTGTGATGCGGTGGAGGTTATCTGTATGGCGATGCTCAGTTCTTCCTTTTCGTCTGTGCCCTTGGAGATAAGCTGCTCGAGCATTTCCTCTGCCGCAAGCTCGCCTGCCTGAAGATTGTCCGTCATATAGCAGGTGTTGTAGCTTTCGCCGTTGACTATCGTATCGACAAGAATAACGGGTATACCGCTGCTGTATATCTCCGCGGTTTCCTGAACAAGGCTTGAAGAGTCGCTTGGCGCAAGCAAAACGGCATCCGCGCCCAATTCGTTTACGGCACGGTCAAGCATTTCTTTCTGTGTCTGCCAGTCGCCCTCGCCCGAAGGTCCGCCGACATAGACATTGCATCCCGATTCATTGCCCGCGGCGGCCGTTCCGTCTATTATATCCTGCCAATACTGGCTGTTCATAACTTTAAGTACGACATATATGTTTTTCTGCCCGTCTTTTATTTTTGTAACGGGTTCAAAATCGTAGATAGTGCTTTCGGCCGCATTAGGGGGCTTACTGTTACTGTCCGCGGAGCATCCGCATAAAAGCAGAACGGACATCAGAAACACAGATGCAGCCAAGTGTAAAAATTTTCTCATATAATTTACCCGCTGCCGATTTTATCAGCTGAAATTACTTAAAAGATACCTTAATGTAGTTTCGGGAACTATGCGGCTTATAGTGCCGAAGTCCTTCTTTTCGAGACAGCGTCTTACACGGCTTGCGCTTATTACCTCGCCGCCGCTTTCAAGACGCGGGATAACACGGAACTCCATACCGCAGGCGGGGAGTATGCGCTTCATTGTCTCATTGTACTGTCTTGTTACCATATCAAGCGGTTCTTCGCCCGCAAAACGTATTTTTATGCCAAGTGTAGGCGCTATGTAGTTTGCAAACAGCTCGACATCGTTTGACGGGTCGATAGCCGCAGAGCCCACATTGTCCTTGTTGAAATACTCGGGGAAGGTGAGCGTGGATATCATAAAGTTGCCGCTGGGCAGCACGGTCACGTTTGAAAGGTGAGCTGTGCCCTGCTGTACCAGCATAAAGCGGTCTTTGAAGCTGAATATGGATTTATCCTCTTCAACAACAAATATATAAAGCTGTTCTACCTGTTTTGCCGCTGTTTCTATAAGATACCTGTGACCCAGTGTGAATGGGTTGCAGTTCATAACTATTGCGCCGACTTTGTCGCTTGTTGTCTTTACGCGGTGAGTTTTAAGCTCGTCCAGAAATTCCGCAAGTTCGGGATACGGGGGCGCAAGATCGGGCGCCGTGCCGTCGGACATGGAGAAGTAATGGTCGCTTACTTCGTAGTCGTCACGCAGATAGTCCTCTATGCTCATATAAATATATTCCGCTATCTTGTTGTTTACCACATGGTTGAAGTGCTCGGGAGAATCGAGGAAATACTCTCGTTTCTCGCGTGTAAGGTTCATAATAAGGTCAAGCAGATAATTTACTTCTATGCCCTTTTTGCGGTAAACTTCATAATGGCGGTAAAGAATTATAACTATATCGCCGTCACGCACCTTTATATTGCGCAGTTTTTTGTTTATGGCGGTATCCGCCTCAACGCCGTAATTTATTACCTGATACTGGTCAAAACCGATGTTAAGGTAACGCTGAAGCTGACTTGCTATCGTAAATTTATCCTCGACAAAACGTCCCATGGCAACACACTTTCCGAAAAAATGTATGGTATGTATGGGGTTTTCGGGAATGTTTGTGGTAAGGCGGCAGCCGTTTACCGTGTTGTAATAATCCGAATGGAACTCCGCATATTTTCTTATGCCGTTTACTTCAACAGCCTGCGGACGGGTCAGAATACCCTCCACATACTCGGGCGAGTAAAGCTCGCAGAAGAATTTGCGCACGTCAAGGTCATATTTTTTGTCCTTTACCATGTTGTGCAGGAAAGGTGTTCTCTTGAAAGTGTCAAGACCCCTTGCCTTAAGCATGAAGTTAAGGGTAAATATCTCGGGATAAAGGTAGGTGAACACCTGTACGCCGCCCGCTTTGAGCACGGGGAGCACATTGACCGCAAGGTCGTAGCTCATGGCAAGCTCCGCACATATAGAATTGTGGTTTATCGCATCTACTTTAAGGCCGTCCTGTGTTACATTTATTTCCTGTACGATACCAAAGTAAAGTATGGCATCAAATTTTTTGTCAAGAGGTGCTTTTATTGCGATCTGTCTGCCCGCATCGGAAAGTTTTATCTGCTTTTGAGTGATAAGAGCGGTATTTTCCGCACCGCATTTTGCGGCAAGGGCGCTGTGCATCTTGCGCGCAAGCTGGCCGTTGCCGTATACAAGTATGGATTTGTAGCGCATATCCACTATATCCACAAACTCGTCAAACATCTCGTCATAATAATCGTAATTGTTGACAAACCAGTCGAAGATCTCCGTGTCGTTTACGCGCTTCAAAAGCTCGGAAAGCATACAGCTTTCAAGCGAATACTTGTCATACGATGCCCTGCGAAGCTTGTACATCGACATATCGGTCTCAAGCACCAGCTTTGCGTTTCTGCATATCTGTAATGATTCACTGAGAGTTTTGGTGACGGGAACGCGAGTCTCGTCGCAGAATGTATCTTCCGATATTTCCACAACAATGTTTACGCCCGTGCCGTATACAGCATCTATAAACTGCTTTGCCATTTCATTATAGCCCATTATAACTATGCCGTCATAGCCCATGTACAGCAGATATGCAGCGATAAGACCGATGTCGCGTTTTTCTATTTTACGCCATTCGCGGGTAAAAACACCCGCTTCATTTTGTTTGGGTTTGTCTTTGTCTTTGGGTCTTTCGGAATTTCCCATGCTCCGCTCACCTCTAATAATATATTTGGCATTATTGCCGTATTAGTTCATAATAATTACATTTATTATACAATATTTTAACAAAAATTACAAGACAATATTGTAAAAAAGCGTGAATAATTTGTAACATAAATTTAATTTGTAATATGATGAAAAGTGTGATATACTTATCGTGAACGTCAAAAATATTTGGACGTTCACGATATGATGGGGCTCATAAATAATTGTACTCAAGCGAGCTTAAGTCCAATTATTTAATTCGCTTACTATAATTTATGAAAAATTTAAAGGATCGGGGTAATATTCTTGAACAGAAAATATTCCATTGCGGAAACCACTAAGGTGGAAAGAGAAAAAATAGTAAATGATGCACTTGCGCTGTCCACACTTGATGCGGCAGAGCCGACAGAGGCCACAAAAAATCTTATAAACCGATATATCATGGGCGAGATGGAGATAGCGGAAGTTTTAAAAAGGACTATTGCAAGATATAAGGCTGTCTGAAAGAATTGTATATGAAAGATGTTTATATGTATGATGATGCCGAGGTTTTGAAAAACAGGCTCGGCATTAAAAATGAGGAAGAACTTAATAAGGCCGAGGGCGATATAACGTGTATAAGACTGCTGGATATAGATAAGGAAATTTCGGGCGGTCTTTTTGATTATGCCCGTTTAAAGGCAATACACAAGTATATTTTCGGCGATATTTACGAATGGGCGGGCAAGGAACGTGTTGTGCCCATAGTAAAGGGCGAAAGGGTGCTTGGCGGCGATACCGTGCGCTATTCAATACCGGGCTGTATAGAAAATGATGCCAATAAAGCCATAGATGACCTTAACAGCGTGAAATGGCAGGAACTCAGCATTGACGAGACCGCTTCCATATTCTCCGTGCTGCTTGCCGCACTCTGGCAGGTGCACCCGTTCCGTGAGGGCAATACAAGGACGATAATCACCTTTGCGACCCAGTTTGCGGAGTACAACGGCTTTAAAATGAATAAAGCCCTGCTTCGGGATAACGCCGAGTATGTCAGGGATTCGCTTGTAAAGGCCTCCGACGGCCCTTACTCCGATTATCAGTATTTAAGACGTATAATCCACGATTCGATAGAAAAGGGCTAAGCGGCTGAATTATTGTATAAAAACAGGGGATGAAGCACCATATAAGTGCCTCATCCCCTTTGGCTTTTATTTCGTGCCGAAAATTCTGTCGCCTGCGTCACCGAGACCGGGTACTATATAAGCATCGTCGTTAAGTCTTTCGTCCACGCAGCCGACGTATATCTCTATATCGGGGTGTGCTTCGGAAAGTGCTTTAAGTCCCTCGGGAGCGGCAAGTATGCACATAAATTTTATATGTTTGCAGCCGCGTTCTTTCAAAAATGTGACCGCTTGTATCGCCGAACCGCCCGTTGCAAGCATGGGGTCGGGTACGATAACAAGTCTTTTGTTTATTTTATCGGGCAGTTTGCAGAAATATTCGTGCGGCTCGTGCGTTACCTCATCGCGGTAAAGGCCGATATGTCCGATTTTGGCGGTGGGGATAAGGGCTGTTATGCCGCTTACCATGCCCAGACCCGCACGCAGGATAGGTACAACGGCGGGCTTTTTGCCCGATATCATGGGCACTTTTGCCGATGTTATTGGGGTCTCGACCTCTACAAGTTCGGTCGGCAGATCGCGCAGAGCCTCATAGCCCATAAGCATGGAAATTTCTTCCACCAGTATGCGGAAGAACATCGTGCCTGTATTTTTGTCGCGCAGCATGGATATTTTGTGTTTGATAAGCGGGTGATCGAGTATGGTCACATTTTCCATAAGTATACCTTCTTTCTTTATATTTACATCCTCTCACTGCTGTTATTATACCCCCTTTTTGCTTGGTGTTCAATAAAAAATGTATAAATTTATTAAGAAAAACGAACAATTATATAAAAAACATCAATTTCATTGACAAAAAGCGTTTGATAGGATAAAATAAATATAATAAGTAATTATGGGTACGGAAAGGAAGTACAACAAATGCTTAAGAGAAAAATTTTGCCTGCGCTTCTTGCGGTCGCTCTTTTTTCAACGGCCTGCGGCAAGAATACCCCCGAGCCCGAGGTAAAAACACCCGAAGAAAGCAGCAGCGTGAACGAAATAGTTTTAAGTGATGAAAATAAAGAAGATCCCGACGGCAACGAGGACGATACTCTTCAAAAGCCGGACGAGGCGGCGCGTATCAATGTAAAGGCCGCTGTTATCGGCGACTGCACGGGTATCGGCTTTGCACCCATCATGGGCTGGGGCGAAAAGGATAAAAACCACGAAAAGTATGAGCTTACCGTAAAGCCCACGGCAGAGGAAACGGCTGCCGTGCTTGAAAGCGGGGAGGCCGATGTGGCCATTCTTCCGCTTGATACGGCGGTAAAAATGTATAATAAAGACGGTCAGGTGGTTTTATTGGCCACCAATACCTATAACAATATCTATATTGCAGACCTTTCGGGCGAGATAGATGAAAAGAGCAAGCTTGAGGGCAAGACGGTCACTTTTGCGGATGACGGCTCGCTTTCGGCTTGTGTTGCGAAAAAGGTGCTTGAAAAAGCGGGTGCATCAACGTCAAGCGTTGCCGACAACGAGGCTTTGCAGGCGGGTCTTGCCGATGCTTCCATACAGCTTGCCATTGCTCCCGAGCCTTATATCACACGCGCAAAGTTCCAAAACGACGATATCGAGCTTGGACCCGATGTTGCACAGCTTTGGTCGGATGTTGACAGCTGTGACATTATTTCAAGCGTATTGGTCGCAAGGAAAGACTTTGTGGAAAATAACAAGGACAGTATGATATATATTCTTGATGATTTTAAACAGTCGGTAAATACGGTCATATACGGCGTAAGCAAAACACTTGACTATTCAAGCCGGTTCAATATCGTGCCCGATAAGAGCGAAGCTATCTCCAGTATGAAAAACTGCAACTTCACCTTTACCGAGGGCGAGGATATGCGGCAGGCGGTAGAGGCGTTTTTAAATGCCAACAGCGATGCGGGTCTTTCCGTGCCCGATTCGGATTTTTACTATATTCAATAAAGGGTAATTCTAAAAATCAAAACTTTAGAGATCTGCTGAAGATAAGGCCGCCTCACCGATGTTTAATGTCGTGAAGCGGCCTTTTTTATAAAATAAAGAGAGGAAGGATGTTTTATGATCACTTTTATTGTTTGTATTGTGTTGCTGGTTATCGGCTATGTTTTTTACGGCGGATTTGTTGAAAAGAATTTCTCGCCCGATGACAGAAAAACGCCCGCCATAGAGATAAACGACGGCGTTGACTGCGTTCCCATGAAAACATGGAAGGCCTTTCTTGTACAGCTTTTGAATATAGCGGGAACAGGCCCTATCTTCGGTGCTTTGATGGGTGCGGTATTCGGCCCCGTTGCATTTTTATGGATAGTGTTCGGTTCTGTCCTCGGCGGTGCGGTGCATGACTATATGTCGGGCATGATATCCGAAAGAAACGGCGGCAAGTCCATTGCGGAACTGTCGGGCATATACCTCGGAAACGGCGCAAAATATGTAATGCGCGTGTTCTCGGTCGTACTTCTGATACTGTGCGGCACGGTGTTTGTCACAAGCCCTGCGTCCCTGCTTTCAAGTCTTACCCCCGAAGCTCTTAACGCAGCATTCTGGACTGTTGTGATACTGATCTATTACATACTTGCGACACTTTTGCCGATAGATAAAATAATCGGCAGACTTTACCCCGTTTTCGGTGTGGTGCTTATCATAATGGCGATAGGCATTATCGGAGGTATCGGCATATCGGGTGATTATTCTCTGCCCGAGCTGCAGCTTGCCAACCTTAACCCCAAGGGTCTTCCCGTGTGGCCTTATATGTTCGTTACCATAGCCTGCGGCGCGATATCGGGCTTTCATGCTACACAGTCGCCTATGGTGGCAAAGTGCATAACTACAGAAAAAGTCGGCAGAAAAGTATTCTACGGCGCAATGATAGCCGAAAGTGTTATCGCCCTTGTGTGGGTGGCTGCGGGTCTTGCGTTTTATAAAACCACGGGCGGTCTGAATGATGCCCTCGGCGAATTCGGTCAGTCGGGCGTTGTATACAATATCTCGACGGGGCTGCTTGGCAAGGTCGGCGGCATACTTGCGGTAGTCGGCGTTGTTGTCTGCCCCATAACCTCGGGCGATACGGCGTTCAGAAGCGCAAGACTTATCCTTGCCGAATGGTCGGGACTTGATCAGAAAAGCATGAAAAACCGCCTTATCATCACTCTGCCGCTGCTTGCGGTGGGCGGTCTGCTTACACAGCTTGATTTTAACGTGCTTTGGAGATATTTCTCATGGAGCAATCAGACCCTTGCGATGATAGCTTTATGGGTGGCTTCGGCTTATCTTATTAAAAATACAAAAGGCAAGTTTACCTCACTTGTTACAGCATTGCCCGCGACATTTATGTCGGCTGTCAGTGCCACATATATCATTATGGCGGATGAGGGTCTTAAACTCAGCGCAACTATCGCGTACCCCTGCGGTATAGTATTTGCGGTCTGCTGTTTTGGCTTTTATCTGTATATACTCAATAAAAACAAAAATTGACCGAATAGGCGGCGAACCATGAGTTCGCTGCCTTTTTACTTAAAGGGGAATGTTGAAAAATTGGAGTTTGACGGGGTGTTGACGGCAGGGACAGCGGACTTCTATCCGAAGTCCGCAAACCCCTCAGTCAGCCGTTGTAGTTTGGTTTACAACGCCAATAAAACGGCGGCTGCCAGCTCCCCTTGCAGTGGAGCCAAGAAACGCGCC
>JAEEGL011140664.1_pt1 | contig 17114 bp, 15 predicted proteins | sample 9134231 | NCBI WGS metagenome assembly JAEEGL01 (sample SAMN16246548, study PRJNA631951) | gut metagenome | biome: gut microbiome; feature: rumen; material: fiber-attached | host: Bos | place: Iran: Karaj | collected 2018-10
CTGCCCAGAGAGATGAGCAGGCACACCGGGTGCATGAAGCACATGCCGAATACCAGCACCAGGGCGAAATACAGAAAATTCACCAGGGGGTGGTAACCGGAAAAGGTATCACGGTTCTGCAAGTCGGACCATCCTGTTCAGAGTCGCAGGTTTATACTGATATGCAATAGGAAGAAGACGAAGATTTGCGAGATGGATTTGTGTCAGGCAAGGCGGCGGACGCAGGGCATAATTGCTTTACGGTCAAGGCCGCCAACACAGCATGGCGCAAATCCGGCCGCAAAGATTATCTGATTTCTATTGCATTTCAGTATTATTCATCGATCTGGGCCATATAGTCGTCCCCTACGTCAGCGCCCAGGTCGCAGGTGTAGACCCATTCCACCACGTCGCCGTCCTTGAGGGCGTAGCGCCCGCAGCCGTAGTTGGGAAACCAGCCGTTGACAGCGTACATCCATCCGCTGAGCTCCCCCACGTCCCGTTCATAGAGGTTGCCGATCCCCTCGATATAGGCGCTGTTGTAAATGGGGGTGTTGGAAAACTCCATGTGGATCTTCTTTTGGCGGCAGGTGCGCTGCAGCACGTTGAATACGCTCTCCCCGCCGTAGAAGACCACCTCCGTGGGCTCCAGCAGCCAGCCGTCCTCCGGCACCAGTTCCACCTTGTCCTTGTTGCATTTGTCCAGATTGTCCAGGATCCTGGCGCAGGAGATGGAAATGGTGCAGTGGAATTCCTCGTCGCTGATCTCCCCGTCCTCCAGGGTAGGCGCGGGGTGCTCCTCCTGCGGGGCGCCGCCGTCGGGCTTCTCCGAGGGCGGGGCCGTGGGCGCAGAGATCTCCGGCGCGGCGGTGGGGGAAATCACGGCCGTAGGCGCGGGGGAGGGGGATGGGCTTCCGGCGCAGCCGGCCATCAGGGCGGCCAGGAGGAGCAGGAGGGATAAGAATAGAATAGAGGGTTTCCGCATCAGAGGCTCCTTTCAGATCAGCGCTGCTTTCAGCAGCAGCCGATATACCATCAGGGCTACCTCGCCTCGGGTTATATCCTGTTTTGGCTCGATATTCTCCTCAAATTCATCGCTTTCCAGGATCCCCGCCTTGAAGCAGAAAGCTACAGACTCCCTGGCCCAATTGTTCACCTTCGTGTAGTCGGTGAATTGGGCGATATACTGCCGGATCCCCACGGCGTCCAGGGAGGTGTCCATGCCGCAGAGCTTCGCAGCCCGGGCGGTCATGACGGCAGCCTCCTGCCGGTTGATGGTGCCCTGAGGATCAAAGGTCCCGTCGCCCCGGCCCGCCACGATGCCGTAGCGGCAGGCGGCGCCCACATAGGGAGCGAACCAGCTGTCGGCGGGCACGTCAGTGAAGCCGACGGAAGCGCCCTTGTCCGGCTTCAGCCCCAGGGCCTTGACGATGATCGTGGCATACTGCGCCCTGGTCATGGTGGCGTCGGGGTCGAACAGGCCCGTCGGCATCCCGTTGATGATCTCCCTTTCGGCCAGGGCCTCCACCGCCGTCCGGCAGGGACTTTCCCGGAGATCGGGAAAGCTGACGCCGGGCTTCGTGACGGCGACCGGCTGAATGTCCCGGTGCCTGCCGGGGAAGGGGGAAACCACCTGTTCCTCGGTGACCTTCTCTACGTCCTTCATTTTATAAAATGAACACATCCCGGAGGATATCCGCAGGGTCTGCACCAAGGCATAAAAGGCCTGGTCCGTGGCGATGCTGCCCATGCCCGGTTCACCGGCCACGTGGAGGAAGCTGCCGTCTTCCTGCCGGAATTCCAGCAACGCGTCCAGCAGCGTGCCGCCGTCCTTGACAAAACGGCTGTCCTCCGGGGTGAGGCCCAGTTCCCCCAGGGCCATCAGGACCTGGGCGGAGCTTTCACTGGTGGTGATTCCCATGGTCTGGAAGCCGCCATTGGAGAGCTGTTTCTTGGAAAGGCAGTCCAGCGCCCGGTCGATGGCGGCGGAGACTGCGGGTTGGTCCCGGTAACCGGCCAGGGCCTGCAGGGTCATGGCGGTGATATCCGTGTCGGCGGGGGAGTCGCTGCCGCCCTTGCCCACGAGGGAGAAGCCGCCGTCGGCCAGCTGGCGTGACAGCAGCAGGTCAACATAGCGCTGGCGCACAGGTTCATCGGGCCGGTAACCGCCGCTGTCCAGGGCCAGCAGGGCCCAGCTGGCGCCGTTGATGCCCACGGAGATCATCTTGTCATAGTCGCAGAGCGTCTCCAGCAGATCGTAACCGCCCACGTCGGTAGGATCACGGCCAATGGCGGTGACTGCCAGAGTCAGGCGGGCGTATTCCGTGTATTTCCGGAAGCTGCCCTCGTGCTCCGCCACATACTCCTTCATATCCAGCCAGTAGCGGTCATAGGACCCTTCAGGCACTTGGCATCCGCCGCGGGCCAGGGCCATGATCGCCCATTCGCAGCCGTGCTCAAAGCTGATGGTGCTCAGCTGATAGGCGGCGGTCCCGTCCACCAGCTTCTGAAGGTCCGGAGTCCCCGTTCCGAACACAGGCATGGTCCCCAACAGCAGGAGGACACAGAGGAGAAGAGCGGTCGATCTGATCAGTTTCATGCATTACCTCAAAAACGTCATCCGGGCTTCGGGCAGCGGAACAGTCAGACTGCGCCGCTGCCCCAGGACCGGCAAACAAAGAGCCGGAAACGGGAATCCCTGCGCGGATGCGCAGGGAGACCCGTCTTTCGTTCCAGCGGGGCCGTTCAGGCCGTCTCGGTCAGGTTCAGGGGATCTGCAGCACCTGGCCGACATAGATCATGTCGATGCCCTTCATGGAGTCGAAGTTGGCTTCGTAGATCAGCCTCCAACGGAAGATAGTGCCGTAGAATTCCTTGGAAATGCTCCGCAGGGTGTCGCCTTCCTTGACGGTGTAGGTGGTAGTGCCCTTCGCATGGGCGGGGGTGATGTCGGGGATGACAGCGGGGGCAGGTTCTTCGGCAGGGGCGGGCTCTTCGCCAGGCGTGGGCACCTCGGCGGTCACCTTGCAGATGGCGGGCACCAGGATCGTGTACTCGTCGGCGCCGACGGCAGAGAGCAGATAGCTCCCGGCTTTGTCGAAGGTCACGGTGACCTGGCCGTTTTCGTCGGTCACGAACTCGGTGGCGGCGCCGTCGATGGTGACGATCGCACCGGCGCAGGGGGCGAAGACCACGTTCCAATTCTCGTCGAAGGAACCGGCGTAGAGAGTGAGGGTCAGGGCGCCGTCTTCCGCCACGGCGTCGGTCTGGTCAAAGTAAGCGTAGGTGTCGCTGTAATACTCCTTGTCGGTGTAGACATAGGCGTAAACGCTGCCGCCGGCCTGCACCGGATCGGAGAGGCCCCAGGCCATGGCGTTGTCAACGTAGTAGCCGAAAGCGTAAGAGGTGTCGCCCCAGAGCATATCCATGCCCAGGCCCCAGTCGCCGTAAGAGGAGGCATAACCGGCTTCGGCGCCGCCCGGATACAGCTGGTCATGGGCGCATGTCAGGACTTCATCCACATTGAAGGCGCCGTCGGCGTCCAGGTCGGAAACCAGGACGGGGACGGAGGGGGCGACGATCTCGCCGGCGACGCTGATGGTCACATAGACCACGGCGTCCTCGGCAGCAGCTGCAGGCTCTTCGGCTGCAGGTTCCTCAGCAGCGGGTTCTTCTGCAGCAGGCTCCTCAGCGGCGGGCTCTTCCTCTGCGGGAGCGGCAGCGCCAGGCATGGCGATGGTGCCGGGGAACTCAGACAGCGGGGTGTCCGCGATGACGGCGGCATACATGCCGGGATTGTCCTTGTCCAAAAGAACCAGCACAGTGCCGTCGTCCAGGTACAGATAGCAGCCGTTGTAGCCGTCGGCGATGTTGCAGACTTCGCCAGCCTTCAGGTCCGCGAAGTGCGCGCCGGCATTATCCAGGCTCACGTCAATGTTGAAACTGAAGGTGCCGTCGCCGGCAAGCCACAGGCAGTATTCGGTGAGACCAAAGATTTGGTATGTCGCGAAGTCATCCTGCAGCCCGGTGGCTGTCAGGACGAGGGTTTCGCCGCCGACGGTCGAATTCGGCGTGACCGTCACCACGTCTGCGGCATTTGCGCTGACAGCGCACAGACTGAACACCAGCATGATTGCCAGGATCAGAGCCAGGTATTTTTTCATAAGACTTCCTCCTTACAAAATTGATTTCTTTCCTGGTTTAATCATCATAACACTTTGAAGGGAAAATGACAAGCATATATGCTATTTTATTGGCAGTCGGCCTACGGCAAAAAGACCGTGCAGGCGGATGGTCACAGCATGCTCTTCTGAGGGCGGCGCTCCCGGGCTTTGATTGTGTATTTCAGAATTGTTAGCTTACTGTGCCGTATTCTATACTGAAAAGATTGATACCTACATAAATGACGTGAAAAGTGTATTGACATCCATTCAGATATAGTTCATAATAGACTAATATGAGGAATAGCGTGCGGCAGTATTCGCACAGCACCAAGGCTGAAAAGAGGAAGCGCGATGGCATATAAGCGTCTGGGTGAGCTGCTGGTTGCAGCAGGTACGATTACAGAAGAGGAACTCGAGCGCGGTCTTGCCCTTCAGAAGGGAACAAAGGAACGCCTCGGCACCGTGCTGATTGCCAATAATATCATTACGGAGGAAAAACTCATCGAGGCCCTGCAGATTCAGCTGGGCATCGAGTTCGTGGATCTGACCAAGGTCAATATCCCTACGGAGTTGGCGCATGCCCTTCCGAAAAGCATAGCGACGCAGTATCAGGTCGTACCTGTACGCACGGTGAAGGATGAGCTCCATCTGGCCATGAGCGACCCCATGAACTTCTATGCGATAGAAGAAGTCCGGAAGGCCGTCCGGAAAAAGGTCGTTCCCATGGTGGCGACGGCTGGCGCCGTGGAACGCGCGATCCAGGTGCTGTACGGGAACGAAGGCGCAGCCAAGGCCATCGAGGAGATGAAGCGGGAAGCCGCTTCCCAGGAAACCAACGTGCCGGATGCCGCTTTTGTGTCCAACCAGCTGGGCGAAGACACGATCAGCAGTGCCCCCACCATCCGCCTGGTGAACGCCATCATTGAGCGTGCCATTACCGAGCGGGCCAGCGATATCCATTTGGAGCCGCGGGAAAACGAACTGCAGGTTCGTATGAGGATCGACGGCCTGATGCGCTATATCATGACGGTCCCCCGGGACCTGCAGGGAAGCGTCATTTCCCGTATCAAGATCATGAGCAGCCTGGATATCGCCGAGCACCGTATCCCCCAGGACGGCCGCTTCAACGTGAAGATGAAGGACAAGGACATCGACCTTCGTATTTCCACGCTGCCGACCGTTTACGGAGAGAAGGTCGTGGCCCGGCTGCTGGACAAATCGGGGCAGAAGCTTTCCAAAGACGCCATCGGCCTCACCGGCACCGACCTGGAGAAATATGAGCGCATGCTCCATTGCCGCAGCGGCGTGCTGCTGATCGTGGGCCCCACCGGTTCCGGCAAGTCCACCACCATGTACACCATGATCGACGACCTGAACAAGTCAGACGTGAACCTGGTCACCCTGGAGGATCCCGTGGAATACAACGTGGACGGCGTCAACCAGGTCCAGATCAACGAGAAGACCGGCATGACCTTTGCCAACGGCCTCCGCGCCATCCTCCGCCAGGACCCGGATATCATCGCCGTAGGCGAGATCCGCGACGGTGAGACGGCGGATATCGCCATGCGAAGCGCCATCACCGGCCATGTGGTCCTTTCCACCATACATACCAATGACGCCGTGGGCACCATCGAGCGTCTCTTCGATATCGGCGTGGAGCCCTACCTGGTCTCCAGCGCCATGCGGGGCATCATCTCCCAGCGCCTGGTGCGCCGGATCTGCCCCGATTGCAAGGAAGCCTATGAGCCCGGAGAGGATGAATTGTTGGAGCTGGGCATGTCCGCCAAGCCCGGCATGGTCTTCTACCGCGGCAAAGGCTGCCCAAGCTGCTTCCACACCGGCTATCGCGGGCGTATCGCCGTTTTTGAGATGCTGGAGATCACCAGCAAGATCCGCGCCATGATCTCCCGCCGCGCCAACCGCGATGAGGTCGAGGCGGAATTGAAGAAGCCTGAGAGCGGCTTCGTTTCCCTGAGGAAGAACGCCCTTCGCCTGGTATTGGAAGGCATAACTACCGGCGAAGAGGTCATGCGCGTCATCAGCGAAGAAGACTGAGCAGGAGGAAATTTGCCGTGTTGACGATTGAAGAGATGGTGGCCAAAGCGAAAGAGGACGGCGCTTCCGATATCCACTTGATTTGCGGTATCCGTCCCAAATATAGGTTGAGCGGCAACTTAGAGGATATGACCGACGAGGTCCTGACCGCGGATGACTGTGTTTCCGCCGCCCGTCTCCTCTGCGGGAACCGTTACGACGAATTCCTTGAGGTGGGCGATTTGGACGCAGCCGAGACCTTTGCGGAAATCCGCTGCCGTATCCATGTGTTCAAGCAGCAGGGCCATCCCTCTGTGGCGATACGGCTTCTGAAGGATAATATCCCCAAGCTGAACGAGCTGGGCCTTCCCCCCGTCATCTCGACCTTGACAGACCTCCACAAGGGTATCGTGGTGGTCAGCGGTGAGACCGGTGCAGGCAAGTCCACCACCCTTGCCGCCCTGATCGACACCATCAACCACAAGTATAGATACCATGTCGTCACTCTGGAGGACCCGGTCGAATACATCTATAAGCCGGACAAGTGCGCCATCAACCAGCGGGAGGTCGGCAAGGATACCCGGAGCTTCTCCGAGGGCCTGCGCGCCTGCCTCCGTGAGGATCCCAATGTGATCCTCATCGGCGAGATGCGTGACAAGGATACCATCGACACGGCCCTCACCGCTGCCGAAACCGGCCATTTGGTTTTCGGGACCCTGCATACCGGCAGCGCAGCCGACGCGGTGGACCGTATCGTGCAGGTCTTCCCGGCGGATGCCCAGACCCAGGTCCGGCTTCAGCTGTCCATGACCCTGGCGGCTGTCGTGACCCAGCAGCTGGTCCCCAAAAAAGGCGGAGGACGGGTCCTTGCCTGCGAACTCATGCTCGTGACGGACGCCATCCGCAACCTGATCCGCACGGGCAATACCCCCCAGATCGCCAACGCGGTGGCCACCTCTTCCGCCATCGGCGGCATGACCATGGATCAGGCGCTGGTGAAGCTGGTGCGCAGCGGCACCATCTCGAGGGAAGTTGCGCTCCACTATGCCCACAATCGCGACTTTGTGAGCAAGAACGCGATCTGAGCCAAGGCAAAGCCGCGCAATTCCCGGCACACGCCTTACTTACATCATGTTTCGTCATATTGCCCTGCGCGGCATGAAGCGAACCGATGAAACCAAGAGACGATTTGATTTCCTGCGGAAGGAAGTGACCCTGTTTGGAAACCTTTAAATACTCGGCTATCTCCCGCAGCGGAGAGCGCATCTCCGGCATCATGGAAGGCTTCAATGAGCTGGACGCGGTGGACCGCATCAAACAAAACTGTGATGTGATCCTGAAGCTGACCCCTGTGAAACAGGATATCGGAAGTTTGATGAACTTGGAAATCGGCGGAAGCAAGCTGAATGCCAAGGCGTTCACCGTCATGTGCAGCCAGTTCTCCATCATCCTGAAGGCCGGTATCCCCATTGCGAGGACCGTTTACCTGATCGCGGAGAAGACCACGGATAAGACCTTGAAGCGTATCCTGAAATCCGTTGCGGAAGACGTGGAGTCGGGACGCAGCGTAGCGGATTCCTTCAATGACCGCGGCGGCGCCATTTTGCCCCCTACCTTTGTTGAGACCATCCGCGCCGGCGAGGAATCCGGCAACCTGGACAAGGCCTTCGACAGCATGTATCGCCTCTTCGACAAGCGGGTGAAAATGGCGGCGAAGGTGCGCAGCGCCCTGGCTTATCCCCTGTTCGTGCTCGTGATTGCCATCGGCGTCGTCATCGTGCTGATGGTGAAGGTCGTGCCTACGTTTACTGCGATTTTTGACAGCTATGATGCCGAGCTCCCGGCCATGACCCGGCTGCTGATCGGCATTTCAAATTTCTTCCGGTCAGCCTGGCCGTATATCTTAGTGATCGCTGCCATCCTCGCGCTGTTTTATAAGCTCATCCAAAAGACGGAGAAGGGAAAGATGGGCCTGGCCAAGCTGCAGCTCAAGCTGCCGATCCTCGGCAATATCGCCCTTCTCAACGGGGCCAGCCAGTTTTCCAACTCCATGACGACCATGCTTGGCGCGGGCCTCCCCATCACCCGTGCGGTGTCCATCACCGCACGCACGATGGACAACTACTTTATCAGTTCCGAGACGGGAAAGTTAGTGGGCAAGCTGGAAGAAGGCAAAGCGCTGGGCTCCAGCATGGGGGAAGCCGCCTATATGCCCGATATCCTGGTGGACATGGTCACCGTGGGTGAAGAGACCGGCGAATTGGAAGAGACCATGAACACCATCTCCGGCTATTATGACGCCGAGCTGGAGATAGCCACGGATGCCGCCATGAAGAAGCTGGAACCCGCGCTGCTGATCTTTATGGCCGTGATTGCAGGCTTTATCGTCATCGCCATCTACATGGCCATGTTCGATATGTACAGCGTCATGTGAGTTCCCGGGCGTCGGATCAGCCGCCTCAGTTTCATGATAGTTATTCCCGCGACAGGGCAGGGGCCGTGAACGGATCCCGTGATTGTCCGGGAACGAGGGAGAGTTAAGCGGGCATGTCGAAGATCATCAGCCGAAAAAAAGAGGCCGACGGTAAGCCGGGCAAGAAAGACAAAAGCATCAGAAGGCTTATTATCCTGCTTATCTTGGTGGTTTTGATGCTTGCTGTGATGATCGCGATCCCGCTGTTCCAGAACCGGGAGCATAAAGCGGAAAGACAGGCTTGTACCCTCGCCATCCGGCGTGCGCAGGACGCCATCTTGGTGGATTTTTATTCCGACCCGGAACTGACGAAGCAGGAAGCCGCCCTTGTCGTGGAGAAAAGCAAGCTTGCGCGGGAAGACCTTTGCCCCTCCGGCGGGGACTATTACCTGGTCCCGCAGAGCGGGGGAGGCTGGCGCGTCACCTGCGGCCTGCATGAAGAAGACACGATCCTTCGCACGAGAATCAATGCCTCCCGGGTGCTGGAGGAGCTGCAGTCCCAGCTCGATGCCAAGCGCCGATCGGAAGCGGATGCAGCGTCCAGCGTGAACCTGGACATCAACGGACAAGCGTTGGAGGTGACGCTGCTGGCGGGCGATAATGCCCTTCGCCGCGGCACGGAGTATTCCATTGATTTTGAAGGCGTTGTGAGCTTTTTCTCCCTGAACGCTGCCGGTGAGGTCAAATGGTTCGTGTATGCAGATGAAAACCACGCCGCCGTTTGGAAGTTGAACAGCGGCTGGAGCGGGGACGCCTATTCGCAATGACGGCAGAGAAGGGGAGCGCACCTTGTCGGTTTATGATGGTCGGCTGATCCTGATTTACTGTTGCTGTGTAGCGGCAGTGCTGGGCGCAGCCATGGGTTCCTTCCTCAATTGCGCAGCCTGGCGCATCGCACACGGAGAGAGCTTCCTGAAGGGGAGAAGCCGCTGCCCCACCTGCGGGCATGTGTTGGGGGCAGCTGATCTGGTCCCGCTGTTCAGTTGGCTGTTTCTCAGAGGCAAATGCAGGTACTGCGGCGCAAAAGTTTCCGTCCGGTATTTCCTGGCAGAGCTGTTTATGGCGATCATCACCGTGATCTGCCTTCTGCGTTTTGACCTGACGGTGCTCTGCCTCAGGAATTATATTTTCCTTTGCTGCCTTTTCTGCCTTTCCCTGGTGGATCTGGAGAATTATACGATCCCGGACGGATGCCTGCTGATTTCCGCTGCCGTGTGGGTTGCGGCGCTCCCGTTCATCCCCATGGGCTGGAAACAGGCGCTTCTTCATCTGGCGGCTGCAGTTGCCTTTGGCGGGGGGCTCCTGCTGCTGTCCCTGCTGATGGACAAGGTCCTCAAACGGGACAGCCTCGGCGGCGGCGATATCAAGCTGTATTTCGTCGTCGGGCTATACCTGGGATTCGCAGCTACGTTGTTTTCCCTCCTTTTGGCCTGTGTATTGGGCCTGCTCTTTGCCTTTTTGCGGAAGAGGTCCGGCAAAGGGCTCAGGGAACAGATCCCCTTTGGCCCGTCCATTGCGGCGGCTGCTGCGGTCATGCTGCTATTCGGAGATCCTATGGTACGGTGGTACCTGGGCCTGATCTCCGCAGCTTGATAATAGACTTGACAATAATGCGGAAGATGGAGTTGTGAGCATGGCAAGAATACTTGGCATCGATATCGGATATGATTCAGTCAAATTAGCTTTGGTCAGCGGGAAGCAGGTCAAGAAGACCGCGATTGCTTCCATGCCCAAACGCCTCATGCGCGAGGGGCGTTTGGCATCCCCGGAGGCTATGGGCGAACTTTTGGCGCAGACCATGAAGAAGAACGGCATTCATTGTTCTTCGGCGGCAGTTTCGTTCTCCAATGAAGCCGTTTTCGTGCGCAACGTTACCATGCCTGTCATGGCGGCGGATCAGCTGGCCTTGAACCTGCCGTATGAGTTTCGGGACTACATCACCGACGAATTGAAGAACTATATCTTCGATTATGCGATGCTGTCCGATGCGGCCTCCGCTGTCGCTGCCGATACGGTGAAGACGGAGAAAAAGGCGGCGAAGCCGAAGAAGGAGAAAAAAACCGCCCTGGAGGCTTTCGAAACCCAGTCGGAGAAAACGGAAATCGAAGAAGAAGTTACCGCCGTATCGGCCAGTACCGACAGCGCCAGCATGGAGCTTTTAGCTGTCGCCGCCCCGGTTTCCCTGCTGGAGGAAACCAGGCTCATGCTTCGCAAAGCGGGCATGAAGCTGAAGAAGGCGGCGCCGGTTGCCTGCGCCTATACGGGCCTCATCCGCAGCATGGATCCGGCAAATAAGCCGGCGAACGAGGAATACTGCTTCCTTGACCTGGGTTATCAATCCATCCGGATGTATATGTTCAAGGGAGAAAAGCTCGTCGTCACCAGGGACTTGGAATCCGGGCTCTCCGTGATCGACGATGTCGTTGCGGAAGCCTACAACGTGGATGAGCATTTGGCCCATACCTATGTCATGAATAACTTTGAAGACTGCCAGAGCAAGGAATTCTGCGTCAATGCTTTCAACGGCATTGCGGTGGAGCTCATGCGGGCCCTCAACTTTTATCGTTTCAGCAATCCCGAGAGCACACTTTCCGATATCTGGCTCTGCGGCGGCGGCGCCTATATCCCCGCTCTGGCCACCGCGATCGAAAGCGGCCTGGAGGGGATGAAGATCCACTCCTCTGAAGAGCTGCTTCCCGGCGGCAGGCTTTTGGGAGACAGTAATGCGCTGGCGCAGGCTATCGGCATTACACAGGAATAAAAGGGGAGGTGAACTGAGTGGCTGCTGCAGTTATGAATGATTCTAAGAAATCGCGCAAGATCCGCGGGAAGCTGCCTGTGAAGAGGTCCATCAACTTGGCCTTGGTCGGGCAGAAAAAGACGCGGGTGTCCACAGCGATCCTTGCCATTATCCTGATCCTTGTTGTTGCCGCTGCTTTCAGCAAGTACTTTGTGATGGATCGCTTTGCCGAAGTGGAACGGGAACAGAGAAAGGTGCGCGACCTTCGAAACGAACTCAGCGCGGCGAACGCCAAGCTGGACAGCTTCGGGGAACTGAATGAGACTTATGCCCACTATACCTTCTCGGATATGACCGCGGAGGAGATGCGGCGGGTTGAGCGCAGCGACGTGGTAGAGCTGATCGAACGCGTCGTCCTGCCTGCCGCGGAGCTCAACAGCTGGGATATCAAGCAAAACCAACTGACGCTCAATGTGACATTGGATACTCTGCAGGATACGAATATGCTGGCACAGATTCTCAATGAAGAGGATATGGTAGAATTTGCCACCGTGAAGAATGCAGTGACCAATGAGCTGACAAAGGAAGAACGGCCTTCTATGGACATGAAAACCGACAAAGCCGGAGAAGAGGCGCCAGCGGAGGAAGCGCCTGAAACAGAGGACGCGCCTGCCCCGGAGGAAGCCGAAGGCCGGGAGCAGCCCGCGGAAGGGGAAGGCGAAACCGAGGGCACTGAAAAAGAACTGCTCTACAACGTGACCGCCCAAATCGTCGTATACCTTTTGATTGTTGAGAAGGAGGGCTGAGAATGAACCGGGATGTAAATACGAAAGAAAAAGTTCTGTTGGTCATTCTGGTCCTGATCATTTTGGGATTCGGCTATTATCGTTTTGTGGATCAGCCTGTCAGGAAGAACCTTGCGAAGGCGGAGACTGAGTATTCCTCCATCCAGACCGAACTGACGGCAGTCCGCATCAAGATACGGGAGCTGCAGCGCATGCAGGACGAGATCGACGAGATCACCGCCGGCGGCAAGGACAGTTATATGCCGAGCTACAATAATGCGAAGGAAGAACTGGCCCTTCTGAATGATATCCTCAATGAATCGGTCACCCAGTATTCCGTGGCCTTTACCAATGTGACCCGTTATAAGGACCAGATCCGCCGGGATTTCAAGCTGAGCTTCACCGCGCCGGATTATGAATCCATGAAGGCGGTCATCGACAAGCTTACCGGCGTGGATTACCGCTGCATGCTCGGCGATTGCAGCTGCAATGTGATCCAGGTCAAGAATCCGCAGCAGGAAGAAACCACCGCCCTGTCCGTCAGCGCCACTGCCACCTTCTTTGAGACCATGGTGGGCGGTACGGAAGACGCCGGCCTTCCTCCAGATTCCTCCAAGAAAAGCTGATCCTTCAGCGCTTCCGGCGAAGGAGCGGCATCAGGTAAATGAACAGACAGATCCCCGGTCGGCAGCATAGCTGTCGACCGGGATGTGTTTCTTTGGACGTGTGTAGCAGCGAAGCCGCCCGATATAAAGCGATGTTTGCGCTTATGGCGTAAATGGTGTTTTGGCCGCAAGCGTCAAAAGTGATGCTGCTCCCTGCAATCGCAGTGATGTGATGTGGTCCGCTTATACGCGCAGCGCACATCACTTGGCGCAGCCTAATATCACGTCCGAAGGATGCATCATGTTCCGCGGGAATGGAACACATCGTTGAAAAAGCGCCTTTTGTCTCCAGACAAAAGACGCTTTTTTGTCAATTGGGTACGAAATAGATGGATTTGCGTTTTTGATAGATGGATTCGAACTCTTGTAAGCAAGGAAAAAGCTCCTCACGCTTTACTTGAAAAATGCTTGTATGCCAAAACGCCGATCGGGAGGAAGTAGATGCACCATATCAAAAGGGCGATCGTGCCTCCTTTGCCGCTTTCGCCGCTCGCCATGTTAGTAAATACACCTGTCATCGGCATAATAAAGCAGCCAATAAAGAAAACTCCGTGTATCATCAGCAAATATTTCAGCCACTTATCCGCAGCGCCGTCCGCCTTAATGGACAACCCAACGAAAAAGGTGGAAAACGCCATCATTCCGTATCCGAGTAAGTCGTAGTTGAAAAGCAGGCCGCCGCGTTGAAAATCCAGCAGCCGGATCGCCTGCTCTGTCAGAGTCTCCTGCCGGACGCTTGTCGTTTGTGCAAAGTAGACCAGAAAGATCAAGACTGCATAAATCGCAGAAAAGACCAATCCTATATTGGCAGACACGCGCCGTTCGTCGCTGCATTCGTTTTGAAAACCGGCCGTCATCATAATATAGCCGATTGGTAAAAACATACAGACAAGATAGGAGCCAAAAGGATAATCAACGAGCATACATAATGCAAAAAGAAAGACTGACGTGGCAACAATGGCTGACCCGATTTTGGGGATTGACTTATTCAATACATCACCTTCCATGTAGCTTTATGCGCATTGAGCACTAACCGTATTGTATCGAAAAGTGATCGTTCTCGCAACCATTATTCATTTTTCAGCCTAAATCTTCAGTATTCATTTAGAAAAAACTGTCGTAATAAACTGAAGAATTAAGACTTAAAAATGAATAATACAAAGCAAAAATCCCGCCGACTTCGTCGACAGGATTTTTGCTTTGGCGGAGGGTGCAGGATTCGAACCCGCGTGGAGTTTCCCCCTAACGGTTTTCAAGACCGCCCCGTTATGACCGCTTCGGTAACCCTCCAGCACCGGAAGTGTAACACTCCCGGCCACCGTTGTCAATCCGTTGCCAAGGCACGGATCACTTCCCCCGCATCCAGGGGCAGGGAATAGGCGCGATCCGCCAAATCCTTCGGTACCTTGGGATAGCCGGGATGGGAAATATCCTTATACCCCCGATTGACCCGGAAGAGCTTCGCGCCGGGGATCAGACGGGTGAACTTCTCAAAGGGCCAGCGGATGACGGCGGGCGTGTTGAAGCCTACGCCCAGCTCGATGATGCACAGGCGAATGTCCCCACTGGAATTTACAAAGTCCGCGTAACGATGGAAGCCCTCCTCATAGTTTTCCGGGCGGAAGGCGATCTCTGCGAGCTCGCCGCAGTATGGGCAGCGGGGGAGGCCTTCTTCCCGACATTCAAAGGTCTCGTGATCAATGTGCTGCAGCACCTCCCGCAGGGCGGGAAGGCTTTCCCAGGTGTGGCTGCAGCAGCGCTTGGAGCAGCCCAGCACGTCGTAGTTGCCCTGGTATTCAAAGACCCGCTCCATGGGAAACCCGGCGCGCATAAACTGCCGGTCCGCATTGGAGGTCACCACAAAGTAGTCCTTACCGTCCAGCAGCGCCTTTAATTCCCCGTAAAGGGGGAGGGGCGGCAGGATCTCCCGGACATAGTGGATGTGGGTCGCCCAATAAGCCCACTTGCGCCCCACGGTCCATTCATCGTTCTTCATGCCCACCAGCTCATATTGGCAGCGATACCCCAGCCGGTACATATCCGGGAAATGCTCCCGAAATACGGCTTCGTCCAGGTAGCTCAGCCCCGCGGAAGCGCTGAGCCCCGCACCAGCGCCCACCAGCACCCGGTCGGCGTGGGCCAGCTCGTCCTTCAAAAGCTCGACATTATGTAAACTCTGCTCGTCCATTTGCGTCGTCTCCTTTGCACTCACTATAATCATTATAAGCGACGACGAGGGAAAGAGCAAGAGCTGGGATCATGTCATGGCAGGCGAAAGGAAATGGCCGCCTGCGGCAAACCAAGAGCTTATCCCTTTTCCTTGGGTTTGAACAGCAGCGCCGCCAGAAAAGCGAAGACCATCGCCGCCCCAATGCCGCCAGAGGAGGCAGTGAGCCCTCCGGTGAGGATGCCCAGGGCTCCTTTCTCCGCCACCGCTTCCTGCACGCCTTTGGCCAGCACGTTCCCGAAGCCCAGCAGCGGCACCGTGGCCCCGGCCCCCGCGAAATCGGCAAAGGGAGCATACAGCCCCACGGCGCCCAGCAGGACGCCCAATACCACGCATCCGCTGAGGATGCGGGCCGGGGTCAGCGCCGTCTTGTCGATCAATACCTGCGCTGCGGCGCAGATCAGTCCGCCCGCAAGAAAAGCCTTCAAGTAATCCAGAACCATTCCGTTACCTCGTCGCAGAAATCGCCACAGCGTGGCAGATGCCGGGGATGCTTTCCCCCTGGCAGGAGGAGGTGGGGGACATGAGAGCCCCCGTGCCGCAGAAGAGCAGCTTTTTCCACCGCCCGGCTCGCATCCCGTCCAGCAGCCAGGAACAGAGCACCGCCGCGCTGCAGCCGCAGCCGGAAGCCCCGGCGTGAACGTCCTGCCCCTTCTGGTCGAAGAGCAGCACGCCGCAGTCATCGTAGACCGGGGCCATATCCACCCCGTCCCGGCGGAAGAGGTCCAGCACGATGCCCCTGCCGATCCTTCCCAGGTCGCCGGTGACGATGATGTCATAGCTGTCCGGGCCCAGCTGCAGGTCTTCAAAATGGCAGCAGAGGGTGTCGTAGGCTGCCCTGGCCATGGCCGCGCCCATGTTCGTGGTGTCCGTGATCCCCGCGTCACGGATGCAGCCGGTGGTGACCGTCGTTACATAAGGGCCGCTGCCCTCCGCGGCCAGGATGGCCGCCCCGGCGGCGGTAGCGGTCCATTGGGCGGTGGGGGAACGCTGGGAGCCGTATTCCAGCGGACCGCGGAACTGACGCTCCGCCGAACAGAAGTGGGAGGAGGTGACGGCGCAGGTATGGTCCGCATAGCCCCCGTCGATCATCATGGCGGCCAGCCCCAGCCCTTCGGCCATGGTGCTGCAGGCGCCGAACAGCCCCAGATAGGGCACCGCGCTGTCCCGCATGGCGAAGGTGGAGGCGGTGCACTGGTTCAGCAGGTCGCCCGCAAAGATATAGTCCAGGCGGGATGGCGTGAGCTTCGCCTTGTCCAGCGCCCGGAAAAAAGCGAGCCGCTGCATGGCGGATTCCGCCTTTTCCCAGCTTTTTTCGCCGAAATAGGCGTCCTCGCCAATGATATCAAAGCTGCCGCCCAGGGGGCCCTGCCCCTCTTTTTTTCCCACGGCGGCAGCGGAGCCGAGGATGGAGGGCGGGTCTGTGAGGCAGACGGTCTGCCTGCCGCATCGTTTCGTCTTCATGCTCCTATGTTTTGCCGAGAAAAAGGGATTATTCCGGGAAATCAAGGCAACACCGCACAATTCTGGTGCGCAGATTGCGCAGTCAGAATTGTGCGGCATTTCCTTTATCTCAGCATTTTCGTTGCCCGCTCCAGGGAGCTTCGTTCCGCTTCGGAAAGGGGCTTCCCCGCGTTCCGGTGGTCGAAGCTGACGGTGAAGGCTGTCACGTCCTGCCGCAGCTGCACCAGGGCTTCCCGCATCCGCCCCGTGACGGCCTCGTAGAGGGAGGCGTAGGGAGCGTCCTTCAGTTCCTCCTTCGCCACCCGCAGCAGCATGGCGCCGTGGCTGAGGCAGAACCAGGGCTGCCCCTTCAGCTTGTCCCGAAAGGCCGTGTCGCTGTCCCATAGCCAGGCTGTATTGGAGCAGTAGCGGACTTCCGTGGACCGGATGCGTTTGCAGGCATAGCAGCTCCTGGCCTCTGCTCCCAGCAGCTCCGCCGCGTCGCCCTTGTCCTCCTTTTTGCAGAAGAAGGCGCGTTTGCCTCGGCCTGCCGGTCCTTCCAGCACCCCCGTCAACTCATCCAGGCGGCTTTCCAGGATGAGACC
>JAEEGL014710480.1_pt1 | contig 17114 bp, 23 predicted proteins | sample 9134231 | NCBI WGS metagenome assembly JAEEGL01 (sample SAMN16246548, study PRJNA631951) | gut metagenome | biome: gut microbiome; feature: rumen; material: fiber-attached | host: Bos | place: Iran: Karaj | collected 2018-10
ATTGGATTTTTCATATCCATTTTGTTTCGTATAAATATTTTCCACCGCACGTTGCAATTTATACAGTTCTTTATAACCATTTTGACCAAACCGCTTTATAACCAAAGACCGATAATCATGCGGATCATACAAAGTGATAGTGTTCATTTTGATTTTAATAATGCGGCCAAAGTATATGTGCAAATTCCGGATACCGAATACTTTTTCGCCATCTTTGGATACAATAAAACTGTTGTCCCGCCGGTCATCCATAAAGCCACAAAAATCCCCCAGGTCGACCTTGGAAACGCTAACCCCGGGTTCAGACATCATTTCAATGTATTCATGTATCGATTGCGCTGGCATTTTATATCCTTTTTTATTCAAACTTGTTGCGGTTTATTTTTCATGTTGCGCACTTTTCTTTACCATGGCGGAAATAACATTGTTTTGCTGTTTTGTGTTGGCCCAAGGAATTTGGATGGCGGTGCATTTATCATAGATGTGCGATAACTTTTGTTGCAGTCCTGATGGATTAACTGTCGGAATAAAGGTAAAAACAAAATATGTCATCCAGCCGTTTGAGTCGGCATCACCGTATAAAGATTCTGATTTAAGACGAGAATCTATGTATAAATCGGCACTAAGATTTTTATCTTTTAAAGCATACTGCAACACAGGGCATTTCTTTAAAGGGGTACTACAAAAACAAGCACCAACATACCGATTTGCGCCTTTTACATAAAACACCCAACTATATGGTTCAAAACGCCGAGAAAACAGTTCTTCTGGGGTTGTTACTTCAGTGGAGCGGCAACTCCCCGATTCCGATACGTAGATTTTAGACATTTTATTTCCTTTTATCTCTGTCTGTCTTTTATATTTGGGGTAAAAGATTCAGGTATAAAATCAGACGGTTCATATGGTCTGTGCCGATTTACCACCCGCGCAAAAGCCTCAAAAGAATCCAATGCGGTTATTCCTGGGCGAACATCTAATTTGCTGTTTGGTTTGGGTTTCAATAAAAAATTATTCCAATTATCTGCTGCCACCTTTGGGGTAATTTTGACATCTGTTTTATTTGCCTTTTGCAGAAAATTTAATATGGCATAAAATTTTTCATTGTGCGCCATGTCATATTCTCTGTCTTCAAAATTCGAATTTTTAACACGTACCGCAACCACCGACACAGGACTGCCGTCAACAAATCGGTCTTCATAAAAACGAAACATGACCGGTCCGAAAGAACTGTTCTTTAACTCATAGAAACCATACCGAACATGTCGGTCACCACTGCCACTGTCATCCGGGGCGAAATATAATGTTGTTTTTGCGCTATTTAATTTTTCAATGATTTGCAAAAAAGTATCTGACATTTTATATCCTTTTATTTTCCATACACGCGTTGATAACGGCGTTCACCAAATAAAGCCCGATATGCGTTTTTAAATTTTTCTGCCGCCTGTTTTGATGCGTTTTCAGCGGTTTGATATTTTGCCCACGCAATCGCAACATCATGATTTTTCTTGTACCAATAACAATGTTTCATTGGGCATAACGATTTTTCCATATAGTAACTGCAATGATGTGTTTCGAAATCTGAATCATATATCTCGTGTCCAAATGCGTATCCAGATATTTCCCATTGGTGGCTTATAATGCACGGATATCCCGCTGTCCCGAACGAATCATCATGCGGTTTACGAACAGCATTCAGAAAACTTTTTTGTCGTGTTGTTGATATTGCACCAAGCGCATCCATCCATGCACGAAAACAATCTTGACTTAGCGTCTCTTGTTTTTCTGCTTCTTTCTTTGCCACCCTGTATTCACGAAACTGTGTTATTTTCTGTTTCAGCATATTTTTACCCTTATCTTTGTTTTTTCTTTTCCATGGTGCATGCCAAGAACTTCAATTTCTCATCAAGTTCCTTTTCAAACAAAGAAGCGGCATTTATTTCTGGGACAAACCAACCATCACCCATATCAACATAATTAACATAATTGTGTTTATTTTTTTGAGCCATTTTTTATCCTTTTTTATTTTTTATCGGCCTTTTGCGCGCATCAAACTATCGCGGTAGTGTTCAACTGCCTGTTTATATTCCAAGTACTCTGCCGGCAGAGTTTTTTCATACTCTTTAACTTGTTTTTTGACTCGGTTGCACTTATCTGTTACTTTAAATGCCCAAACATTTATCCCAACTCCAACTAAACATCCCAAAATAGTGGGCAGAATAATATCTTTGTTTTTTTGCCAAAAATCTTGCATTTTTGTCTTGCGAATGTCTTTGTTTGCATCTTGTGCGGAACCAGAACCATGAAATTCCTCTGCAACACGCACAGATTCCGCGTTTTCATGTGCAATTTCTTTCATACGTTCCTGTTCAAGTTCAATTACCTCATTGTACGTTCTTACAAACCCACAAGAAAGATCTTCCAAGTTTCTTTCAAATTCTGAATCTGGCAAATCCGGGATAAAAGATGTTCCCGATTTATCAAAATCCCTATGTGAATATGGGCGCGGAATCCTTTCTGCTTTCTTGCAAAACGCAAATGCATCATCATCCAGGATTTGTTCAATTTCTGAATCTGATAAATTATCCAATTCTTTCGGCATTTTTACACCTCGCTGATTAAAAATACACTTTTTGCAAGAGAAAATCTACACCAAAAATTGACATTTGTCAAGTTTTTCCACACTATCATCGGCGGTTTTGCCTTGTTGTGTTTCTGTAATCATCAATTTTTTCTGTAGTGTGTTTATGGTGTCCATATGTTAAATTCCTTTATTGAACCGTGCTGTCGAATTTGACGTCTTTTGAACCCCGAATTTCACTTGGAATATCGTACCCGATTTTACGTAACAGGGTTACGATTTCGTGTTCGGTGCGACCTTCCTCAATCCAACAATACGCATCGCTTTCGGTACCATCTGGATTCCCGATAGCTTTGCATATTAAATCCAATTCATCGTCATTATTTATCGCATTTCCTAATGCGGCCAAATATATATTTTTCTTTGGTTTTATCATAGTTTTACCTCTTTTTATTCACACCAATTAGTGCTTACATTGCGCTGTAAGTCCAGTCAAATAGTGCAGAAAGCGAACATTTCTGCACTATTTATGCTGATTTGGACTACTTTGTCGTTTTTTTACGTGTTTTCTTTGTTTTTTATCAGGTAAAGCATCCGAAGTTAAGGAACTTATTGGAGGTAACTCATCAAGATCTGGGACCCTAGTATAAGAAATAATTCCATTTGTCCATATACTGCCTATGGTGAATAAAATTCCCTGTAAATTCCCTGTATTTGCGTATTTAGGTGTGGGAAATTGCGCAACAGAATTCTAGCCCGCAAGTAATATTGAACATCCCGTGGTAATTCAGCGGGATTTTCTTTTTCGCCCCGTCTCCGGCGATTTTTGACAACGGTGTTACCAGTGTATATCATCATCCGCGTCCAATTCGTCAATGTTTACGATATTTATATACCTTGCCCGATTTAGCCGAGGCACTTTTCGGAGAAATATTGACATTAAGAGAATGTTATGTACACTTAGTAACATGAAATTTGCACTAGTAGACAATCAAAGAGTTGAAGCAGAAAAGGGGAAGCTAGGTCTTTGCCCAGGTTGTATGCAGCCAGTTATTGCCAAATGCGGTAACTTAAAAGTTAATCATTGGGCTCATAAGGCTAACAAATCATGCGATACATGGTTTGAACCAGAAACTCAATGGCACCGCGATTGGAAAAATCAATTCCCACGGGAATGGCAAGAAATCTTTTTGACAGATGAAAATACAGGTGAGAAACATATCGCTGACGTCAAATCCCCATTGGGTTTTGTTGTTGAATTTCAACACTCTGCAATAAAGAAAGAAGAACAAGTATCACGGGAAAGATTTTACAAAAACATGGTGTGGATTATTGATGGTTCTAGATTAAAATATGATTGGCCTCGTTTTCTTAAAGGATTCAAGAATGAATTTAAACGGACTATATTACAAGGGTTCTTTTTAACATTGTTCCCTGAAGAAATATTTCCAAAAAATTGGGTTGATAATAGCGTTCCTGTTATATTTGATTTCTCACAAGTAACAACTGATAATCCAATGGATGAACAACTTAAAAACACGTTGTGGTGTTTAATGCCTGGTAGAGCAAAATATGATGCTGTTGTATGTGGTATAGATAGGAATCAGTTTATAAATCAAGTATTAACTAAAGCACAGTTGTTCGACAAAGAAACGCCTGAGGGTTTTGTAAAAAGCTTTGAACGTGCAATGAATTCATGAGCAAAATATCTTTTCTTGAATATTGAAATCGTCATTCCGCGATGCTTTATCTAGAATATCTCTGACGGAAATTTCCAGTTTACCTTTTAATAACATATTCACAATATTCGGATTAAGATATGCTAATGCCAAATATTTGTAAAACAGTCTTGGCGAAGTACGAGCATTATGTATAACGTTGTCTACATTGCCGTCTTGTTCATACAATTCACGATATTTCCATGCGGTGGCAAAGGCTTTCAAAATTAAATGATTATTGTCGGTGACATTTAATACACCGTTTTTACCACGGTCGTATACCGTGTTGACGTATTTGCGTAAGAATACTTTTTCCGTGATTGTTATGCTGTTGTCGCCAATTATATATTCCATGGGCTCAACATTTTGATTTACATAATTTTCTGTTATAAATGGTTGTAATTTGGTGATGTCAGTGGTCAATGTATAAATCAGCTGTTCCTGCGAATACACAACTTTTTCAACCAGTGGTTGAATCAAATTGCGTTTTTCTGCGAAATTCATGTTCGTAATATCAATTTGTTTTAATATGGTGACCATGTTTATGGGCAGACCCGACATATCACTGTTCAGAAAATCTGTTATCGTTTTTATGACAATTTCATCCACACGTGCTGCGGTCAAATAAAACCCCTTAGTCGCGTAATAATACGCGGTCTTTTTACCTTTGCCACTTGTGCGTTGGTTGATAAACTTTGTGCCATTGTGATTAAATAATTTACCAGTCAGAATATTTGGTGCGCGCGTACTCTGCGATTTGTTGTTGGAGTTATTAGCCAGTGTAACCTGGACACGATTGAACAAATCGTTTGATATAATCGGTTCGTGTTCGCCTTTGGCAAAGGTGTCTTCTTTTTTATTTTCAATTTGACCGATGTAAACTTTATCCCGCAGAATGCGATGCATACTCATTTTAGATATTGGGTTGCCACCACGTATTTGTCGTTTTGCTGTCTCCCATCGTTTGCCATATATGCCATTTTGTTTTGCATATTCGGTTAAATCATTCACAGATTGCAATTCCAAGTATTTTTCAAACAGATGACGAACTTGTTCCGCTTCGGTTGGATTTACTACCAATTTTTTATTTATCAGGTCATAACCCAATCGTGGTGCACCACCCATCCATAAACCTTTGGCTTTTGATGCGCGGATTTTATCCCGAACTCGTTCACTGGATACTTCGCGTTCAAATTGGGCGAATGATAACAACATATTTAATGTCAATTTACCCATATATGTACTGGTATCAAACGATTGGGTTATAGACACAAAGTTTGCCCCATACTTTTCAAAATATTTCATCATATTGTGGAAATCCAAGATTGAACGTGATAATCGATCAACCTTATACACTACCACAGTATTTACTAACCCATGTGCCATATCATCCAACATTTGTTTTAATGCAGGTCGTTCCATAGTCCCACCAGAAATCGCCGCATCACTGTAAGTCTTGTAATATTGCCAACCATTAAACGATTGTGATGCTATATATGCCTTGCACGACTCTTCTTGGTTTTGCAGAGAATTAAACTCTTGTTCCAGACCATGTTCGGTTGATTTGCGTGTATAAATAGCGCACTTAACGGTCATTTTTACCTCATGTTTTGCTTACAATTGGTGCTTACAAAATGCCATAAGTCAAGTTATATAAAGTCGTTGAATTTTAGCGTATTTAGCCTACAATATACGCACATATACAAAGGGTTAAAAATGGCTGTTTTATGTATGTCCGTTGATACAAGTGCATTTATGAAAAGAAACGAGTATTATTTATGGTATAAAGGGATTTACATCAAATATCTTAGAAAAAATAAACCTGATGGTTCAAAAGATCTTAATTATACTGATTCAATTTTAAGCTTTGCGAATAGTTCCTTTGAAGAAAAAGAAATTTGGCGAAAAATGGCAGAATGTATGAGAGCATGGGCGTATGCAAATAATTTGGATATAAATTTAGTTCCAGGGTTTATAAACTATTGTCACACATCACCAGACCAAATAAAAAAATTTCAAAATATGTATTCTGAACCTAAGAGATGTGCATTTGAACGAACTTTTGTACCTGGCACGGAATTTGTTAGGATTGCCAACATAGACACAGATGAAAAAGCTGAATTACTTAGATTGTATACAGAAGCCAATTCTAATTTTAATATATATTTTCAAATATTATTTTTCTGGCACACAATTGTGTATCCTTCTGGCAATGATGATACTGCGACCCAATATATTAACGACCATATTATCTATGCGGAACAATCTAAAGGCGAAGGGTTTTATCGCAGAGAACTTTTTCGTGGCGCTTTTGATAGAGCAGATACGACGAATATCGGAGGTTATATAAAAAGCAAAATAAGACACGCTATTGCACATATTGTTCGACATGGTCACCAAAATCTGATAATTGATGACATTGATCAAAGACATCATTTAAATTGTGTGGTAATGCTTTTAAAAGATATAGCAAGGTATAAACTTGATAATGATTACGATTTCAAAATGAATGCACCAATATCTATTTGTAGATTAGTTAATCCAGACAAAGAAAATTTTACAAACTGAATCTATTTTTTATTTATCCCGAAAAAGAAGTTTCCAGACATTTTCATGCCGGCTATCTTGGTTGCAACTGCCGATAAAGTTGAATATTTATCACCGTTATAAGAAAAACTGCCGTCATCGTTGACTAAGATGGTGTATTTTATCCCTTTGAAATATCGTGTTAAAATTGTACCTGGGACAAAGTTATACTTATTTGGACATGCATGGTCTAAACATTTTTCTGGATTATCCTTATATTTACGAATTTTTACTAGATATTTATGTTCAATTCGAAGATTTAACCTGTCGCATTGAATATAATACCAAAGTGACCGTATTTGCCGCTTGAATGGATATTGTGAATATTTGGCCCACAATCGCGCCCGTTCATCAAAAGACAGTGCTTTTAGCTCGTCCATAGTCTTAGGCAAGTTGTCTTTATATGACATTGCGACTCCTTTATAACGTCGTCCAATTACCGCTCTGAAAGCCCCGAAAGTCAAGTCATTTTATACTTGAAAATGAGATAATATTCATTATATTGATAATAGTAAAAAAGAGATCTAAATGGTTAAAAATAAAGACGATTTTGAACACAAAATAAAATATTTGGAGATGGTGCAAAATATAATCGATCGAATGGGGCGTAATAGTTTTGCAATAAAGAATTGGTTTGTTGTGGCATTGAGCGGTATCTTGACGCTTATGTTTTCCCAGGGTAAGACGGACGTTTTGTGGGCCGGTATTTGTTTATCTGTATTTTTGTAGGGTTTGGATGCTTATTATTTAAATTTGGAACGCAAATACAGGATTAAGTATTCCGATGCTTTAATCGAGAAATGTGCTTTGTTTGATATGGACATTTCAAAAATAAAAACGGACACGCCTATCTTGAAGTTAATGTTTTCTAAATCAGTGTCATTGTATTGGGTCGGTATAATAATTTTATTAATATCGGCCTACGCGGAAACGATTAAACATATGTATAACTGTTTGATAATATGCATGTAAGGAGTTTTTATGTACAAACAAGTATTTTTCAGTTTTAACTACAACGAAGATTCTCACCGAGTAGCAAGAATAAAAAAAATAGGAGCGCTAGAGGGTAATGATACTTTGAAACCTAACGACTGGGAAGAAGTGGCTCAAGATGATGAAAAAATAAAGAAGTGGATAAATGATCAGATGCGTATGCGTTCCTGTGTGATCGTATTAATAGGTTCAAAAACGGCTGGACGAAAGTGGATTAATTATGAAATAAAACATGCTTGGGATTCTGGTAAGGGCGTCGTCGGCATTTATATAAATAATATGGTTGATTTGAATGGTGTTCAAGGACCCAAAGGCGAAAACCCATTTGCTGATTTCAAAACATCTGACGGAAAGAATTTGGCAGAAATTGTAAAATCTTATGACCCACCATACACAGATAGCAAGGCTGTATATCATTACATAGAACAAAATATAGAAAGTTGGGTTGACGAAGCCATTAAAATTCGTGATGAATACGATAAAAATTCTACTATAACATCTGGACACGCCCCACTATCCAGGGGGACTATCGTTAATCCGCCCAGACAATGGTGTTCTGAATGACGAGAGCGGATGAAATACGTGTTACATTGTGTAATTGGATAGCGGGATGGAGGTTTGAAAATCCGACAGTTACGAACAAGCCCAATGGTTGTGTCGTGAACGGAATTTTGCATTTTGATATGGAATATAATGCGATTCCTGTACAAGATGCTTATGGTATGGAGATATTTTTGCCAAACGATTATCCAAAATCTCTACCGATTGTGACAGAATTATCTGAAAAAATCCCAAGGCATGAAGATTATCATTGTTCTGAAAACGGCATATTATGTTTAGCCGTACCTACGGAAATGCGCATTTTGACACAAAAAGACACAAGCGTACCTTTTTTCATAAATCGTTTCATTATACCTTTTCTATACGCTAATTCATATCGAATGAAATATGGAAAATATCCATGGCCGACACTGCCACATCGGTGGGATGGTGTATTGGAATATTTTATGGATTTTTTCAACTTAAAAGATAAACAACAAACACTCAAATTTTTGAAGAATTTATATAAAAACAATAGAAAAAACTTGAAAAAGCATAAATACTGTCCATGCGGAAGCGGGCGAAAATTTTATGAGTGCCATAAAAAAGAATATGAAAAATTAAGAAACTATTGTACACACAAAATATTCAAGCAAGATCTTGAAAATATGTTTGGTGCGATGTTAAAAAATTTTTTATAAGCAATTATGTTTCTATGCCTCAATATCTGCGCGTTGGTGTTGCAGGGCTAGTTCCCATAATGTTTTGCCATTGTACATAAAATCTTTTGCACCATCAGGCAAACCTTTGACCCCGTTTTTTGGGTCTATTTTGTCCCGAAATTTTTTGGCGGCAATTGATAGTGTTGTACATTTGCCATCTGGTAAAGATACACGACGAGAATCATTTTCTGTTTTTACTTTCAGATTTGGTTCGGACGAAAATGTCAGTATTGTGCCCACAGGAATGTTCAACGATCTGAATGTTATGCTGTCACGTTGCTTTTGCATCTTTTTGATGGCTTTTTTCTCTTCTGGTAAAAATGCATTTTTTATTGGAACTTCTATCGCACTGCCACTGATAATGTAGCCAGATAATAAGTTTATGGCTTCGTCAACGCTCAACCTGAAAAATTCACGATGTGGGTTATGGCGCAACTTTGCCAATCCTTTATGAATAATAGTTTCAATTTTTTTATAATTGTTCACGCAAATTGCGAATTTTGCTTCAAATGGTTGTGGCATGTTTTCACCGTGCGACAATTCTTTACGGCGTTTTTCAACATCTTTTGATGTACTGCCCTGTGTCACACCAATTTTTACGAGTTCCGGAAACAGTTCGTTCCACATTACATAAATAATTCCGCGGTTCATTTTTGCTCCTGTGTGCTATTTGCCATATCTTTTTTGATATTTATTTGTATTATAAATTCCTGTTAATCCACGTGTTTGCGACACTGGTACAAGTTGCACACCGCCACCCCAGTTGGTGCATTGCAGTTCCATAAATGTTCTTCTGCCAGCAATTATATTTATATCTTCGCCAACTCTGCTTTCTGTGGGTAGAGCAGCACCAGCATAATAAACAGAGCTTTTTGCATTGCCTGATATATTATGATTACCTGGCGTTAAATTTACGCAAAAATATTCATTACCTGTGCGAATATCGCCAATAATGCGTTCATAATTATCTATGAAGTCAAATTTTAGTCCCTTATCACAAGTATAAGCATCGCCTACGCGTGATATACATAATTGTCCTTGTCCATAACTCATCGGTGGTAATTTTGTTGCCACGGCACGAGTTTCAGAAACGGATAATTCCTGTATTGATGTTGCACAAGCAGCCAAACTGCAAACTAACCCCAACGTTATAATTTTTTTCATCGCGCTCACCTTTGTTTTGGTATTAATTAAAAACCGCTATCATCAAGAGAGCGGTTGGAGGTTAGTTACTACCAAATGAATAGTGTGGCTTATTTGGCAAATGCCTTATTCGCCGACCCTCCAACCATAAGGCTGCAGGGCTATTAACGTCAGCGCTGACGCATTTGGAGAGGTAACTACACCCCAACATCGGGATCCCCGACATCAAGTCCATTTTACATCAAAACAGGTATTTTTTCAAGTTTATAGGACAAGTAAACGTGGGGTTGGTTTCGCAATAATTTCCGCACAATACAAAACACCCTGGGCAAAAGCATCGCATTGGTCTTTGAATGCGGAGTTTGGGAACAGCAGCAATTCTTTTTCAAAATCGTTCCAGAAATGGTTGTGGATTGATGGAAATAATACCGTTCCACGATAAACATATGCTGATGCACCATTCATACGCGCAACTTTGTCTTCGTCTGGATGAACGGCTTGAATATACGTGCTACGGATACCATTTTCTGGCAAAAATTGAATAAGTTGAGTACCCGACGAAGCATCCTCTATAACAACTTTATGTTGTGCTCTTGGATATGCTGAACATAAATAATCAAATTTAGATTTTACCATGTTTGCCAAGTGTGGAAATTCAAGTTTATCGCGATAAATGTCCAACAGATAAATATGTTTGTCAGCAGAAATCCCGAAGGTTATGCACGCGGAATATGCGTTGGTTGTCCCCGTTTTTGATGCGGTATCCCACGATGTAATTATATGCGTAAAGTTTTCTGGAATCGCCGTATAATATTGCATCCATTCAGATTTGATTATGCAACCTTCCTGGGGCGCAGGTAATTGTTGATATTGTCCAGCGAACACCAATTCACCGACACTGTTTTTGATGCGCATAACGGTTTCAATGGATTCACGTTCCGGATGTAGTGGTGTCCCAATCGTTCGCTTAAAAATACGATTTGATTGTGTGAAGTGTATTTGTTCATCCGTATCCGCAATAATCGGCAATCGCAGGAGTTGAAAATCATCACTGTTTTCTAACAAGTGTCCGGTCAGGTCATCTTGATGCAACCGCTGCATAATCAGTAAAATGCGACCAGTGTTTTTATCGTTTAATCGCGAAAATAACGTTGTATGATACCAATCATTCACTCGATTTCGTATAATTTCTGAATTTACATCAACAGGTTTTATCGGGTCGTCAATAATTATCCATTCTGCACCACGTCCGGTTAACACACCGCCAACAGATGTCGCAAAACGTCCACCATGGACGGTTGTTTCAAAATCATCTTTGGCGAATTGTTGCTTGGAAATTCGTGTTTGTGGAAACACGTGTTTATACCAATCTGTTGTCATAACCGTTCTGGTATCATTTGCGAATTTAGTTGCCAGGTCATCAGAATAACTTACACATATTATGTGTGAACGCGGATTGCGTCCCAGTATAAATGCCGGCAGTGCCACCGAACAGATGATGGATTTCATATATCTGGGCGGTATATTGATAATCAGGCGGTTTTGATTGCTGTTAATAACGTTAACTATATAATCGCAAACCAGGTCGATATATTCTCCGTCTATGTATCCGCCGCCACCAGATATTTCATTGAACACTTTAATAACGAACGATTTAAAATCTGTTCGTAATAACGAATAAAACACATCTAATTCAGTAATATTATTGTCCATTGTGCGATTTGACGTATTGTTGCAATATTAGTTTGTCGTCGTGATTCAGGTATTCGCGTGCCGCGGACATGGCTTCGTATTCCGCATCTGCGACATCGCTTAATTCCATTATCCACTTTGCAGAATTCAGGTCGCCTTGTAGAGCTTTGTTGGTTTGTTTTGCGATAATGCCTTCTTTGGTACTAATACGACGACTGTTGCCATCCGGACTCGTCAAAGTTATTTTGCGGTTCATTTGCTCACGCACAATCGTATTGCGATTGCGGGTACCACGCGGACGTCCATGTGGATTGCCCGATTGTCCCTTTTGATATTGGTGTTCTTTGGGTGGAACGCAAAACCCGCATTTTTGTTCATCAGGCATTTTGCATCTCCTTGTGTGCACGTTTTTCATCTAACAATTGAGTATATGTTTTACCGGTTCGCAGATTTATCGCATCGACACCAAATGCCTCATAAAAACGTTTTACACAGGTATCGACATATTTGGGTTCGTACTCAATACCATAACAAATACGTTTATGGCGTTGTGCAGCAACCAATGTGCTGCCCGAACCTAAGAAACAATCCAACACCTTATCACCAACACTGGTCATATCTAACATAATGTCAGACAACATTTCGAAACTTTTGACGGTCGGGTGCATCTTTAAATCATTTCTATGCGGACCATATGAATTACATCCGTAATAATTCCAGACATTACTGCGATTGCGTCCGTATTTACCAAGTTTAATATGGTCTGGCACTTTCCCTTCTTTATTCAAAAATACCGTACATAGTTCATGCTGACTGCGATATGGTGTACCCATGCCGGCCTTCTTTTTAACCCACACGCACAGATTTACATATTTTGCAAAATGTTGCTTACACGCAGTCAGCATAGGTATAATATTCCGCCAATCTATGAAATTGAAAACCATGGCGTTGTCGGTCGCATATTCTGAACAAAGTGCAAAGTTTTTACCAAGAAATTCTGTAAATTCGCCATCTGACATTTCACCGGCGGCCATGGCGAAGTCGGGATGTTTGACACTGCCGTTACCAGAAACAAACCCTTTGATTTTTATATTAAATGGTGGGTCTTGTAAAACCAGATTTACACGCTTATCGCTCATCAAATTTTCGAAAGTTTCGCGTTTTGTGCTGTCGCCACAGATAATTCTGTGACCACCGTCAAATTCCCAAATGTCACCGGGAATAGAAATTATTTCATCATCCGCGATATAGGGTTCTGTATTCAATCTGTGTACTTCTGCTTTGGTTCGTGGTTCTGCCAAGATTTGATCGATTTCAATGTCATTAAATCCGGTAATTGTTATGTCTGAAACATCTTCCAGTTCGCATAATTCGCTGATTTCTATATTCAAAATATCCGCATTCCATCCGCCACCATTTTCAGAAATACGGTTATCCGCGATACGTAATTTGCGTTTTTGAACATCTGTTAAATGCCCGATACGTATTACAGGAACCTGTTGCAAATTTAATGTTTTTGCCGCTTCAAACCGTCCATGACCGGCGATGATTTCGCTGTTTTCATCAATCAAGATTGGATTTACAAACCCAAATTGTTGGATCGATTCAGCAATCTGACTAATCTGGTCTGGACTGTGAATTTTCGCGTTATTTTTATAAGGTTTTAATTGTTCAACGTTTACGGTTTCGATTTTTAATTCTGTCATATTTTTACCTCCTGGTTATTTTTCACAACCAATATATGCAGGTAAAAATATGTTTTCAAATGGTGATTTCTCTAAGCGCGCTTACCGGGTAAATGATTTATGGAAAACTCATAAATCCAATTGGCGATCGTCTTGTCGCATGGGGTGACACTGCCTGTTTTGTTTGGTTTTTGCAGTGATTCGCCATATATTTCAAAGTATACATCTTTGATTTTTTGGATCGTGTCCGCTAAATGCGTTTGGGCATTACTTGGTCTGATATTATATTTTGGCGATTGAATTATTGCTTTGCATCGTGCTTGCCTGGTACTGCGTTTTTCACCGCCGGTTTTAGCGTTTTTACCGTTAATACATACCGTTGATAAATCATCAACTATTCCGCGCAATGTGTCGGTACGCATAAAAAATAAATTTTTATCTTTTGGTAGTTCCAATTGATGCGGTTCTGATATTAGTTGCCATATTTTATCAACCAAGATAAACACTTCGCCAATAAGGAACAGTTTGTTTTCTTCGCTTGATTTGACACCCGCCTTTCGCCACAATTCTTTTTCATAATCAGGCTGAATATACAATTTTCGATTTCCGGGGGTTAAAAAGCCAACCAAATCACCACCATATTTTTTAGCAGTATTTGCCATCAAATCATGAATGTCTGCCGTTAAAACATCATATTGTTTATGTTTTAATTTTTCAGCAATATCTGGGCGTATTATTCCCCAAGCGGTGAGTGCAATGCTCAGATGGGTTTGAAATAAAGATTTGAATCTAAAATTATCAGCAAAAAAATCGGTCATCTAAATCTCCTTAATTTTATGCCAAATGTTACCTGACGAAATCTGTGAAATACAGCAAAAATGACAATCGTGTAAAATCAAATGGTTGTTTGCAAAAAATCGCTGATATTTAAAATAAATTCCCTGTTATTTTTGCAAACATTCCCAGATAATACGCCTAAAAATCAGTATTTTTGCAAAAATCACTATAACAAAATCCCTGTTATTCCCTGTAATTATCATATCCAATACCGTCAAATATTACAACTCCGCCAGTATTTTGGTATATACGATATCCTATATAAAAAGCCCGCGGTTCTGCGGGATTTTTTATGCATTGACTTGGGTATAGGCGAAAATTGCCCCTTTTTACGCCATGATATCCTGCTTCCTATACACCCCCCGTTTTCCGATAGTCAATGGTCTGAGAAAAACAAAAAAACACCGCTCAGTTGGGCGGTTTGTTTTATAACTTTGATGTATCTATTACGTATTTTCGTATTTTTACACCGTCTATTTCATTTATAGAATCCAGTTTGCCACCTAACTTTTCAGATGTGCGCCATGCCGGTATGTTATCATCATGGTTAAATACTAACGCAGGGTTTATCCCCATCTCTTTGGCTTTTTTCAATGTTTCCAGCTTTATGATATTTCCATAACCACGTCCACGATATTTCGGCAAGATGTGCGTACCAATATGGCCACCATCTTTTTGTAAATTCTCGTTAAGGTAATGTCTTAAATTGCTAACACCTACCGGTATATTGTCTACATACATAACGTATGTCGTTCCGGGAACATAACCCGGTTTCAAATTCTTCCCCTGTGAAGAATCTATTTCGCTTTGAACCCATGCTGCAAATTCTTCCTGGGACAATCCATGCGCTCGATTGTTTTTGCCATTTTCTGACGCAGGCAATTTTTGGAAAAATTCATATAAAGTATCCGCATCTGATAATTGCAATGGTTTTAATTCAATTCGCATTTTTAATCCTTTTTGGTATCATGCTTATTATATCATAAAATCGCCAATATGTAAAAGACCGGGATTACCGGTCTTTTTTTGTTACGGCATAAGGCGTGACGGTCCGCGGAACAAGAATGTTGATTCACGTATTGTCGGTAATTCCAACAATTGTTTTATGAATCTTGCGCCGCCAAAGCCCCATCCACCATGTGGCGGCATACCATAGCGGAAACATTCCAGGTACCATTGCAGCCCCTCTTGGTGCAATCCTTTGCCTTTTAATTGCTCACACAATTTGGCATAGGATTCTTCACGTTGGGCGCATGTCACAATTTCAACACCTTTGTACAGCAAGTCAGCGGATACCGATATTTCGTGTCCATGTTTGTCTATCGCTTTTTTATGATAAAAAGGTCTAGATTCCCATGGCCATTCGGTCACGAACACGAAATCAGATCCGTACTTTTCTTTGACGTAATCGCCAAGTGCTTTTTCTTCCGCGGTCGTGATGTCCGGCTGCTCAGATGCACATCCCTTTTCACGCAAGATTTCTTTCACCTCTGTCATCGTGATGCGTGGAATTGGCTTTTTCAACTGGAATTCAGTGATACCAAAGTATTTTTCGATTTCTTTACCACATGCCTTTTTGATTGATGTCAGCATATATGAAATCGCGCTTTCCAGTTCATGCATCACTTCTTCAAAGCTCTCAATGTATGCCATTTCGCCATCGAAAGATGTAAATTCGGTTGCATGACGTGTTGTGAAAGAGTGATCCGCACGAAATGCCGGTGCAACCTCGAACACGCGTTCAAGACCTGATGCAATCGCCATCTGTTTGAATAACTGTGGTGATTGAGCCAGGTATGCGGTTTGACCAAAGTATTCCAGCTTGAATAATTCTGCCCTGGATTCTGATGGTGTCGCCATTATCTTTGGTGTCTGGATTTCAATGAACCCTTGTTTGGTCAGATATTCATGATACCCGGCGGTCATCGCGGATATTGCACGCATTATTGTTGCGCCACGCGGTGAACGCAGCGACAAGAAACGCCAATCTTGCGATTTTTCCGGGGTCACTTCTGCACTGCCTTTTTGTGTAACAGGTATCGGTGTCGCCTCGGCCAAAGATATAATCTCAATTTCGGATGCTTGAATCTCGAAACTGAATTCTGTGCTTTTTGTTTCCACAACTTTACCTGTCACAGATATGACAGATTCTGTTGTGATTTCTTTTACTTTTTCAAAGGCTGCCGACCCCTTTTCAATAACACATTGAATGGTTCCGGTTATTTCGCGCAGAACAATAAATGCAATACTTGATTGTTCGCGAATTGTTTGCGCGTGACCTTTGACTGTTATTGTTTCGCCAATTTTTTGTGGAATTTCGGCGATATGCGTTCTTATTTTTGACATTTTAACCTCCTTTGTGTTTCGTTATTTGTTTTCAATAAGAACACAAGGACGTAAAATATCATGCATATCTTTTTTCAGATTACATGACACAACGTGGTGCCACCTTGTTTCGCGAGCATTGTCGCCAATGCCGCCTTTTTAACTCTCGCTGGATTCGCCATACCATTAAAGAGTCACTTGCTATAACGGGCAATCCCGGGAAGTTCTAATAAGCGCAGTCAGCTGCCACCGTTCTTCTTCCGCCTCCCCATTGTTAGTGGATTATCGGCTTTCA
>JAEEGL014803252.1_pt1 | contig 17114 bp, 10 predicted proteins | sample 9134231 | NCBI WGS metagenome assembly JAEEGL01 (sample SAMN16246548, study PRJNA631951) | gut metagenome | biome: gut microbiome; feature: rumen; material: fiber-attached | host: Bos | place: Iran: Karaj | collected 2018-10
CCTGAATTGACGATGACTGCCTGTTACAGATTCTGGGCAATGCTCAAAGAAGTTGACAGCGGTGCAGAAGTTGCTTCAAAAATTACAGATAAATATGTAAAAAAATATCCGGTTTTGACAATTGATATTGATAAGCCGTATATTGACCGCTACACAGGTATCGATATTTCTTCTGAAACAATTTACAACACTTTAACAAGCCTGGGCTTTGGTGTAGAAAAATCGGGCGATAATTTCCACGTAACAGTTCCAAGCTGGCGAGCTACAAAAGATGTTTCGCTTAAAGCAGATCTTGTTGAGGAAGTAAGCCGCATTTACGGATACGACAACTTTGCCATCACTTCGACACACAGTTTGTTAAAGCCTGTTCGTGATATGGTTTCGCGTGATGAAGATAACCGCATTAAGGACCTTCTTGTAAAGCGTTTTAGCATGCACGAAATTCATTCATACATCTGGTTTGAAGGAAAAAAACTTTTCGACATTGGTATTGAAGTTGAAGATAATCCAAAGCTCATAAATTCTGTTACTCCGGAAAATACTGTTTTGCGCAACAGTATGATTCCAACGCTTTTAACCTGCACTTATGAAAATAAAAGTTATGCAGATAAATACGGCATTTTTGAAATTGGTCGTGTTGTTGAAGGTACCGACAAAGACGGAAACTGTAACGAAAGACGAAAACTTGGTGCAGTAATTTACAGTAAAAAACAGGATGAAAAATCAGTATATTTTGAAGCTGTAGAAATGATTCGTCAGATTGTTTCTACAATAAAACATGGAGAACCTTCATTTGAAAAAATACCGGTTGCTCATAAATGGCAGCATCCGAAAAATACCAGTGCAATTTGTATCGGTGGAAAAAAACTCGGAACATTGGGAACTTTGCATCCGTTTAATGTAAGTAAAATCGACAAAAATGCCGCCATTGTTTATTTTGAAATAGACATGGATTTATTCAATGAAGTTCCTGTGGAAGAAGTTTTGTTCCAGGATATTTCTAAATATCCAGTAATCGATTATGATATTTCACTTGTTCTTCCAAAAAATGCAAACTTCAATGAAGCAAAATCAAGAATTGAAACCTTAAACATTGCAGAATTAAAAAGCACTAATGTATTTGATGTTTATGAACTTGAAAACGAAACATCAGTTACGGTGCGCTTTAAGTTCGGAGCATATGACAGAACCTTATCAATGGATGAAGTTCAGGACGACATCAAGAAAATTGTTGCAGAACTTGAAAAGTGTAGAATAAAAGCAAGGTTCTAAATTGATGAAAAACTGCATATTGTTTTTTTGCTTGTTAATGACAGTTCTCTGTTTTTCCGGCTGTTCCCGTTCTTTAGGTTATGGGGTTGTGCTCTGGTCAATGCCGGAGCAGGAACTGTATGATGGTGATATAGTTCATGTTCTGATTAAATCAAATATCAGTCATGTATATGTAATAGAAAAAAACGGCAAAAAAATAGAAGTGCCACTATGGTTAATCAGTGAGCCGGAGAGTAAATCAAAAACAAAACTTGTCCAGGAAAAGTATTCAGAATATCAGCACAAATATGCACTGGTAGCTTTAGATGGACTTCCAATGAGAGCTCAGGCTGTAAATTCTGCCCGGCAGGTTTACCGGATGAGACAGAATGAAAAGGTGCGAATTTTATATGAAGGCGAAGGTCAGCCGGTTATGGCAGGAAAAGACAAACCGCTGGAAGGCAAGTGGCTTCGTATAATGAGTTCGGATGGTACACAGGGCTGGTGTTTTTCATATAATCTGCGTTTGTTTGATGACCGTGAAGGAACAGCCGTTGTTGCACAAAAAGAAAATGTAGATCAGAAGCTTGAGTCAATGCTCGCAAAAAAATGGTATCCGGAAAATTACAGGCAGATGATTAATTCCGGCAGAATAGATCTGGATGCCATGAACGTAAATTATGGTTTTGACACAGGTGCTGTTACACAGCAGACTCGGCTGGTAGTTCCTGGACTTGCTGTTAACTATCCGTTTAAAGGGGCTGTAAAACAGCAGCCGAATGTTTACGATTTTACTGATATGCCTATATTGGTAACAATCCGTCAGGAAGATTTTATTGTTGTGCAATTTACAAACAGCAAAGGACATCCTGAAGCCTACAATATGATTACCCTTGCAGAAGATGTGAAAATTGCAGACATTATCGCTAAAGAAAGAACAAGGCGAGATGCTTTGTGGGATGAAATTAAACAGGTTTCTGTAAAGTTTACAAGTTCCAATTATGGTGTATTACAGCTTTTAGACGGCAGAAAATTTATGTGGAGTGGTTATTCCCTTTTGTCTCCAGATTACATTCCATCAAATGCAGGAAAAGACGGAATTGCAGATTTTAAGTATTTTCTTTCCCGTGCTTTGCTTGAGCAGTTTGACGGAATGGTTACTTTCAATTTCAATGGGGCATCAGAAGAAATAAACTTTTTCTATAAACTTGAAGAAAACGGACTTAGACTTGAATCTGCAAAAGGTGCGGTTTTTCGTGGAAAAAACGTAAATGAACGAAGTCCGAATTCAATGACAATGTTTTTCAGTAAATAGGTTCATACTGATTTTTTTGAGGTTATTTTGGCTTTTGTACAATTTTCTAAAGTATCTCTGGCATTTGGTGACCGTGACATTTTAAAAGACGTTTCTGTAAATCTGGCAACAGGTACAAAAGCCGCCCTGACTGGTGCAAACGGATGCGGAAAGTCTACGCTGATGAAGGTGTTTGCTGGGCTCATCGAAAGTGACGGCGGCGAAAGAGCAGTTCAAAAAGATACCCGCATTGTATATCTTCCGCAAAGTGGAATTGTGCATCATGGAACCACACTAAAAGAAGAAGCTGATAAGGCTTTTGCATACGGATATTCGCTTCATGCCGAGATGGATGTTATCGGGGAAAAATTAAAACATCATGACCAACTGAGTGAAGCAAAGCAAAAACAGCTTTTGGAGCGTCATGCACAAATCACAGATTTTTTAAATGAAAGCGGATGGTACCGGAGGGATTCACTTGCAGAAAGCACTTTGCTGGGACTGGGATTTGACCAAAAAGATCTGGGAAAAAAATGCGAAGAATTTTCAGGTGGATGGCAGATGCGTATTGCACTTGCAAAAGCTATTCTTCAGTCCCCGGATATTCTTTTGCTTGACGAGCCTACAAACTATCTGGATCTGGAAGCGCGCAACTGGCTTGAGGATTTTTTGAAGGATTTTCCCGGTGGATTTTTAATCGTAAGTCATGACAGATATTTTCTGGATGTTACAGTTAATGAAGTTTACGAGTTGTTTAACGGAGAGCTTAAACATTACAATGGTAATTTTTCCAGATACGAGAAATTACGAAGCGCTGAACTGGAAGCCTTGATGCACGATTATGAAAAACAGCAGGAAGAAATATCAAAGCTGGAAGATTTCATTGCTCGTAACGGATATAACGGTATTCGGGGTGCTCATGCGGTTCAGGCTCTGGAACGTCAGAAAATGCTTGATAAAATTCTGGAACACAAAATTGAAATTCCTGAAACTTTGAAGAAAATCCACTTTAGTTTTCCGCCAGCTCCCCATTCAGGACGAAATGTTTTAACCCTCACAAATATCAATAAAACCTGGAAAACCGAAAGTGGTTTTGAAAATCATATTATAAAGAATCTGGATTTACTGGTTGAAAATGGTGACCGGCTTGTTGTTGCAGGAAGAAACGGTGCCGGAAAATCAACCCTGCTCAGAATTATTGCCGGAATGGATTCAGATTTTTCTGGTGAAGTAAAACCTGGTTCTGGTGTTTCAATCGGTTACTTTAGCCAAGATTCTGCTGAACAGATGAAAGGCAGTGTAAGTATTCTGGACATGTTTGAAAAAGAATGCCCGCTGGAATTAATTCCGAAAATTCGTGACATGCTTGGTGCGTTTTTGTTTCGTGGTGATGATGTATATAAATCGATTGATATGCTTTCGGGCGGAGAAAAAAGCCGTCTTGTGCTTTTGCGTCTGCTGTTGAAACCTGTAAATCTGCTGATTCTTGATGAGCCAACGAACCATCTGGATATTCATTCAAAGGATGTTCTGCTTGAGGCTCTTAAGGATTTTGGTGGAACCGTTATCTTTGTAAGTCATGACAGATTTTTTATTGAGAGTCTTGCAACAAAAGTTCTGGAACTGCATCCGGGAATAGCAAGATTGTTTCAGGGCGATTATAAATACTATCAGGAAAGGCTTGACGCGGAAAAAAGCGGTAAAGAAAAATATTTTCAGACTAATTCGTCAGATTATCCGGAGAGTGCAAAGGCGGCAAATGTTACGTCAGAAAAGGTGTCTGAAAAAACAGAAGGTCGTTTGTCTTACGAAGAGAAAAAAAAGTTTGAAGCAGAAAAAAGAAAAGCATCAAAGCTTGTAGAAAATCTGGAAAATAAAATCACTGAAAACGAAACAAAATTAAAAGAACTGCATAACAGACTGGCAGAACCGGAAGTGTATTCCAATGGCGAAAAAGCTAAAGAAGTACAGAAAAATATTTCACTTATTGAAACTGAACTTTCGGACTTAAACGACCAGTGGATACAGGCTGCTGAAAATCTGGAAAAATTTTTATAAGCCCGGCATTTTTAAAATCAACAGATAGTCCAGTGTCATTCCAGTTTCCCCGGGACGGTTAGTGTTGGCCGGATTATCTTTTTTTAACATAAAATGTGCCGTTGTTGGTTTATCAAAAGAAAAGCGGACAGGTGCTCTTGTGGTAAGCTGAAAAAGCGGAACTTCTGATTCGTGTGGCAGGAGCCGGTATGCGTTTTCATCGATGAAAAGATGAAAACAGTCGTGTTCATCGTCTGGAGCTAAAACATTAACATAACAAAAATATGAGCCGGCGGGAAAAGTAATAAAGACATCCGCCTGAGAGCGGTCTGACAAAAGTTTTGCTGCAAGGCTTTCTGATGCCAGTTCATCTGTAATTAATTCAAAGTTAAAACATTTCATTGATTCAACTTCGATTTTCAAGTGCTCGCCAGAAAAAGTATACTCAGGTATTTTTAGATTTTCTGACTGTGTATCTGAAGTATTAAACAACTGTTTTAATTTATTGAATCTGACGGATACTTCTTTATCCTGTAAGTTTTTCAGTTCCTGTGCAAGTTTTTTCCGTTCTGCATACAAAGCTTTAGTAACAGCTTCGTCAATTTCCATCTGTTTTTGTTTCCGTTCAAATTCTTTCTTTTCTTTTTCTTCTTTTTCTTTCAGTTCAGTTTCACGTTCTTTTTGGAGGGCCAGGAATTTTGCTTCCTGCTTCCGTCTTTCTATTTCTGCCCTGCATTTTTCTGCTTTTGCCTGATAAACATTTTTTAAAATGTTTTCACTGAGCACTTTATCTTTATTGAAGGTTATAGTGCGGGAATTCTGAGGGGATGAAGCAGTGTACGCGTATCTGTATTTCCCGTCAATTTGTTCTGCATAATAATGGAAAGGCAATTCAAAAACTTCGAAAGAAATACTTTTCAGGCATACAGAAATTGAGGAGGAATTAAATTCCTGCTTATAAGGAAATTCTCCAAGTGATATTTTTGCATTCTGAAAGGAAACGCTATTGCTTTTTACACTTGCAGTAATATCAATATCTTTCAGAAGCCGTCCCGAAACTATATCAGTAATCTCGATTGTAAAAATATATTTTACCGGTAAGACTGGCTCTTCCTTTTTAGAAAAATACCAGACAGGCATATAATTTGAAATGCCGTTGAAACTTCCAGAACTGATGTTTATTGCTTTTGGTTGTGGTATATTTTTTACGGCACTTTGTTCTGCATCAAGAAATCCAAAAACCGGTTTGATAAGAAAGTTGGTTTTTGAAAAAAGCCCTTCATCTGTATATACAGATTTTACCGGCCAGTTTTTTGGAATTTTTGTCCATCCGCTTTGATAAGATTTTTTCAGACCGTATTTTATCAGGTTTAAGATTGAAGGCCCTTCACCATTAACTGTATCTGCCTTTAATAATACAGAATAGTCATAAGTTCTCCTGTCATAATTCAGTTCTCCACGGATAAAATCATAAGTCAGGGTGAAAGGCAGATTTTCTGCAAAAAAAGATTCTGCATCTTTTAATAAAGCTATCCAGCCGTCATATAAATCGAAAATATCGTATTCTTCTAAGCCAGATTTTCCATTTCGTATGGCATTAAAAAGATTTTTGTAGCCTTCGTATGCTGTTATGTCTTCATAAGTATTGTCGGTTTCCATTGCTTCATAATACATTCCGATGGCATGAACATACTGTTTATTTTTTTCATATTCCAGCGCTTTTTTAACAAGAGTGTTATAATCAGTGGAAAAAGAAAATGCTGTGAATGAAATCAGGATGAGAAAAATGGATGTAATCTGCTTCATATAGTGTCCTTATTGGTTCATTTTCATATATATAAACTATAAAGTGTAAAATTGGGGATGTCAAATTTTTGTTTATTTCATTGTAGTTTTGTGTTATAATATAATTCAAACAAGTGGAGGCAACAATAAATGAAGGTTTTGGTTATAGGTGGCGCCGGATATATTGGAAGTCATGTTGTAAAAGAACTGATGAAAAAAAATCACAGTGTGTCGGTTTTTGACAATCTTTCATCAGGTTTACGTGAAAATCTTTTTCCAGAAAATGAATTTATATATGGAAATATTTTGATTAAAGATGATATAAATGCTGCATTTGCAAAAGGATTTGATGCGTTTATTCATCTGGCAGCTTTTAAAGCCGCCGGGGAATCGATGATAAAACCTGAAAAATATTCTGTTAATAACATTGAAGGAACCTTAAATATTCTGAATGCGGCAGTAAAAAATAACTGCAAATATATGGTATTCAGTTCAAGTGCAGCAACCTTCGGGGAACCGCAGTATCTGCCGATTGATGAAAATCATCCGAAAAATCCAGAAAACTATTATGGGTTTACAAAACTCGAAATTGAACGCTTTATGCAGTGGTATGATAAACTTAAAGGTTTAAAATTTGCTGCACTCAGGTATTTCAATGCGGCAGGCTATGATGCAGAAGGTTTTCCGTGCGGATTAGAACAGAACCCGGCAAATCTGTTACCAGTAATTATGGAAGTGGCCTGTGGTATGCGTAAAAAAATACAGATTTTCGGTAACGACTACGATACTCGTGACGGAACCTGTATCAGGGATTATGTGCATGTAACAGATCTGGCCCGGGCACATGTACTGGCACTAGATTATATCAGCAAAAACAATGAAAGCCTTACCGTTAATCTTGGAAGTGAAGTAGGGGTTACGGTAACAGAGATGCTTGACTCTGCACGTAAAATTACAGGAAAAGAAATCCCGGCTGAATATGTTGGACGCAGAGCCGGAGATCCTGCCTGTCTTTATGCGACCAGCAAACTGGCACGGGAAAAACTGGGCTGGGTTCCGGAGTTTAGTGATGTAGAAACTCTGGTAAAAACAACTTGGGATGCATATCAAAAAGCATGTAAAAAATAAAACACGTATCAGTATAAAATTGCTATACTGTAATAACAGGATTTTTATAGAAGAAGGCATTTTATGGAAAAGGTAGATTTTTCGGTCATTGCAGATTCTTTGGAAAAAAGTCGGAATGAGATGGTTGAGCTTGAATCGGTTTTAACTTCAATAAAGGCACTTGCTCCAGAAAATGGTGGCGAAGGTGAAATGAAAAAATGTCTTGCTCTAGAAAAGATTTTGCGGAAATATGGTATTAAAAATCTCGAACGTTATGATGCTCCTGATAAACGGGTGCCTTGTGGCGTAAGGCCGAACCTTCTGGCAACAATTCCAGGAAAACAGGAAAAATGTGTATGGATTATGAGTCATCTGGATGTTGTTCCTGAAGGGGATTTAAAATTGTGGCATACAGATCCATGGACTGTTACGGAAAAGGACGGAAAAATTTTTGGGCGCGGAGTTGAAGATGATCAGCAGGGAATTGTTACCTCTGTGTTTGCTGCAATTGCATTGTTAAAAAATAAAATTACTCCGGAATACACAATAAAACTGCTTTTTGTTGCTGATGAAGAAGTTGGTTCTAAATATGGTATCAGTTATCTGCTTTCAAAATTCAATCTGTTTAAAAAAGATGATTTGATTATTGTGCCTGATGGAGGAGACCCAAAAGGCGAAACAATAGAAGTGGCGGAAAAAAATATTTTGTGGCTTAAATTTCGTACGCTTGGAAAGCAGACTCATGCAAGCCGGCCTGATGATGGTATTAATGCTTTTCTTGCAAATTGTGAACTGGCTTTGAAACTGAATCTTCTGGAAACTTATTTTGATGATCGTACAAAAATGTTTGATCCTGACCGTTCAACTTTTCAGCCAACAAAAAAAGAAGCAAATGTACCGAATATAAATACAATTCCAGGGGAAGACATTTTTTATCTGGATTGCCGTATTTTACCAAATTATCCGTTAAAAGAAGTGCGCCGGCAGATTATGCATTGCGTGCAGGAAATTGAAAAAAAATACAAAGTAAAGATAACAGTTACTGATGAACAGTCTACAGAATCTCCTGCAACACCTGTTGATAGTCCTGTTGTACAACTATTATCAGATGCCATAAAAAAAGTATATTCTAAAAAAGCAAAGCCGATTGGAATTGGGGGCGGAACTGTAGCAGCAGAACTTCGGAGCAAGGGCTTTAATGCAGCAGTCTGGAGCAAAATTGATGAAAAATGCCATCAGCCTGATGAATATGCGGTTGTCGATAACCTTGTAAGTGATGCAAAAGTTCTTGCCTATGTTTATATCGGCGGAAACTGTTAGAACCCGGGATGTAACAAAATAAAATGAAAGCAAGCTATCATACTCATACTTATCTATGTGGACATGCACAGGGGCGTGTATCCGATTATCTGATGGAAGCACAGAAGGCAGGGGCAGATGCACTGGGCTTTTCAGACCACTGTCCTTTTCCGGAAGACGGCAGGGACAACTGGAGTGATATAAGAATGCCGTATTCACTTGCTCCGATGTATTGTAAAGATGTCCGTGAACGGGCAAATGAGGTTTCTTTTCCTGTGTATCTTGGTTTTGAATGTGAGTGGGATTCTGAATATTCAGACTGGTACACAAAAATTCTTTTGGGCGAACTTGGCGCAGATTATCTGGTTTTAGGTTCACACTGGCTGACAACAAAAAATGACAGTCAGCTTCATAAATATGTTCCGACAATTACAGAAAAATCAGAATTTCATGATTATATTACACAGACAATTGAAGCTGTAGAATCTGGTATTTTTACTTTTATTGCTCATCCGGATTTACCCATGGCTCATGGCTTAGAGTGGGATGATTATGTTGCTAAAGAATTTGAACGGCTTATTGATTCATGCGTAAAAAATAAACTCCCGATGGAAGTAAACGGACTTGGAATGAATAAACCAATGGTAAAAAAAGCAGATGGAACTATGAGATATCAGTATCCGGTTGATGAGTTCTGGAAAATGGCAAAAGAAAAACAGGCTATAATAATATGCAATTCTGATGCACACAGTCCGGATGCAGTGATTGCTTTCGCTGAAGATGCCAGACATTATGCAAATATAATGCAGCTGAATGTAACAGAACTTTCAATTAAATAGATATAGAAAAAACAGAAATCTAAAAAATTACTTGCCCGCCGGCAAAAATAATAGTAAAATGTAAATATGAGAAAAGATATAAAAGTTGTAGCATTTGATGTTGACGGAACATTGTATTCGAATTTTGAGTTTTATCTGAAGGTTGCCGGATACTTTCTGAAGCATTTAAAGTTTTTTTATCATTTTGTTTCAATCAGAAATCTTCTTCATATAATAAGACCGGTTCCGGATTTTTATGGTTATCAGGCTGATCTTGTTGCCAATGATATGGATATTGAATACAAACAGAGCGAAGAAATGATTCAAAAAATCGCCTATGAAGGCATGGCTCCGTATTTTCAAAAGGTAAAATTATATCCCTATGTTGAAGAGACCTTTGCTGCTTTAAAAAATGCCGGATATCGTATAGCAATTCTTTCAGATTTTCCACCAGAACAAAAAGGAGATCTCTGGGGGCTTAAAAAATATTGTGATGTAATTATGAGTACAGAAGCCTGCGGTGCTCTTAAGCCTTCAAAATGCCCCTTTGAAGCTCTTGTACAAAAGTTAAACGTTAAGAGTGAAGAAATCCTTTATATTGGAAACCACATTGCCTATGATGTAGAAGGTGCAAAAAACGCAGGACTTAAAGCGGGATTTCTGATGACTGGTTTAAGAAAACTGTTTGGTATAAAAGCCAGAACTGCCGATGTTTCCTTCAAAGACTATCGCCAATTGAAAAAATATATGTTAGAATAATATAGAAAAAAATCCCGGTTTTTTCATTGGGAAATATAACAGATTTGGGTGGGGACCTGATGATAATAAGTTTGATTACATTAGTAGTCTGTGTCGGATTAATGTTTGCATTCCGTTATGCGGATAAAAATAATCGTTCACTGGAAAAAGTAAAAAAATTCTCGGATCACGCTAAACAGGAATTAGATGATTATTTTAAAGAGCGTACTCGTAATCTTGAAAATTCAGGTGTTGAACTTGATACAAAACAGTCCATGTCTGTAGCGGCCGTAAAAAAACTTGAAAAGTTATATGGTGATTTTAACAGCCGCGTGAAAGAACTTGAAGACCGTAACAAAATGATTGATAAAATGGAAGACAGAATTTCTCAGTATGATAAAATTCTGTCAGACCTTTCTGATATGACAGGCCGTGTTGAGGAAAATCTGTTGCGGATAAAAAAAGAATCAGCGATTGTTGATAAACTCAATTCTCAGCTGGCTTCACAAAAAAAAGAAATCGATACAATTGCAGCTAAGCTTCCGCAGGTTGAAACCGGGTTCCAGAAAACAAATGCTGCACAACTGCAGAAAATGGCAGAGAGTCTTCTGGTTCAGTTTAATCAAAAGGCACAGGAAATTTCCGATTCTACAGAAAATGCTGTTGCAACAAATAAAGAAATTCTTTTGGGAATAAAAAATGCCTATGATCAGGCTTACGAAGATGCGGCTGTAAAAGCAGAAAAACTTGAAGCTGCAGCCTTTGAAAAATTAAAGGAAAAGGCAGATACCCGGATTCAGAAATATACGGCAGCAGTGGAAGAAAAAACAGGACAGCTGCATGATGTAATAAGGGCAAGACTTTCTGAAGGTCAGGAGCTGGTGAAGAATTTTAAGCACAACTGGCAGACAGAAGCTTCACAGCTTGTGGAAGGTCTTAGAAACGAAATTGCATCAGGAAAAACAATGCTTGAAAAAATCCGGCATGATAATGCAGAGGATTTATCAAAATTACAGTCTGATACAAAGATGATTTCGGAAAAAGTTAAGACAGATCTGGCTTCTGCAAACAAAGTGCTTACCGAAATTACTTCTGCAATCAATTCGACCGATTCTGAAATTACAGATAAAATTGAAGCAATTGATTCAGGACTAGAGTCTAAGCTTTCGACAATGATGTCCAGCGTAGAATCCAAAATAACAAAAATTGAAGAAGATGTTCTGGCAAAAATTACCTTAATTGACAAAGAAACTGCGGAAAAAATTTCTCAAATTGAAGATACAATGCAGGGAAAAATAAGTACGCTGGACTTTGATTCCGATTCAAAAATCAACACAATACAGGATAATATTGATTCCCGTATATCAGGGCTTGAACAAACGGTTGATTCAAAACTATTTGAAAGTAACAGCGGATTATCAGAAAAACTTTCGGAAATTGAAGAAAAATTTGATACTCGAATTAATTCACTTAACGAAAAGGCAGAAGGTAACTTTGGTCTGCTTGATGAAAAATTAACTTCAACAGTTGCCCAGTTAGAAAATAAGTTTGATTCAGATGTGAGCGATGTTTCTGCAAAAATTGAAACAGCGGTCGAAGGATTGCAAAATCAGTTTGATAAAACGCTTGAAACCGTTAAAGATAATTTTGAAGCCGAAGTTTCAGGAATTCGTTCTGACATAGAAAAAGAAAAAGATACTCTTTCACAAAGTCTGGAAGCCAGTTCAAAAACAATAAATGAAAAAATGGAAAGTGAAGTTAACCGTCTTGATGAAACCTGCGCTGCTGTTGTGAAAAAGCTTGCAGCCAATCATGAACAGAAAGCGGTTGAATATTTTTCAAAGATTGATGAACAGCTGGAAAAATATCGTTCTGATATTTTATATAGATGTCAGAGACTTGAATCATCTGTTCCAGATATGGAAGAACTTGAAAAAAATCTTTTGCTTGCAATGGATGAAACTTCAAAACGCGTGCAAAGTGATTTTCAGCTTTTCAGTTCGGGACAACAGAAAAAACAAAACGAATTCAGTGCAAGATTACTTGAAGATTCTGAAAAACTTCACACACAGATTGAAGAACTTGAAAGTGAACTGGAAGAACTTAAAAAACAGTCATATCAGAATGTTTCAGAAAAACTTGAAGGCTTTGAAGATTCGTTTTTTGAAGATCTTAAAACCCGTGGAGAACAGATTAATATTAAACTTGAAGAATGGAAACAGGGGTTTGATAAATCGCTCGAAACCTATACATCAGAGTTTGATGCCGCCCAGAAAGAAAGTGAAGAAGATTTCATGAATCAGATAAAAGAACGCATGAATTCTTTGCAGGAAAAATATATTGAACAAATTAATCGGGTTGAAGAAAATATAGAAGCTTCACAGGCAGAAGTTTCTGCAAAAGTAACGGGATATGAATCTGAGTTGAGTGACTTTATGAGCAATTATCATAAAGAACTTGAAGAAACAAAACAGACGCTCGATGCCTTTATTAAAAATGAATATGATAAATTCATAGAAGATGCAAATTCAAAAATACAAAAAACAGAAAAAGAGATTGAGGATGCTCTTGAAGCTATTAACTCAAAAATAGAAGATTCTAAAACAACGGCGGCTGATGAACTTGAAGCTGTTCGTGGAGATTTTACAGTCTGGAAAGAAAGGCTTGATACACAGCTTGATGAAATAAATGACGTGTTTGAGAATAAAGCAGCAGGTCTTTCTGATAAGGCTTCAATAATGGTTTCACAGATTGAAGAAACTTTCAGGACAGATGTTGAAGAGTTTACAAATAAATCTGAAGCACAGATTATTTCTATTGAAAACGAAATTAAACGTCTTTCAAATGACTCCAGGGAAGCAATATCAAGTTATGAAGAAATGTCATCAGATTATATTGCTGATTTTAAAAAGGCTTATGAGGAACTGCTTGAAGATCAGCAGCTTAAAATTCGTGAACAGACGACAGAAACTGAAAGCAAGCTTCGTCAGTTAAAAACACTTGCACAGGATTCGCAGACAAAACTTGATAACGAACATCAGAAAATGATCATAAAAATTCAGAATGCTGCGAACGATATGAATAAGGATATGGACGATATTGAAAAACGTCTGAAACAATTTGTTGCACAAACTCAGCTTTTTGATAAAACCGATAAACTTAAATCTGAGCTGGATGAAAGTATCAGGGTTTTGAATCAAAATATGCAGAAAGTTGACGGATATTCAGCAACCTTTGCTACGATAGAAAACAAAATTGATAAAATTAAAAAGAGCGAAGAAGAACTGAATAAGACTGTTTCAAAATATAATGCAGAAAAAAAACAGCTTGATAATCTTGAAGCTAATTTTACAAAACTTGTTGCACTTTCAGGTACTATTGATTCTAAGATGGAAGATCTTCACAATTCTGGAGATGAACTTGAAAATATGCAGCTTGATTTACGGCGCCTTCAGGAAAAACTTACAGAAACAACAGGTAAGTTTGAACGGCTTGAATCTAAAACAACTGTTCTGGATAAGACGACAGAAGCTGTCAGCAGTAATTTTGAAAACCTTAAGCTGCTCGAGAAGAAATTACAGGAATGTAATGAATCCTATAAGAATTTGCCTGACGAAGTTTCTTCACTTAAAAAAGATGTTTCAAAATTAATGCTTAGTTCGTCAAAAATTTCAGATGCAATTTCTCAACTGGATAATCTTAACAATATTCTGGATGAAACAAATGACCGCTTCAGTCAGCTTGAAAGTGATAAAAGCTGGCTTTCTAAAACCGAAGAACGTCTGCAAAAAGTTGCAGATCAGGCTTCTTCAGAAATTCAATTACTTGGCAGGCTGATGAAAGGTTCTTCGCAACCATCTTCTTCTAAAGGGGCTCCAACCCCATCTGAACGGGAAAATGTAATAAAACTGAAACAGAAAGGCTGGGCAGATACAGAGATTGCAAGTAAACTGGGCTTACAGGTTTCAGAAGTTCAGTTAATTCTGGAATTGCCAAGAAATTAATTAGACAGTTCTTTCATCTGAATCTTGATAAGAACTTTATTCTTTTGAAAGCAGAACTATAGCCTGTGTGCTTATTGCCTGGCTTTGTCCGATAAAGCCGAGTTTTTCTGCTGTCTTTGCTTTTACAAAAATTTGGGAAATGTTACATTCCAGTATTGCCGCGACAGATTTTCGGATTGTATCTCTGTATGGAAGTAGTTTTGGTTTTTCAAGCTGGATTACACAGTCAATATTTTCGATTATCCAGCCGTGTTTTTTTACATCATTCCAGATGTATTTGAGTAGTTCTTTTGAGTCCGCATCTTTCCATTTTGCTTCTTCAGGCGGAAAGTAGGAACCTATGTCGCCTAAACAACTGGCCCCCAATAAAGCATCTGCAATAGCATGCAGAAGAGCATCCCCGTCTGAATGTGCTTTTTCACCTTTTCCAAACGGGATATTTACACCACCAATTATAAGCGGCCGATTTTCAACAAGTTCGTGTAAATCAGTTCCTAAACCGATTCTAAACATATTTATTCGTCGCCATCATCGTAGTCCTCATCTTCGTCTATGTCGTCGTTCTGAGAATCTACTTCGTCGTCCATAAGGTCGTCGTCTTCATCATCATCGAATTTATTTTTTGCAACCTGATTTTTTGCATGCATTAGTCCAAGTGGTTCAAGTTTTGCAAGAAGCATAGCTTCAACCTCTTTAATTGGTTTATCAAGGGCAAAAGAGATTTCATTTTCCAGAAGTTTTTTTGCAGAATCGTAAAGTTTGCGTTCCTGAATAGGCAGTTCTTTAACTTTGCTTCTGTGATATAAAGAACGCACAATAGAAGCAATGTCACAAACTGTACCTTTTTTTAATAATTCGAGATTCATCTGATAGCGAAGTTTCCAGTCTGAGGTAATTGGCTCAAAATCTTCACCGATGCTTTCAATAGCTTTTAGAGCTTCGGCTTGTGAAACAATGGCACGTACACCCAGGCTTTCACATTTATCTACAGGAACCATAATTACCATGTCGGTATCTTCAATATAAATTTTGTAGTAAAGAATAACATTGTCCTGGAATTTTTTTTCCATGATTTCTGTGATTTTACCAACACCCTGGCTCGGGTAGACAATTTTCTGATTGACTTTGAATGCAGTCTTTGGAGTTTTCATATAATCAGATTATAGCATAAAAAATGCATTTTGCAAATAGACTTATCAGCTCTGATTTTATCGGCTTATCAAAATTACGGAACTTCCCTGCGGAACAATATATATGTTCTGAATCGGGAGGAGTTCTTCATAACCTGGTGCAAAAAAATCTGCAGGACTTTCTACGCTTGTGTCGATTACCCGATACCATTTTTTATTATCAGGGAGTTTAGGAAGTTTAGCAGTTATATCTTTTGTCCCAGAATTAAGCATGATGTAAAAATCGTTGTCATCTTTATCGCTGTAAATTTCTGCACTGCTTCCGTCAAGCATGAATGCCATGAAGTGAGAATCTTCGGTCCAGGAAGGAACATTGCCGTTTTCATCAAACCACATTATGTCTGCAAAGTTATTCTGGGAATGATCTTTTCCATCAAAAAACTCAGGTCTTCTGAAAGCAGCATGTTTTTTTCTGAATTCAATCATTCGTTTTGCAAAGCGATGTACTTCCACATGTTTATCCGGCAGTTTCCAGTTAAACCAGGAGATTTCGTTGTCCTGACAATAGGCATTATTGTTTCCATTTTGTGTTCTGCGGAATTCATCTCCGCCGAGAAGCATTGGAGTTCCCTGTGAAATTAAAAGGGAAAGCAGAAAATTTTTTATCTGTCTGATTCGCAGTTTTTCGATTTTTTTATTTGTGCATTCGCCTTCATAACCATAATTGAAACTGCAGTTGTTATCACTTCCATCATGGTTGTCTTCACCGTTTTCTTCGTTGTGTTTTCCGTTGTAACTTACAAGATCATTGAGTGTAAAGCCATCATGACTTGTCAGAAAGTTTACAGAATGAAAAGGTTTTCTGCCACAGTTCATGTATAAGTCTGAAGAACCTGCAATTCGTGTTGCGGCGCCTGAGGTGCAGTTGTCATCACCCCGCCAGTATCTTCGGATATCATCCCGAAATCTGTCATTCCATTCAGCCCATCTTCCACCAGGAAAGCCTCCAACCTGATACGCTCCTCCAGCGTCCCAAGCTTCGGCAATAATTTTGGTGTCCCGTAAAACCGGATCTTCAGAAATCAGTTCAAGCATAGGCGGATTTTCCATCAGGTTACCGTTTCTGTCACGGCTCAGGATTGAACCTAAATCAAAACGGAATCCGTCAACGTGCATTGTACAAACCCAGTATCTCAAACAATCTATGATGAGTGTGCGTACAACAGGATGGTTACAGTTAAAAGTGTTACCGCATCCGGAAAAATTTTTGTAATACTGTTTCTGATCATCACAAAGAATGTAATAAACTGAGTTGTCCAGTCCACGAAAATTCAGTGTAATGCCATGTTCGTTTCCTTCTGCTGTGTGATTAAAGACGATATCCAGAATTACTTCGAGCCCGGCCTTGTGCATTTCGCGAACCATAGTTTTAAATTCATTAACAACGGCACCAGGATTTCTGTTCTGGGCATAGGAAACTTTTGGTGCAAAAAAACTGATGGTAGAATAGCCCCAGTAATTTTTCAGACGGCTGCCGGTTTTTGGATTTACATTTGTGTTTTCGTATTCATCAAATTCCTGCATCGGCAAAAGTTCTACGCTGGTTATCCCGAGTTTTTTTAAATAATCAATTTTTTCAATGAAGCCGGAA
>JAEEGL015690505.1_pt1 | contig 17114 bp, 14 predicted proteins | sample 9134231 | NCBI WGS metagenome assembly JAEEGL01 (sample SAMN16246548, study PRJNA631951) | gut metagenome | biome: gut microbiome; feature: rumen; material: fiber-attached | host: Bos | place: Iran: Karaj | collected 2018-10
AAGAGCTGCCTACCCGCGGCAAGGATCGGGTTAACCGACAGAAAGCCAAGGTTTATCCAAATGATCCATGTCCATGCGGCAGTGGTAAGAAATACAAGAACTGCCACGGCAGGGTTTGAGCGATAGGCCGATGAAAATACATGCATTGATCTGCTTGCAGAAAGCAATGCATGTATTTGAGGAGGCAACGTACATGAGTAAGTAGCACGATAGTGCGGATTACGAATGTACGTAGGAGTGTGAGAGCGAAGCGGAGCAATCCGTATCGCTCATTTATATGTAAGGAGATTTTTATGGTAATTTTAGATCAGATGAAGGTTGAGATTCAGAATCTGAAGGGTACTCTCGATGAGGTTACTGCTTCTCTTGACCTTGGAACCAAGAAGAAGATAATCGAAGAGCTTTCTCGTGAGATGGAAGAGCCCGGATTCTGGGATAATGCTGAGAAGGCTAACAAGAAGACCAAGGATCTTAAGAACATGCAGGATCTTGTGGCTGATATTGAGAGACTTAATAGCCAGTACACAGACATTATTGATCTCATTGATATGCAGAATGCAGAGGGTGTAGACGATGATGATATGGCAGCAGAGATCAGATCTGAGCTTGATGAGTTTGAAGAGAAACTTGAGAATATACGTATCAGCAATCTTTTAAATCAGCCTTATGATAAATATGATGTAATCCTCAGACTTAATGCAGGTGCAGGCGGAACTGAGGCTTGTGACTGGGCTTCAATGCTGTACAGAATGTACACAAGATGGGCTGAGAGAAAGGGCTTTACTACAGAAGTCCTTGACCTTCTTGATGGTGATGAAGCTGGTATTAAGTCAGTAACATTCCAGATTTCCGGAACTAATGCTTATGGACTTCTTAAGTCAGAGCACGGCGTACACAGACTTGTTCGTATCAGTCCTTTCAATGCACAGGCCAAGAGACAGACATCCTTTGTATCCTGCGATGTTATGCCTGATATTGAGGAAGATTTGGATATCGAGATCAATCCTGATGATCTTAGAATTGATACATATCGTTCATCAGGTGCCGGTGGACAGCATATCAACAAGACTTCATCAGCTGTTCGTATTACTCATATTCCTACAGGTGTTGTTGTTGCCTGTCAGAATGAGCGTTCACAGTTCCAGAACAAGGACAAGGCTATGCAGATGCTGAAAGCCAAACTCTTTATCATGAAGCAGGAAGAGCAGGCAGCCAAACTTGCCGGCATTCGTGGTGAGGTTATGGACAACGCATGGGGCAGTCAGATCCGTTCTTATGTCCTTCAGCCATATACTATGGTTAACGATACTCGTACAGGATTTAAGGCTTCTAATGCAGATGGCGTCCTTGATGGCGAGCTTGATCCATTCATTAATGCATACCTTAAGTGGCTTGCAACAGGTGGTAAGCCTGTCGGAGATACATCCGAAGAATGATCATAAATTAAATAATTCGCATGAAGTGAGCAGTGTATTGCCAATATCTAGGGAGTACACTGCTTTTTTTATTTGTATAATCATATGGTGTGAAAATAAACTTTTGACACCTACATCATATAGCGAAGGAGCTTGAAATATGGGGAACTGGGGAGAAAACCTGGACTATGAAGCACAGGCAATCAAAGATTATGAAGGGAGATTTACAATAAATTTCAAAAAGATATACATGGATGTAGATGAGATATCTGAGAGGACTACAGAAGTTACAGATACCCATCCCAAGGACTCTCTTATGAAGCTATGGGGCGGAACAATGGCTGGAATGCTTATATTATTTGTCTGCTCTTATTCGTATTTTTCTTTTGTAATGTTGCCGTTTATGGCATTTTATCTGGTTGCATTATTTAGGATATCCAAATGCTGGAAAAGCTTTAAATATAATGTTGCTCAGTTCTGGGGAATGACTATTGCTGCACTTATTATAATATTTGCTTTATCAAGGGGGATACAGTTTTGTTTCACAAAAATCCTATAATCAAGAATATTTACACAGCTGACCCTGCACCTATGGTGTATGGAGATACACTGTATTTATACACAACTCATGATGAAGATGAGCTTGTAAATGATTTCTACACTATGAATGACTGGCGTTGCTTTTCCACTAAAGATATGGTTAACTGGACAGATCATGGGGCTATTTTTTCACTGGATGATATAGGCTGGGCAGATGCAAGAGCCTGGGCTCCGCAGGCTGTAGAGAGAAATGGTAAGTTCTATTTATACTGCCCTGTTCACAAGAGAAATGGCGGAATGGCAATAGCTGTTGGTATTTCAGACAGCCCTACAGGCCCATTTAAAGATCTTGGATATCCTCTTGTTGATGAAGGAGACTGGAACGATATTGATCCTACAGTGTTTATAGATGATGATGGACAGGCCTATCTATACTTCGGAAATCCTGAGCTTAGATATGTACTTCTCAATGAAAATATGATCACCTATGACAAGGAAGTTGGAATTGTTAAGGTTCCTATGACAGAAGAAGCCTTTGCCAAGGGAAGTCATGATACAGGAACATCTTACGGCGAAGGACCATGGTTCTATAAGAGAAATGACCTCTATTACATGGTTTATGCTGCGTTTGGCGTTGGTAAACAGAATGAACATCTGGCTTATTCAACATCAGATTCTCCAACAGGTCCATGGAAATATGGCGGAGTACTTATGACTGAGGAAGGCGGAGTATTTACAAACCATCCGGGAATTGCAGATTTTAAGGGACATTCATATCTCTTTTACCATACAGGAGATCTTCCGGGAGGAAGCCTTTTCCACAGAAGCGTATGCGTAGCAGAGTTCAAATATAATGAGGATGGAACAATAAATCCAATACCGAAATGTGATGGGGTTGAAAAGATAAACTGAACTAAAAAATCCTGCAGGGTAAATTCCTGCAGGTTTTTTTTACTGTTTTTTAAACAACTACAACTTTGTTTCTGCCAGTGTTTTTGGCTTTATATAACGCGTGATCAACGTTCTGTATAGATTTACTAAAGTCACCGGTGTATCTGGATACACCAACAGAAATTGTAAATGGAACAGGTGTGTCGGTTGCGGATTCAATGTCGCGTCTGAACTGTTCCATTCGGGCACAGGCATTGTTTACATCACAGTTTTTGAGGATAATGACAAATTCTTCTCCTCCATATCTGATTACGTAATCATCTTCGTGGGTACCTTTTGCAAGCTTCTGGCCAATGTACAAAAGAGTAAGATCTCCGGTGTAATGGCCGTGCTCATCATTTACCTGCTTAAAATGATCTATATCAAGCATGGCAATAGCTACAGGCCCTGCTATATCTTTCAGTGCATTCTTGGTGATTATTTTTTCAAGGAGATGCCTGTTATAAACCTGAGTAAGAGGATCGGTTATCATGGCAAGCTCCAGTTCTTGCCTGGTGCGGTAGTGGTCAAGATAAAATAGCATTAGTAGAGCATGGGATACAAATACGGCAACCATCAGCGGAAGCTGGAGTGCAAGTATTATGTCCAGATTTGAATAGTGGTTAAAGGTATTCGAAATAAGTATTTCTAAAATGAATACAACTGAAGAAATAAAAGTTTCCCTTGGTCTTGCGGCAAATCCCACTGTCATGAACATTACATTCATGATAATGAAACCTTCACTTGCATGTATTCTGTCATCCAAATGGTAAATTGCCCAAATTGTTGCAAGCACTATGCAGTGAGCAAGCAAAAAGTCCATAAAAACGACTATTCCCCGGCTTTTGAAAAAATGAGTTATGATAAAAAAGACTGCAAGAGCCAATAATGCAGATAATCTGGGAATTAAGGTTGGTAAAAAAGATCCGTTTAACAGATAGTCAGAGACAATATAAGTAATCGAAGCGAGGACTCCGGCCACAAGGCTGATTCCTACATAGTTTTGATAATAATCACACTTGGACTTATAAAAGTCCGCGCGATCTTCATCATCCATAGAACGGTAATCTTTATAAAGGTCGATTAACGTCCTGGCATTTGTTAATATTCTCATTATCCACCCCTCTAGTCACTGACATAAATCTGACAGTGACGTCGTTCACTATATATTGTACTAATAAAAATGAAATAAAGGAAGTGTAAAAAAAGGATTAATTAGGGTATGATTATATATAATCACCGCTCAAAAGATGGAGCATGTGCCTTAAACAGGGCATGAAAACGGTTGCAAAAAAAGTTGTGGGAATACAAAAAATCGGGGATAAAAAAATGAATAAAATAAAAGAAGTATGTTCTAACATTTCTAAAATCATTGTCGGAAAGGATGAGACAGTTCTTTTAACTATATGTGCTATGGTTGCCGGCGGACATGTCCTTTTAGAGGACGTTCCGGGAACCGGAAAAACTATGCTTGCCAAGGCACTTTCGAAATCTACCACAGGTACTTATAACAGAATACAGTTCACACCGGATCTTTTACCTTCTGATATCACGGGGCTTAATGTTTATCAGGCAGGCAAGGGGGAGTTTGTTTTTAATCCGGGGCCTGTTTTTTGTAACATTCTTCTTGCAGATGAGATCAACAGGGCAACTCCCAGAACTCAGGCAGGACTCCTTGAGTGTATGGAGGAGAGACAGGTTACTATTGATGGTGTGACCAGAAAACTGGAGGAGCCGTTTTTTGTAATAGCTACCCAGAATCCGATTGAGACCAGTGGAACCTTTCCTCTCCCGGAGGCTCAGCTTGACAGATTTGTCATGAAGCTTTCTATGGGATTTCCGGGCAAAGAACAGGAGCTTGAAATACTGAAGAGATTTCAGGAAGGAAACAAGTCTGAGAAACTTGATGAACTTGGAGCTGTCGTGACAACGGAAGATATTGCAGTGATGAGAAAAGAGGCTATGAAGGTTGAGGTTCATCCTGATCTTATGGCATATATTACTGACATTATAGATGCGACAAGAAACAGAACAGATGTTAATTCCGGTGTAAGCCCAAGAGGAAGCCTGGCTCTCTTGTATTGCGCCAAGGTTTTGGCATATGCAAATAACAGGGATTATGTGACACCGGAGGATATCAAGACTCTGGCTGTTCCGGTCCTGGCTCATCGCCTTATACTAAACGGAGGCTATGGCGCTTCGGGGAATGCTAAGAACATAATTGAAGAAATTCTGGCAGAAGTTCCTGTGCCGACAGAAAGTGCTATTTCCCGATAAATACTGATTACGGACGGAAATTACAATGCCAATAATATTGATACCCATAGTGTTATTTCTTTTGTATATGGCGCAGCGCCGCATCTTTAACAGGTACTGGCAGCGAGGGCTGATGGCAGAACTTAGCTTTGACCAGGAGGCAGTTACAGAGGGAGATGAGGCTTCACTTACAGAAGTCATAACCAATAGAAATTTCATACCGCTTCATATACTACAGGTGAACTTTCAGACTGATGTGGGACTGTTTTTTAAGGATACAACTAATGCATCTGTAACAGACAGGGTAAATGTAATAGATGTATTCAGCTTGCGATTCTATGAGAAGATAACCAGAAATCTTCTGATGGATTGCAGGAAAAGAGGCTTCTACAATATTTTGCAGACTTCACTTGTAGCGTCGGATCTTTTTAGTCCGGACATTCACTACGCTGACAGAAAGCAGAGCACCAGTATGTATGTGTATCCCAGACTTATGCCGACGGATAAGATAGATGTTCCGTTCAAGCAGCTGATGGGAGAAGTTCAGTCCAGAAGATTTTTGTATGAGGACAATTTTACTTTCAGGGGAATTCGTGACTACGCACCAACGGACCAGATGTCTGATATTAACTGGAAGGCAAGTGCCAGAACCGGTGCGATGAAGGTTAATCTCCACGATTATACTTCAAGTCCGGAGATCGTGCTTGTTCTTAATGTGGAAGAACCGGGAATCCTGTTTGAGACAGAGCTTATTGAGGACTGTATCAGAATAACAAGAACTCTTGCTCTTAAATTTATTCAGTCGGGAATTCCGGTATCTCTTTTGACTAATGGTAAGGATAAGGTCACGGGGGAAATGATCAGACTGGAGTCAGGATCTTCCATGGACCATAACAGGAACTTTTGCAGAGCTCTTTCAAGGATTGATCTTACTAAGGAGACCGGAGATATAGAGGCTCTGGTCAGGGATGAGCTTCATGGCGGGAGAAATGCACAGGTTGTTTACTGCCTGATATCAACCAGCAGAAGAGATGGCGTGGTAAAGGCTTCCAGGGAGTTGTGCGATGAAAAGGGAAAACTTGTGTGGATATGCCCTTTGACTAAGAGTATGGATATGAGAGCACCTGATGATTCAAGGATTAGCTTTGTTAAGATAATGCACGATAGTTATCTGTGAGATTAGCTTTTTATTTGAGGAAAATATGCATAAGAGAATAGAAATACTGCGGATAATCAATAATATACTGATAGTTACTGTAATAGCGACTGTGGCACTTATGACTATGCAGCTCAAAAAAGTTCCCGCAATAGCGGTAGTTAATGTTACACTTGCACTTTTTGTGCTTTTTTCAGAGGTTATTTCCGCATTTATTAAAAATCTTGTGGCCTTTCTTGCTGCGCACGGACTGGCAATGGCCCTTTGCAGCTATATTTCTTTTTCCGGAAATCACAGATTACTTGCGGGGGATTTCTTTGCCGGGGTCTATTTGACCAGTGTAATACAAGTTATGCACATTATGGCGATGATCATTATTACGATAATTGCTATTTATGCAAGACTTGATGGAAAGGGACGTTTTTACCCAACTATTTTCGAAGGTTTTTTATTTATCGGCTTATACATTCTGTGCCTTATTACCGGTGAGAAAACGGCAACTGTTTTTGTTCTTTTTTCTGAGGTGATCTGGGGGATACTTTGCATTATCTTTTACAATGCAAGGCAGACTATCGGTGCCCTTGTAACCTTCAAGGACAGAGATTTTATCCCCTATGATTCTATTAAAAGAACTAACGGCTTAATGCTGAAGCTGTCTCTTGCTGTGGCATTTGTGCTTATGCTTACATGCACTTTAATTGATTACGGAAGAGAAGTTATGGCAGTGCTCAAAGCCGGCATATCTGCGCTGCTTCGTTTTATTTTCTCTTTTCTTAAATTCGAATCTCAGGAAGAATATGATGTTCCGGAAACAGCGATGAGCAGCGGCGGCGGAATGTTTACCCCTGAAGAGTATGTGGATAATTCAATCTGGCATACCCTTTGGCAGATACTGTTCTGGATCGTTGCGATAGTAGTGACGATCGGAGTGATCATCCTGTTCGTAATGATGATAAAAGAGTTTTATAAACTTTTTAATTCTTCGAGGAATAATATAAAAGACAGACTGGCAAGAGATAAGATAGAGTATTTGAGTCCCTGGTCCGTGCCTTCAAAAGTCTTTTCAGGTAGTGACAGTAGCCGCATGAGAATAAGGGACAGGTTGTCACCTTCCGGCAGGATCAGACTGCTCTTTACCCGCTATATAGAAAAAAATCGTGGCCTTAATGATATCAATGGCTCCGATACACCTCTTGAAATGGAAGAGAAAATAATTTCTGAAAGAGAAGCATCAGCCTACAAGCTCTATGAAAAGGCCAGATACAGCTCCAATGAGATTACACAGGCAGACCTCCAGACCATGAAGAAAATCTGCAGGTAGTCATGGCCACCGCCTCGTAGCCTCCAGACCATCATTGCAGTTTGCTTCACCATCCGCCCGGAGTTATAGCGACGTTCGATAAAGGATTTTTTCATCCTTGTGAGAATTTGGATGGTTTCATGAGCCTTTTTAGAAGCGGCATAAGAATTCTGCCACGTTTCAACTTGTCTGAGCACCTCTGTAGCTTTTTTCTCGCACCAAATCCCCTGCTCGTCACTGGCAAATGCAGATTTTCTCAGATGTTTCCACATTTTTTCTTTTATTGATGCGTGCTCAGCTAAACTTGCAGGACGGGAAGTAAATAACTTAGCGAAAATGCCTTAGCTCGCAAAGCGAGCGTAATCAAAAAGAGAGAACTCAACTTCTTCAAGTTAACTTGAAAGATTGAGTTCTCTCTTTTTTGTAAGCGCTACGCGCTATAGGCATTTTCATCTTGATTACGCTTAACCGTCCTGCTTCAGACAAAGCTTCGCATGCATCTTGAAAAAATGCTAAGGAAACATTAGAAAATCGCATTTGCCATCTAAGACTCGCATGGGAAAATTGGCTGTCTCGAAAGTGCTACCGAGGTGCGAGTTTTGAAACGTAGAATTCTTATGCCGCTTATAAAAGGCCATGAAACCCCAAATTGGAGTGGTGAAAAAACCTTTACGAACGAGCGTAAGACTCTGGGTGGATGGTGGCGATAGTTAGTAGATAGTCTGGACATCTACGATTTCGTTGTCCTTTACCTTGAAGCTCCAGATCTGGTGGTCTGTTAGCCTGTGCTCTGTGAGGAAGTAGGTGTCGTCTACGTTTGAAATGTAGTAAGGAGTTCCACCACCCACAAAGTATTTACTGTAGATATCTTCATAGTTACCAGATTTGAGGTCATCTATGTCATGTGCTCTTACGATCGTAGCTACGTCCTGACTTCCGCTAAGATCGGTTGATATCGAGAAGTAGTAGTAATCGTCTATCTTTGTGATCTGAACCATTCCGGCCAGATTATCAGGAACGTCATAGCTCTTTTTAACTTCCAGAGTTTCCAGGTCGCAGCAGTAGATCTTGGCTGGAAGACCCTCATCTGAAACACCTGATACAAAGTAAATATCACCATCTATTATGGAAAAAGATCTAACGTAAATGCCATCAAGAATAGAAATCTTTCTGATATCTGTTATATACATTCTGCTGGAATCCGCTTCCTGCCTGATGCAGTAAAGTTCACCTGTTGTAGAACTCCATACATAAAAGGTATCGGTTGCCTTATCATATACTGTGTAATGAGGGCGGTTTCCGATGTTGTAGATTGTCTGTGTGTTAATGAACTTACCATCTACCAGCTCAAAGATAACGACTCTGTTATTCTCTGTATCATCACACATATAAACTTTTCCGTTGCTGGCTATAGTGTGCGGCTGTGTGACATCTGATGTCATGATGTACCAGTCTGTGAGCGGAGCCCCAAGGTTATCAGAGTAGATGATCCTGTTGTGGTAGCAGTCAACGATAAACCAGTAGTCCCCAAATTTTGAAATATATGTTGGAACGCTCAGCTTGGTATCAAAATTTTTGATTGGCTCATAGCTTCTTGCATACTCTTTGGGATTTTCTCCTGCAGCTGTCATTGAAGATATGACAAGATAATCCTTCCCATCAAAGGGAGGAACTGACGCAACCGCATTATCTGACTGAAAACTGCAGCCACAAGCTGCACATATACAAATAATTATTGAGGATATAACTAATCCATATCTGATAATTCTGCTCATATATTAACCACCTTATGGGATCATACTTATATTACTTGTCCGAAATCAAAAAGAAATCTTAATTTCTATAGAATATTGAATGCCCTCGGAAATTCAACAGCCTATGACATTTTCGCACGTTTGTGACAAAAAGTGAATACTTAGTTACTAGTTGAAAAAATATCATTAAAACGATAACATTAATATGTATTCATGTGCGTATGAGCAGTTTGAAATTCAGCGTTTGGATGTCCCTAGCAGGAGGTGCGATGTGATTACAATCAGTTTATGTATGATCGTTAAAAATGAAGAAGCTTGCCTTGGAAAATGTCTTGATTCTCTAAAAGGAATTGTTGATGAGATGATCGTCGTTGACACAGGTTCTACTGATAATACCATTCAGATTGCCAAGGATAAGGGTGCCCAGGTCTACAATTTCAAGTGGACAGGGGATTTTAGTGAAGCCAGAAATTATGCTTTTTCGCTTGCTAAATGTGACTATATATACTCTGCTGACGCTGATGAAGAGATAGATGAAGATAACAGGGAACGTTTCATCAAGCTCAAAGAAGATATTGACGAACTCAACGTTGATATAGTTCAGATGTATTATTGCAATCAGCTTGCATTCAGAACGGTCTATAATTATGACAGAGAGCTGCGCCCCAAACTGTTTAAGAGAATCCGTGAATTTGTATGGGTTGACCCTATTCACGAGCAGGTTTTGTTAGAACCTGTTGTGTGCGATAGCGATATCGAGATAATCCACAATCCCAGAGAAAACCATTCCGGAAGAGACCTGGAGACTTTTAGAAATGCTGTAAGAGAAGGCAGACGAATTTCCAGAAGGCTTCTTGGAATGTATGCAAGAGAGCTGTTTCTTGCGGGATCTGATGAAGATTTCCTGATGGCAAAAGATTTTTTTACAGAGGCAACTATTGATAATAACAGAAGCCTTGATGAGATAAAGGAAGCCAGCTGCGTACTGGCCCATGTTGCTGTGCTTGAAAAAGATGCAGATGAGATGTTAAAATACTCACTTAAGGATGCCACCACTGAAATGTCCAGTGAGATGTGCTATGAGCTTGGAAACTATTACTACAACAAGAAGGACCTTGATGAGGCGATTGTGTGGTATTATAACGCAGCTTATGAGTGCAGCAGCATTCTGGATATTAGAAAGAGCAGAGAGCTTCCAAGACTTGCTATTGCCAAGTGCTATAGAGAACTCGGCAATGAAGAACAGGCTCTTGACTACGAGAGAGAAGCCTCTGATGTCTTAAATGAGGAATAATTAGGAGATTATTAATGCTTGATTTTTATAAGGGAAAGAGAGTATTTATTACCGGTCATACCGGCTTTAAAGGAACATGGCTTACCAAAGCACTGGTCATGGCTGGCGCAGAGGTGTATGGATATTCATTAAAACCCGGAGTTAACGAAGATATTTTTTCCAAGGATTATCAGGAAAAAGATAATAGTGAGAACCTGTACGATATTTCGGGCGTAGATAGTCAGATACATTCATGTATAGCTGATATCAGAGATTTTGCCAGGTTAAAAGAGTTTTTTGACGAGGCCAGACCTGAGGCAGTATTTCATTTAGCTGCCCAGCCTATAGTAAGGGACAGCTATCAGAGTCCCAGATATACTTATGAAACTAATGTCATGGGTACAGTTAATATCTGTGAGTGCGTTCGCACATCTGACACTGTCAGATCTTTTCTAAATATCACAACAGATAAGGTTTACCAGAATAATGAATGGGAATGGGGATACCGTGAAGATGAGAAACTTGACGGATATGATCCATATTCGAACAGTAAGTCGTGCTCTGAGCTTGTGACTCATTCATATATCAATTCTTTTTTCAGAGACAGAAAGATAGCAGTATCTACCGCCAGAGCGGGCAATGTAATTGGCGGCGGCGATTTTGCCAAGGACAGGATCGTCCCGGACTGCGTAAGAGCTGCCAGGGCAGGAAAAAAAATAGTCCTTAGAAATCCTGATTCTACAAGGCCTTTCCAGCATGTACTTGAAGCTCTTTCAGCATATCTTTTGATAGCTGAGCTTCAGTATGAGGACTATTCCAAGGCTGGCTTTTATAATGTAGGACCAAATGAGAGTGATGCAGTAACTGCATATAGAATTGCTTCGGCCTTTGCTGATGAGTGGAATGCTCATCTTGATGGTAACAGGAAGGAGCTGCTGATAGATATTCAGTCAGATGGCGGACCTCACGAAGCTAACTATCTTAAACTTGACTGCTCCAAAATAAAGAGTAGACTTAATTGGGCTCCAAAGTGGGATATTGATATGGCAGTTAAGAAGACCGTAGAATGGACAAATGGCTATTTAAACGGCCACGGCACCGAATCTTTGGAGAAACAGATCAAAGAGTATTTTGAATAATTATTTAATGGTAAGGAAGAAATATGAGTAAGGATTTAATTGAAGAGAAGAAAGCAAGGCAGGAAATACTTGATAAGGTTGCAGAGTATTACAAGAATTTCCTCAAGGCAGACACAGAGAGTTTTACTGAAGGCGACAGGATTCCCTATGCAGGAAGAGTGTTTGATGAGAAGGAAGTAATAAACCTTGTTGATTCTTCTCTTGATTTCTGGCTCACAGCCGGAAGATATACAGATGAATTTGAGAAGAGATTTGCACAGCTTCTGGGAGTTAAGTACGCAAATCTTGTAAACAGCGGATCTTCTGCTAATCTTATTGCGTTTATGGCTCTTACAGCTCCTGAGCTTGGCGACAGACAGATCAAAAGAGGCGATGAAGTAATCACAGTTGCCTGCGGATTCCCTACTACAGTTGCTCCTATTATGCAGTATGGTGCAATCCCTGTGTTTCTTGATGTTACAGTTCCTGAGTACAACATCGATGTTACTGATCTTGAGGCGGCTCTTTCTGAGAAGACCAAGGCAGTTATGATTGCCCACACTCTGGGCAATCCTTTTAATCTTGGTGAGATTAAGGCATTTTGTGATAAGCATAACCTCTGGCTTGTTGAAGATAATTGCGACAGCCTTGGATCTGAATATACGATTGATGGTGAAACCAGATATACAGGAACCTGGGGAGATATCGGAACTTCCAGCTTCTACCCTCCACATCACATCACAATGGGTGAGGGTGGCTGCGTATATACCAATAATGCACTTCTTAATAAGCTTATTAAGAGTTACAGAGACTGGGGAAGAGACTGTGTATGTCCTCCCGGAAAAGACAATTTCTGTGGCAGAAGATTTGATGGTCAGTTTGGCCAGCTCCCTGTTGGCTATGACCACAAGTATGTATATAGCCATCTTGGATATAACCTTAAGGCAACAGATATGCAGGCTGCAGTTGGATGTGCACAGCTCGATAAGCTTGTTGGCTTTGCCGACAGAAGACGTCATAACTGGGAGAGACTTCATGAGGATCTTTCAGATCTTGGCGATGTACTTATTCTTCCGGAAGCTACCAAGGGAAGCAAACCTTCATGGTTTGGCTTTATCATGAGCGTGCGAGAAGGTGCTGTGGATTCTAAGGGAGAGCCTGTTACAAGAAACAGGATAACAAGAGCTCTTGAGGATAACAACATTCAGACAAGACTTCTGTTTAGCGGCAATATCATAAGACACCCGGCTTTTGATGAGTATAGAGATACGGATGCTTACAGAGTAGTTGGTAATCTTAAGACTACAGACTTTATCATGAACAATAGCTTCTGGGTTGGAGTATATCCGGGACTTAATGATACTAAGATTGATTTTATAGCAAATGTGATCAGAAACGCCCTGCGCTGAGTTACTGGTTGATAATAGTGATCATAGGAATGGAAATCACATGAAAATTGCGATAGTTACAGGTGCTTACGGGTTTGCAGGAGCAAACCTTGTAGAGCACCTTTTAAGTAAAGATTATAAGGTGTATGCAGTTGGCAGAAGAAACTCTCTTCACAATGAAAGATTTCAGGATGCACCGGCTGATAGACTTATCAAGGTGTTTCTGGAAATGGAAGAGTATGATAAGCTTCCTGAAGAAATAGGTGAGAAGGCGGATTTCTTTTTTCACCTTGCCTGGGGCGGGGGAAGAGAAGACTTTGAAGTCCAGATGAAAAATGTGGATGGTGCTTTAAAGGCTATAGAAGCAGCTGCAAAGATTTCTAAAGATATACGCTTTGTTGGAATCGGTTCTCAGGCTGAATATGGTATAAAGTCAGATCATGATCTTATCACTGAGGATATGAGACTTGAACCTTTTTCGGCTTATGGGTCATGCAAGGCAGCAGCTTTTTATCTTTTGAGGAATAGAGCAGACCAGCTTGGGATAGACTTTATCTGGGGCAGAATATTCAGCCTTATAGGAAAATATGAGCCTTCAGGGCGAATGATCCCGGATCTAATAGCCAAACTTTCGAGAGGAGAACAGGTGAGACTCTCATCCTGCGAACAGTACTGGGATTACCTTGACGCTGCAGATGCTGCGGCTGCAATCGAGGCACTGGGAAATAGAGGAGTGGCTGGAGAAGATTACAACATAGCCCATGGTGATTTCAGACCTCTTAAGGATTATGTCATGGAAGCAGCAGATATTATTGCTAATGAAAAAGGCATAAAAGATACACTTAAGTTTATTACTTTTGGAGATAAAGCGTCTCCTTTTATTTCACTCAGACCTTCGGCGGAGAAGATTAAAAGAGATACAGGATGGGCTCCGGAGGTGGTGTTTGAGAATACGATAATGAAGTATATTATGTGAACTATAATACGAATAAACGTATGTGATATAATGTTATATATGTAACTGAAATGTAAGGAATATAGGCATTAGTAAAAAAGTTTTAAGTAAGTGAGGTATCACTAACAGAGATATAAGTACTGATATATGGGCAACTGATACATTAGGAACTGATAGCAACAAGCTGAGGACTGATAAGTGTTTGATAAGTTATCTGATCTTATTTCCCGGGGCGAACTTCAGGATGCGTTATATGAGTTTCAGGATGAGTATTTTCACATAAATGAGAGAACTCCTTCTGAGGCTGCCAGGCTATGCGTATTGGAAGCTTCCATCTGGGAGGGGCTTAACGATGGGACAGCTGAACTTAATGCACTATATAATGGTCTTCATTATGATCATACTAATTATGAAATCTATTATATGCTCGGCCTCTATTACATGAATATAAATGTAAACTGGGCATATCTATGCTTGGAAATGGCTCTTGATTACTGCACTGATGATGGAGATGTGCAGATAATTGAGAGCTCTTTTGATATGGTCAGAAACAGGCCGGACTGTAGGGTCAGAAATACCAGTGTGATGATCCTGTCTTATAACGATCTCGAACTTATACAAATGTGTATAGATGCCATAAATAAATATGCTCCTGCAAGAAGTGAAATAGTTGTTGTGGATAATGCTTCTACTGAAGAAGGGGTCATAGATTATCTGAAAGAGGCAAGCAGAACATCACGGCTTAATTTTACGCTGGTGTTAAACGATGAAAATCTCGGTTTCCCTGCAGGTTGTAATTTGGGAGCAAAAAAATGTGCTCCGGGAAACGACATTTTTTTCTTGAATAATGATGCGATAGTGACGCCTTTATCGCTTTTCTGGCTCAGAATGGGGCTTTACGATAATAGGAACGTAGGAGCTACAAGCGCCTTTTCAAACAGCGCATCTCTGCAGGAAATAGATGCCCTTTCTTTTAAACCTTTTGTAGATGATAAAAAAGTTTTTGAGGCAGAAGGAGCATGGCATAAAAAGCTTGGAGCAGCCAGGGCATATAAGGCTTTTGAAGATTATGCGTCTGAAAGGGTGCCTGTTTATATTAATCCATATGTCAAAAGTTTCAGGCTTACAGGTTTTGCGCTTTTGCTGTCGAGGGAAGCTATATTCGCTGTTGCGCCTGATCTTCAGGTGTTTGACGAATTTTTTTCACCCGGATATTTTGAAGATGACGATCTGGGAATAAGGCTGTCAAGTGCAGGATTTCAGGAGTATATTTGCAAGAACAGCTATATATATCACAATGGCGGAGACGGCTTTGAAGGGCACGCTGATGCAATGGAAAAAGGACGTGAGAAATTTGAGAGCAAGTGGGAGTTTGATATATGGAGCTATAGCCTTCCGTGGGAGTCAGCTTGTGAAGAGGTTATAAGACTAGCCAAAGAGAAAAAAGGAATGCTGAGGGTTCTAGACTTTAGCTGCGGTCTTGGAGCAAATGCCTCATATATTAAAAGCCGGACAACAAATGTGTTTATTGCGGGTGTGTGTGCCAATTCTTTTGCAGCTGCTGTGGCTGGAAATATAGCTGATGAAACAGCTTTTGGTGATGCTAATACCACAAGGCTTCCCTGGGATGATCACTCTTTTGATGCCGTTATTGCAGAGAAAGCTTATGTCAGTAGGGGACAGATTGGAAGATTTCTTTCTCCGGACGGCATCAGTATCTGTGAGGACAAATATCCATTTTGACATGTAGGTGTTGACAGATATTCGATTTTAGTATAAATTTGTATTTCATTTTTTCTTAATAAAAGAGTGAATGAAATTATGATATTATTAATTGGGACTAGTAGAGGAGATGGCACATGAATTGCCCTAACTGCAAAAGCGTACTTCCTGACAAAATGAATAATAAAATGAACTTCTGCCCAATCTGCGGAGGGAAGCTTTTTGAAGACGGCAAGGAGTACATGATAGAAATCTGCTGTACTGGACAGAGAAGTCTTGACGGCGGAACGATAATGCTGTTTTTGGATGATACCTCGCTTTATGAGATAGAGCCAGGCGATAAAATCTATCTAAAGCTCAGATCAGGATTTCATACATTTAAGTTCAGACACAGGATCAGAAATAAAACAATCCAGCTGCTTATTTCTCACAACTATACAATCCGTGTTTACTACAATACGCTGAGTAGCCTCATAGAGACTATTGTAAATGAGGCGGATGATAGTCAGTATGGATCAATCTTTGCAAATGTTCAGATAGCCCAGCCGTCTATGGTTTCACCTGATGGACAGAGAAGCTTTGATGTAATGCTTGGAGAGGATGATCCGGAGTATGAGATAAGTGCAACATCAGGTTTTAAGCAGGGAATTTTGAGACTGTTTGCTGAACGCCTTGAATTTAGCAGTGAAAAAGATTTTAAAAAAGAAATAATTCAATATAATGATGTTGTTGCTATAAATAAGAAAATGGGTTCTTTAGATATTCAATGTACGGGAAATGTCCACAAAGTCTACATTATTCCGAAAGATATCTACAACGAAGCGTTGGCATTTTTGAACAATAGAGTGGCTGATGTACAGGGCTGATGAACAGTGATGAAGCAGACAGTGCGATTGCACTGTTTGTTTTTTCGTATATAAGAATATGAATTGTATCGAAAATTAATGAGCGCAAAAACGTCATTAACGGTAAAATGTCTTTTATTGTAACAATGAATTGTGAAAAAAGTGTGAACACTTTCGCAAATTCTTGTTATCGGTTGCATTTTCGTTAAAATGCCAAAAAACAGTCGGCAATCTTGATAAATTTTTATTGGAAAATTCCCTTAAAAAGTGAATGACGAAAAATCGTCTATGTGGTAGACTAGTGTAGCAAAAGGAAAGAAATATAAGAATTATTTAGGAGGTAATGGCATGACAAAAGCAGAGATTTTAAAGAAGGAAATCTTGCAGCAGTATAAGAGAGTCAGACAGTTCGCAATGGATATGTCTATTCCATACAGCACACTGGTAACAGCACATGATAGA
>JAEEGL010701179.1_pt1 | contig 17113 bp, 10 predicted proteins | sample 9134231 | NCBI WGS metagenome assembly JAEEGL01 (sample SAMN16246548, study PRJNA631951) | gut metagenome | biome: gut microbiome; feature: rumen; material: fiber-attached | host: Bos | place: Iran: Karaj | collected 2018-10
AATAAAAATAAAAATAAAAATAAAAAAGAAAATAAAAATGAAAATAAAAAAAAAAATGAAAATAATAATTAAATTAATAATTAAACTGAAAATAATAATGAAATTAATAATGAAAATGAAAATAATAATGAAAATAGTAATATAAATGAAAATAATAATGAAAATAGTAATATAAATGAAAATAATAATGAAATTAATAATGAAAATAATGATGAAAATAGTAATATAAATGAAAATAATAATGAAAATAATAATGAAAATATTAATGAAAATATTAATGAAAATAATATTAATTTAAATAATGATGTTAATGATATAAATAGTGAAAATAATAATGAAAATAATAATGAAAATAATAATGAAAATAATATGGAAATTAAAATGGAAAAAATATATAATATTACTTGCTTAAATCAATATGATAAAAATAAATATAATAATCAACTAGAATGTTCAATTTGCTTAAATGATTTCGAAAACAATGAAAATATTTTAATTTTACCTTGTATACATATTTTTCATGAAAACTGTTTAAAAGAATGGTTTAAAAAAAGAAGTACATGTCCATTAGATAATAAAAATTATGAAAATGACTTAAAATGAACATATATAAAAATAGAATTATTAATTATTAATTTATGAGTAATATATAATTATTATATATATTATTTTATTTAAATAATTAAATGACTATTTTAATTATATAAAAATAAATATGAAAAAAAGATATTAAAATATATTAGAGACGAATAAAAATTTAATAATATTTAGAAAATGTTAAAAAAATTAGATTTTTGAAATAAAATAAAATTTTATAAATATTATATTTAATTCTATTTATTATTTTAATTAAAAATTTATTTTTATAATATTTTGCATTTCAAATGTTTTTATTATAATTTAATAAATATTACGATAATTTTTTATTATTTTTAAATATTGAATTTGTATATATATTTTAAGTAAAAAATATAAATAATATTTTTTTATAATTTTTAATATTAAAATATCTATATATTTAATAAAAAATTTTTTTAAATTTTTGTTTTTGAAAATTTTTCTTTTTATGATTATCAATTAATTTTTAATAATAATCTTAATTAATAAAATAATATTTATAATCACAACTATAAAAAAACAAATATAATAAAAATTAATTTTTTCTTTTAAATTTATATTTTCTTTTTTATGTTTATTTTCTATAAAAAAATTTCATTTATTTTATCACTCTAATCTTAATTAATATAAATAAATAATCTCCCTATTTTTTAATTTTAATAAATAATTTAAAAATTTTAAATTTAATATTTGGAATATTAATAACAAATAATATTTTTTTATAATCATAAATACCTTGAAGCTAATATTATTAAATATAAATAAATATTATATTTATTTATAGTAAGATTTACAATTTTCAAATACTTTTTCAAATTGAAAGGATATTTGTATATATTATAAACCATCTTATGTTTTTTATTAATAAAATATTTTGTTTCTGGATTCCAGTTCCATATATCAAAATTATTATATAATTTAATTTAAGTAACTTTGTGAATGACATTTAAATAATCATTTTATAGATATCAATATTATATATTTTTCCTGATCTTTAAATTTATTATTTAATAATTTTATATTAACAATAATTTTTTTGTATTATTATAAATATGTTATAATTTATAATAATTATTAATATGTGGACTTATAATTTGATGAATGAGTCTATTATATGATTAAAAGTTCATAATCCCAGCCGTTTTTGGGTGGAACAAATCTACTAATTCTTTTCTTTTATTTCAGTCTGTAAGAGGGATCTGACTCAGTAATTGATAAAGTGAATTTATTTGCCTTTTCATGAAATATCTCTTCTGATTCAAAATCATTGTGTAACAGTATCCTCCCTCTTTGTTTAGTCATGGAATATATAAAATAAATCAAAAAAAGGATTCTTGTTCAAGAATGAAATCTAATTGGAACTGTATATATCTGGTTCATCCTTCAGATCAATATATCATCCCAGATTGATGAAATAGGATGAATTGAGACGGTTTTTTGTAAAAGATTTCTGGAAGCATCCTTTACTTTGTTGTTCACATCAGCTCCTTGCTTAGTGGGAGAAAAAGGTCCTTCGGATAACGAGAATATTCAAGAAGCATCAATAAATGTGCGAAATTTTCTTCTGGTTCCAAGGAGTTGCTTTATCTTTAAGTCTAGAAAGTGAAATGTCTAGATAAAAAGTGTCAGGCTATAATCATCAGTCTTAATTTTTTATCTTGGTATTGGCTATACTCAGGTTAGGATTGCAAATTCATACAATGGATATACATAACACATCAACACAATATATATATACCTTATTATTCACTATTATCATTTTCTTCTTCTCTCCCTTCTACTTGCCCATATCCCAGCAGATTACATACTTACAAGCTCATTTTCTCAAGTAATGGAGATACTATAAGCATTCCATCACGTTCCAACAAAAATACTTGTATGCATCAAAAACCTCTTTTCGATATAATAAATCTATTAAAAAGTAGAAAATCCCGCCAAATTCATAAATTCTAAATTTCACTTAAATTGTTAAAAGAAAATACAAAATGTAACTTTCTAAGAAGTTGTGAATTTCAAAAAGGTAATAAGTAAGCTTTAGACTAAATAATATTAACAATGCAAGATAACTGTCTCACTACCTGGCATTTTTTAAGTTTCTGTTAAGGAGTGGGGAGTTGAATTCTCAATTTATTTCCTATTTTAAGTCAAGAATTATCAAAAGCAAAAGTACACCCGGGATTAAGACTCAGAAACGGAAATTACTTTCATTATTGTTTTATAATAGAGTAGTATGTGAGAGAAGTAGGCTTAAGTGGGAAGAGTAAATTCTGTTAAAATTATTATGGTAAAAAAATATAAAATATCAAAATATTATTGTATATAATTTTTTTCTAAATTAATTAAAATTTGATATTTGTAAAAAAATATTTTATTGTAAAATTTTTATAATTATTTTATTATAATTAATATTTTTCTCATCCAAATATTATTAACTTTGAATATCAATAATAAATTAATTTTTTCTATTTATTTTTTAAAAATATCAAATATTTTAAAATTTTATATTTAATAAAATTATTTTCAAATAAAGAAGAATTTTAAATAATTTTTCAATGATTAAATAATATATTTTATTTAATCAAAATTCTATTAATTCAAAAAAAATAATATTAAAAAATTTATTAAATAAAAATTAAAAAATATATTATAAAAATAATATACATAAAAATATTTTTATCATTTATCTAATTATTTATTTATAATAAAATAATAACTTATATTTTACAAAACTCAATAAAAATTTTTATGCTCTATACAATTTATATTTATATCAATTTTCCAATCCATTTTTTTGTTTTAATTTTTCAAGATTGACTCCCATTTTTTCAATTTTTTCATTATTATCAAAAATTTTTTTTCTTGTTTTTTTATCATAAAAAGGTTTTTGATAATTTTCATAATCAATTTCTTTATTATTAATAACAAGAACATTATTATTATTAGAATAAATATTTTTAGCAATTTCTCCAGCTAATTTTAAAGCAGTATCTTTATTAAAATTCATAATTCCTTTTTCTAATCTTTTACTAATAATTTCATTTCTTTCTTCAATTGTTCCTTTCAAACAATCTTCAACTAATTCTTTTGTATTTTTGTATCCTTTTGTTTCTTTTAATTTAACATTTGCAATAACTTCATAATCATTTTTTAATTTTTGAATATTTTCATTATTTTTAATTAATAAAGGATTTTTTTTTTCATTTGTTTTGTCAATAATATCATATAAATCATTTTCAATATCTTCAATTGGATTTTCATATAATTCAAGTTTGTTAGATAAATTTTTTTTTGTGTTGTAAATTGTTAAATCTTTTTTTTTTGTAATTTCTTTTATTGCTGAATAATGAGGAACATTAAATTCTTTATTATTTTCTGGATGAAAATAATCATATAAATCAAATTTATGAAATTTTTTTTTATATTTTGTTTTTTTTTTACTTGTTGTGTTAAAATTATTATAATTATTGTTTTCGTCTGTAATTAATTTTAAAGGTTTCTTTTTTGATTTATAAGAATTTATGTATTTTATATTAATAATTTTATTATTATTATTATTATTGTTTGTGAGAGATTCAAAGTTTTTTTGAGTTGTTAATGTTGAATTAATTGTTGTTGGACTAAAAGGTCTTGAAGAACTTATTGTATTATAGCTTGAAATTTTTTTATGAAATTTAAAACTATTATTACTGTTATTAATATAATTAATATTACTATTATTATTAATTATATTACTATTATTATTTTTTTCATTTTTATTTTTAAATCGATTATTCATAAAATCATCTATGTCTTTCATTGAGACTTTTTTTAAAAAATTATCAAATTTTTCGTTCATGAATCCTCCTCCTTCAAATTCTTTTATTTCTTTAATGTTTTTGATACTTTTTCTATCCAGTTTATTTTTTTTTGTAAAATTGCTTGAAAATAAAGCATCTCTTTTATCATTATCATTTTCAGCAATAGCGAAATTAGAACTTCTTTTTAAAAATTTTTTTTTAGTTTCATATAATCTATTAGATAATGTATTTTTATCTTTTGAATCTAAATAATCTAAAGTTCCTGCATAAATTCTTGTGTTTATTCCAATATTAAATAAATTATTTTTCTTTTTATAGATATTTTTTAAAAAATTAATTTTTTTTGTTATTTTTCCTTTTGGACCAAAAAAAATTTTTTTCATTCCTTTAATTAATTTTTTATAAGCAGGTGGCTTTTCATTTGACATTTTTTTAAAAATAGTATTTTTTATGTTAAAATAAGAAAGAAATTTTTTATTTGTTCGTTTTAAATCACGAGAAAATTGATTTTTTTTTAAATGTATATAAGGAGCATAACCTAAATTTGAATTTTCATCTGAAAGAAAAGGATAAAAAACTTGTTTTTTAGGTGTTGCTCCGAGCATATTATTATTTAATGATGATTTTTTGGTTAAAATGTAGTTTATGTTTAAAGAAGATTTGTTTCGAGATGTAAATGGACGATTGTTAATAATTATATTATTTTTTTTATTAGACATTATTATTAAAATTAATATTTATATTTTTATAAAAAATTATACATTTAATTATATTAAAAATAAAATTAAAATTTAATAGGAACAATTTGTTTAACGGTTTTTGAACGAAAATTTTTTCTTAAATTTGAATTTGGGGAAATTTTTTTTGTTTTAAATCTTTTTGTTCTTAATCGTACAAATTTTAAATCTTTTTCTAATTTATTTAATTTTTCTCCTTCTATTTTCATTAAATCTAATTTTTCTTTTCTTTCAAGTAATAATTTTTTTTCTTTGTTTTTTTTATTTTTTTTATTTTGTAATTCTATTAATTTGTTCACATTTAAAAAATTTTTTTGTTCTCTAAAATTAAATACATCATTTTGTTTAAAATTTTTTTTATTTTCATAATTTATATCATATAATTTATTTATAAATTTTGCTTTTTCTCTGATTAAATTAATATCATTATTATCATTATTGTAAGTATTAAAAAAATTTTTATGAATATTTAATTTTTTATTTTGAATGTTTCTTTTAATTATTGGTGATAAAATTTTATCTTTTTTAACAAAATTAAAATTATTAACACTAAAATTTTTTAAATTATAAATTTCATTTGAATTATTTTTAGAATAATCAATTTGATTATTTGAATTACTATTATTATTTTTAATATCATTTAAACTTTTATAATTTTTATTTGTATTAAAAATTGGGAAAAAATTATTTTTATTATTATTGTTTTTAATTTTGAAACTTTTATTATTTTTAATAATAATATTTTTTGGCAAAGTTAAACATAATTTATTATTATCATCAAAACTATAAATAGCTTTATTAATATTTTTTCTAATTAATGGATAATAATTTTCACTTTTTGAATTATGTAATAAATCTACAATTTTATTTGTATAATCTTGATTCATTTTATTTAAAAATAAATTTTGTAAAATTTTATTATTTTTTTCAAATTCAAGAACTTTTTTATCTTTGAATTCATTTTTTAATTTATTTATTTCTTTTATTTGTTTTGGACTATAAAAAATATTATTTATCATTAATTTTTTTCCCTATAAATTTAAATATAAATATTTTTACATTTTTTAAATGTTTTGGCCGAAATGTTTTAAAAAAATTATGATTAATATTATTTTCTTTATTATTATTATAATCATCTTTAATAATTTTATCTAAACTATCAATAACAAAATTATCATTATTCATAATTTATTAAAAAAAATTAAATTGAATAAAACTTTAATCTTATTTTTATTTATTAATATTTTTATATTTATATAAAATAAAAAAAAATAATAATAATAATAACTGCAAATGGATTACAACAACAACATTAATTTTTCCGAAGAAGAAGAAGATAATTATCAAAGTTCAATACAAGAACCAAATAATAATAATAACAATGAAGAATCTGAATTTTTAGAAATTTCTCTTATTCCAGAAATTATTCATTCTTTAGCACAAATAGAAAAAAAAATTCCATCTTTAACTAAAGAAGAAATAATCAATGAAAGAATTCATCAATTAGGTTATGCTGAAGTCTTAGTAAATATTTATAATAAAGATATTTCTTATCTCATTAAATCTCATATGAATTTAGGTATTGCTTATTATGATAAAAAATATTATTCTCAAGCATTGGAACATTTACTAAAAGCATCTAAATATAATGAAGGAAATAATAATAAAGAAAATATAAATGAAGAAGAATATAAAAATTATAATAAAGAATATAAACAGGATTTAATGCAAACTCAAATAAAAATATTTATTTATTTAGCAAAATGTTATTTAGAAAATGATCGATGTGACATTGCAATTCAAATAGCAGATAAATGTTTAAAAATGAATAAAAAATTATTTAAAGATGAATTTCATATATCAAACGCAGATATTTATTATTTAAAAATTCAATGTGATAGAAAATTAAATCGAACTGAAAAATGTATTGAAGATTATAAACATATGGTTGAAATATATGAAAAAACATTTGGAATTGATTGTGATAAAATAGCTAAAATTTGTATGGAATTAGGTGATTTGTATGTGTTTTTAAATGAAAAAAATAAAGCAATTGAAGAGTATAAAAATAGTTATTTAATTTGGGAAAAAGTTTTGGAAAAACAAAATTTAGAAGAAGAAGAAGAAGAAGAAAATAGTTTTAATAATGATGAAATAAATAAAAAATATGATTATTCTATTTTATTTGAGCTTTGTACAAAAATATCAAATTTATATTTTGAAATAAATCAAATGAATGATGCTAATGAAATTTTTAATGAGTTTAAATATGAAGATAAAATTGATGATATTAATGAACAAGTAAAAATTAATTTTATGAAACAAAAAATAAAAGTTTCTAAAGAATTAAATAATATTGAAAAATATTTAGAAGATAATTTAAAATTAGCGAAAATTTATGAAGATTCAATTATTAATGATAATAATAATAATGAAGAAATTGATTATACTAAAGATTATGATAAAATATTGGAAAATGAAATTAAAATTAAAAAAAAGAAAAAAAAATTAGCTAAAATTTATGTTAGAATTGGTTATATTTATAATGATGATAGAATTTATAATTATGATAAATGTATTGAATATTTTAATAAAGCAAAAAGAATATATTCTAATATTAAAGATAAAAATAATGTTGAAAAAATTGCAGAACAAACTAAAAAAATTAAAGAACAAGTAAAAAAATTTAATAATGATAATAAAGATTTAAATTTAAATAATAATTATAATTTTAATAATAATAATAATGAAGATAATAATAATAATATTTACTATGAATAAATAAATAATAATAAATAAAAGAAAATAAATAATATTTTTATTAAAATAATTTAATTTTTAATAATTATAAAATAAATTTTATATTAATTAAAATATTATTTAAATTTATTTTTATATAAAAATTTACAAAATGGATAAAAAAATATTCAATGAATTATTCAATTTAAATGATATTTTATCTCCAAATGAATTAAGAGGAATTGATAATTTTTTAGGTATCGAAAATTTATTAGGAAATAATATTAATAATGAAATAAAAAAAAGTAATAATAAAGAAAATGAAAATGAAAATGATAATAATGAAATTAGTAACATTAGTGAAAATGAAAAAATTGGTTCAGAAAATTTAGATGATGTTGACATAGGCGATGATGAAAATGAAGAAAATGAAACATTTAATAATAAAAAAGAAATAAACAATAATAAAAATAAAAATAATAGTAATAAAAATAATTTTTATATTAAAGAAAATAATTTAAATTTTAATATAATTGAAAATTCAGATAAAAATAATAATAATAATTTTATTTATAATTCATCAAATGATTTAAAATTAGATATTATTTGCATTGATGATGGAGAACCTATTTATAAATTTTCTGATTTATTAATTCCTATTGATAAACGAACAATAAAAAAATTAGAAAAAGATTTGAAAAGGAAAATTAATGAAGATGATAAAGAAAGAAATAATAATAATAATAAAGAAGATAATATTAATAATAAAAAAAAAGAAAATAATGAAAAAGATGAATTAGCAATTTTAATGAAAAAATCAAAAAAAAATCAAAAATATTCTAAAGTTAATATTAATTATAATGAAAAATTTTTTGATAAAACTTTATTTGTTAATAATAATAATAATAATAATAATTATAATTATAATAATGAAAATTTTATGGATTATGAAAGAAAAAATAGCTATGAAAAAAATTATAATATTATTATTAATAAAAATATATTTAATAATATTAATAATAATAATAATTTTAATGATGTTATTAATAATAAAAATGGTTTTAGTTATTATGATTTACTAAGTAATAATTTAATAAAATTAAAAGAAAAATTAAATAATAATAATAATAATGAAAATATTGAAAATAATAATATAAAATCAAATAATAATTTTATAAATAATAATAATTTATCAAATTTCGAAAATAATATTATAAATAATTTCACAAATGTTCTTAATAAAAATAATAATAATAATGAAAATAATATTTTTAACATGGAAGAACAAATTAAAGAAAAAGAAGATCAAAAAAAAAATAATTTAAATCAAGAAAATAATAATAATAATAAATCATTTTTAAAAGAAGATGAAACATTAAATATTGATTCAAAAATAGAAAAAATTTTTCATTTTCAATCAAATAATAATAATAATAAAAATAATAATAATAATAATATTTTTAATTATTTTCAATCAAAATTTGATAAATATGATTTATATGATTTTATTAAAAAAAAAAGAAATCGTTCAGAATCATATTACAATCAATTTTTAATAAAAGGAACATTTAAATCTCAAATTTATCAAAAACAAATTTCAAATTTACTTTTTGATTTAAATGATTATAATATGAATTTCGAAATAATCGAACCAGACAATAATAACAACAACAATAATAATATTCTTAATAATAATAATAATAATTCAATCGAAGATTTTTTCTCTCTTTTTCCTAAAAATAAAACATCTTCAATGAATCAATTAAAAATTGGAAATTCAAAAAGCGCATTTGTAACTCATGCAAAATGTTCATATAATTTTGTTTATAATCATTTGAATTTATTGTACGAAGATTTAGGTGAATTTCATCGTCCGAATTTTTGTAAAAATCGTATGATTGAAAAGAAAAAAAATCGATTTACATTAAAAATTGATAAAATCGATAATGATATTAATGTAAATGATATTAAAAATTTCAAATATAACATTAATATCATAACAAAAAATAAATTAGTCAATGAAAAAAATAATAAAAAAAATATTCAATACATGAACGCATATGAAATATTTAAAAATAATAAAAAATTATCTTTAATTAATGGAAAATTTGCTTTATTCGAACATATTGATGAATATCCTTTATTTATTAATAATTTTGGAATGGCAAGTAAAATGAAAAAATTATTATATTCATCAAGAATTTTTATGGCAAATAGTAATAATAATAATAACAATAATATAAAATTAAATGAAGTAGAACAAAAAACTTTAAATATGATGGGTCCATTTGGTTTTAAAACAATAATAAAACCAGAAAATAAATTACCTTTAATAGGTCAAATTGATTTAAATGAATTTAAAGGAATAAATATTTTAGATAATAATATGTATAGAGCTCCCATTTTTTATGAAAAAATTTCATATCCAAATTCAGCTAATAATTTTTATTTAAATAATACTAATACAAAACCTAATAGCAATAAAAGTACAACTCGTAGACATAATTTTTTATTAACATTACATAAATCATCGAAAGGAATAAAATCTTTTTATTTAAGACCTTTGGATCATTTATATACTGTTGCTCAATTAGAACCAAAAATTGAAATTTATTCTCCTCAATCAAAATCTTATAATAATTTTTTAAAAAACAAAATAGAAACTTATACTTATAAATTATATAATGAAATTGGTTATAAATCGGGAATTTCATTTTCTTTTTTTAGAGAAATTTTTCCTATGGTAACTGAACAAATATTAAAAAAAATATTTAAAGAAATGAACATTGATGTTGATAAAAATATGTGTTTTTTTAAAAAAATTCCAAATGAAGGTTTAAACATCAATAGAATTACACCAGAAAATATTTGTCAATTTGAAAGTTGTCAATTTGGAATTTATCAACTTCGAGAAATAGGAATAAAAAACTTAACAAATAGTGATAAAATATCATATGCAACGAATAAATTTAAAACATCAAAAAATATAATAGATAAAAACAAAAATTCAAAAGATGGTTATTATGCAGGAATAATTGAAAAAAATTTACTTTCTACTCCATGGAACATAACTCAAAACTTTTTATATAGCAAACAAACGAAAGGTATGCTTGCTATAACAGGAATAGGAGATCCAAGTAATGGAAAGGGTGGATATAGTTTTTTAAAAATGCCTGTGAAAAATTATAATGAAAATAAAACTTTAAAAGAAAAAATGGATATATTAAAAAATCAAAATAAAAATATAAAAACTGTGACTGGAACTGATGCAGATTTAAGAAAATTAAGTAAAGAAGAAATTAAAATGAAATTAATTCAATTTGGTGTAAGTGAAGATGAAATAAAAAAAATGACTCGATGGGGAAGAGTAAATAAATTAAGAAAAATGAGCAGTCAAGCTGTTGAATTAGGTTATAAGGGAGATATTACAAAATATAGTAGAAATCAAAGATTTAATACTAAAACTCAAAGAGAAGCATATCAAAGAAATATTAATGAAGTTTTTAAACAACAAATTTATTATATAATTGGAAATGATAAAAGAAGCAAAGAAGATAAAAATAAAAATGATGGAATTAATAATAATAATTTAAATGGAGCGGTTAATGTTTATGATATTGATGATAGTGATGAAGAGAAAATGAATGGTGATATTTTAATTGATATTAATGATAGTTATGAAGATAATAATATTGATGAGTATTATAATTATGATTTGGAAAAAAATAATAAAAAAAGTAATATGAGTTTTATGAGAAATGAAATTTATCCAAATAAAAAAAAGAAATAAATTTTTAATAGATTTAATTAATATTATTTATATTTCACTAAATAATATATTTAATATATAAATAAAAAGATTTATATTTTGATTTTTAATTTTGTAAATAAATTTCATTTAATATTTTTTGATTTATATTTGAAGAATAATGAAAAATATTATTTTTATTTTTTATTTTATTTATTGTTTTATTTAAAATTTGTGTTAGTTTGTTGTAGAATACAATTTTAATTAAAACAATATTTTCATTTTTATAAAAAATATTTAATACTTTTTTCTTAAAATTTTTATATGAAGGAATTTTAAGAATTAAATAAAGTTTAAATTTATTAAAATATTCATAATTTGTAAAATTATTCATTACATTAATATCATTTTGTTTATAATAAATAAAATAAAATTTAGACATTTTTGTTAATAAATTTATTAATTCTTTGATTTCTCTTATAATATTATTTTTATTAATATAAATTTTAATAAAAATATTTCTTTTAATTTTATTATTAATAAAAATTGAATCTTCTTGAATTTCATTATTTTCATTTCTAAATAAAATAATTTTATTATTGTGAATATTTTTATTATTATTATTTTTATTTATATTATTATTAATATTATTAAAAGAATTTATTTTTTTATTAAAAAAATTATTATAATTATTATTAAATTTATTATTATTTAAATCTTCTTCAATAATATTAATATTATTAATTTTTTCTTTTAAAATATTAAAAATTTTTTCAATGTTTTTAATATTATAATGATTATTATTAATAAAAGAATTATTTAAATAATCATAAAAATTATTAATATTATCATAAAAAAATTTTAATTCATCTTGATCAAAATTATTATTATTATTATTATTTATTAAATCTTCATAATGTGATTTAATATTTTTATAATCATTATTTAAATTTTCGAAATTATTTTCATCAAAGAAAATATTAAAAAATTTTTTATACAAATTTTTTAAATTTTCTTTTTCATTAGTAATGTTTTTTTTTTTATTTATTTTGTAATTTAATTTTTGAATATAATTATTTAAATTATTATTTAATTCATCTAAAATTATGTTATTTGAAATATTTTTACTTAATTTTTTAGATGAAGTTAAATTAATTAATTCTTCAAATGAAATATTTTTAATTATACTATTATTTAAGTTATTATTAAAATTTTCAAGTAAATTTTTTGTTTTATAAGGAGTATTCATATTCATAATTTAAATTTAAATTATTTAAATTAAAATTCAAAATAAAAAAATATTTTTCATAAAAAAAATAAAAATATTAGAAAAATAAAAATTATAGTTTATTATTAATGTTAATAATATTCAATTATTTAAATTTAAAATATTATTTAATTTTTTGATATAAATTCAATTTTAATTTAAAATTGAGTGATTTTCATTTATAATAAAATAATAAATTAATAATTCAAAAAATTTTTTGTAAAACAAATTTTAATTTATATTTAAATTTAAATAATAATTTTACTTAAATTATTATATATTAAAAATAATATATTAACGAATTTATTATTTTATTCATAAAAAAAAAATAAAAAATTAAATTTAAATGACATCTGTAATAATTTCATTAGAAATAATAGATTATCTTCCAAATTCTTTTAATTTCACAAATTTTGGATTTGTATTTAAATGTGAAAATTGGGAAAATGAAATAACATTTTTTGAACATAATCAAATAGTTCATAAATATCAATTAAAAAAACGGGATTTAAAATATAATATTAAAGTAACTAAAAATGATTCATTAATAGGCATAAGTGAATTAATAATTCCTTATAATAATTTTTTATCAAAAAAATTAGATAATTTTGAAAAATTATGTTCAATTACGATGACAGATTCTTCAAAAAGATTGTTAGGATTAAAAAATAATATTCAAATTGATGTTCATTGTGTTTTACAATATGTTTTAAATTCAAATAATCAAAATATTTTAAAACAAAGCCACAGTTTACCAAAAAATGAAATGAAAAAAAAATTAAATATGAGTCCTAAAGAAAGTTCTGAAAATATTTTTAATAATAATAATAGTAATAATAAAAAAAATGGCTCAAATAAAAAAAATATTAATAAAAATACAAATATGAAACATAAAAGTTCTCATCAAATTAAAAATATTAATAAAAATAATAGTCTTAAAGAAAAAAATATATTAGAAAAAAAAATATTTTCAAATACACCTGATCCGAAAAAAAATAAAATTGAAAATAATAATTTAAATAATGAATCTTTCATAAATTCTATAATAGAATTTCCATCAAATCAATTAGAAATTGAAAAAAAATTTAAATCAATTTCTATTGATAATTCTCAAAATATTAATAATATGAATATTGAAAAATTAAAACAAAATATTTTTAATTTAATTGAAAATATTATTGAATTAGAAAAACTTTTTAAAAATATTTTAAAAGAAAAAATAAAATTAAGAAATAATTACAAGGAATATTTAAATAATTATTATAAAAAATTTAAAAATATAAAAAAGAAAGAAAAAAAATTAGATAAAATTTTAAATTTAAATGATTTTAATAATGATAAAATAATTTTAGTTAATAGAGAAGATAATAATAATATAAATAAAATAATAAAATCATTTAATATTCAATTTGATTTATACAAATTTTTATTAAAATATGATAATTTAAAAAATAATAATGATGAAACTTTAAATATTATTTTAAAATCTTTTAATAATGTTATTACTCGCTATGGTTCAATAGAAAAAGTTTTAGCAAATAATATTAATAATAATTTAATAATAAACACTGAAATTTTAAATAAATACAATTTATTATCAAATATTAATAATAATTTTAACAATAATTTAATTAACGAAAAAATCGAAGAAGAAAATGAAAATGAAATTAGTCAAGAATATAATGAAATAAATAATAATAATAATATTAAATTTGAAAATGTAATAGTTTCTAAACCAGATAATAATGATATTAAATTAGAAAAATATTTAAAAAATTTTTATTCTAAAAGAAATTTCACTAAAATTCCTTTTAAAAAAACATCAAAAAATAATTATGAATATGATAATCAAAAAATTATGTTAAAATTTGAAGGAGAAAATATTAGAGTAAGATACAAAGGTGGTTATATTTTATTAGATAAATTTATTGAAACCAATTCAGAATTTATTGATGATAATAAATTAAAAAGTAAGAAAAAAACAAATATTTCTTCAGTAAATAAGAAAAAAAATTATAGTATTAATAATAGTAATTATAAAAAATAATTTTTTTATTATTTAAAAATAATTAATATATTTAAAATATTATTTTATTTTTAAATTTAATATGAATAAAAATAATTTTTATAATAATAATAATATAATAAAAGAAGCTTGTTGTGAAAATTTTAATCAAGCTTTTTTAGCTGAAAAATTAGGAGCAAATAGAATCGAATTATGTAGTGATTTATCACAAGGAGGAACTACTCCAAATTATGGAAATGTTAAAAAATGTAAACAAAAACTAAAAATTCCTTTATTTTGTATTATAAGACCTAGAGCAGGAAATTTTATTTATTCTGAAGAAGAAATTGAAATAATGAAAGATGATATTAAATTATTTATTACTGATTGTAATATTGATGGTATTGTAATTGGGCTTTTAACAAAAGATAATAATAATATTGATTATGAAAATTTAAAAAAATTAATTGAATATTCAAGAAATTTAAATAAAAATATTAATATTACTTTTCATATGGCAATTGATGAAATAATAAATGATAATAATTATAAAGAAATAATAAATAATTTAAATAATTTTAATATAAATCGTATTTTAACAAAAGGAGGAAAAAATTTTAATATAAATAATATTAAAAAATATATTGAATTTATTAATGAAAATAATTTAAATATTATAATTTTACCTGGAAAAGGAATAACAAATCTTAATTATGAAAATATAATAAAACAAACAAATTGTAAAGAAATTCATGGAACGAAAATAGTTGGAAATCTTAATGATAATTAAAAATTTTTTATTTAATTATAAAATTTATTATTAATATTATAAATTAAAAAAATATAAAAAAAATAATAACTTTAACAACAATATTAATAATAATATGAATTCAAAAAAATTATTTGGTTCAACTACTCGTCGAATAAAAGAAGCTCAAGAATTTATACAAAAAATAAGTATACGTGAAGAAACAGAAGAAATAATGAAACATATATTAAATAAACACAAAGAAATTGAAAATGAGAGAAATTTAATTGCAGGTTTATACATTCATTCAAACGAAAAACAAGCATTATTAAAAAAATATATTTCATATTTAAATGCAAAAATGTATGAAACTAATATTGATATTAATCCAAATATTAAAGTTTTATCTGTTGATATTCAAAAACAAATTTCTGAATTACAAGAAAAAATGAAATTGGCAATAACTTACAGTAAAAAAGAAATTGAACAAGAAATTGAAGAACAATTTAAAGAAGCAGAAGAAAATCAACAAAATAAAATGATTGAACAAATTCAAAAAGGAAATCAAATTATTAAAAATTTTAATCATTCGAAATTTGAATTAGATCAAATAAAAATTTTTTTTGAAGAAACTAATTTATATTGTGAAAAATTAAAAAAAATGAATGATAAATTAAAAATTAATTTGGATAATGTTAAAAGTGATAATTTAAATTTAACTAAAAAACTTGAAGAAGTAAAAGAAGAAAATGAAAAAATTCAAATTGAATATGATAAAATTAATAATAATTTATTTAAAGAATTAAATCAAGATTTTATAAGTGATGAAAATGAAAGTAATTTGAGTAAAAATAATATTTTTAATAGTTCAAAAACATTAGATAATTTAAATAATCAAAATGAAATTGAAAAAAAAGAATCTTTTTTATATTCACCTAAAAATTTAATTATAATTTTAAAAGATAATATTAAAGATATGCATAAAGAAATGAATGAAATTAAAAATAAAATTGCAGAAGAAAAAAAAGAAAAAAATGAAACTACTCAATTATTACAAAAATGTATTGATGATATTAATATAGAATTACATAATTTAAAAAAAGCTTTACCTAAAATTAATACATATGAATATGTTCAAAATGCACAAAAAGATAATTTAGAAAAAATATTAGAAATTTTGACTTATAGTTATGACAATTCTTTAGGAAATATTAAAAATAAAAAATTGTATATTACAAGTAAAGATTTTCTTAAAAAAAATAATATTAAAAAAAAATCAAAATATTAAATTTTTTTTTAATTATACAATATATTTAATAAATGTTTTATTTATTCTTAAATTAATAATTTATATATTTTAGAATTTATTAAATTAAAATTAAAAATATTGGGGATTGGGGATTGGGGATTGGGGATTGGGGATTGGGCCCAATCCCCAATCCCCAATCCCCATT
>JAEEGL013621108.1_pt1 | contig 17112 bp, 15 predicted proteins | sample 9134231 | NCBI WGS metagenome assembly JAEEGL01 (sample SAMN16246548, study PRJNA631951) | gut metagenome | biome: gut microbiome; feature: rumen; material: fiber-attached | host: Bos | place: Iran: Karaj | collected 2018-10
AACATAGAATTTATCATCTTTTAAAAACTCATCAACATCTTTTTTTGCTTGCTCAATTGTTATTGGATCAACACCATTCATTTCAATATTGTCATCATACCAGTATTGTTCCAACACATTTCTATCATCTTCAGTAGGCTTAGAAAGTATTCCATCGCATTCTTTTGGCTTTATTGTTTGATGACAAATTAAAAATCCCATTTCAAAATAGTCATCTTTGTTAAGATTAGAAAAGTCCCTTTGTACTAATAGATCGTACAATTCTTTTTTGCAAGTAAATTTATCCTTTTCATTATCTGTTAAATACATTTTAATAAGTTCTTCGATTTCACTTATTTTAGTTTTATCAAAATTATCTTTTGTCCAAATCCAAGTCGGCCACTTTTTTGATCCTCTACATATAATATAATTTTCTTCATCACTATATAATTCTAATTCTGGACTTGAAAGATTTTTAAATATTATATTAAATTTATATTTATCTTTTTGAAATTCACTATCATTAAAAATCTCATTATTACCATCTATTCTTTTATACATTATCTATCACCCAATAATATTATACCATGAAAAAAAGTAGCTTAGCTACTTTGATTTCTTAATGGCAGGGGATGAGAGAATCGAACTCCCAACAGTGGTTTTGGAGACCATTATTATACCATTTAACTAATCCCCTATGCCTAATCAGTATTTTAACACTATAGGCAAAGATATTCAAGAATTATTTATAAAAGTAAATATATTTAATTCCCATATCTTTATAAATATCTGAAGCATGAGGCAAGTTAAATAACTCAGTAAATATTAAATTATATACTTCATCTATTATAATTATTGAACATAAAGTTACACTTACTATTAAAAATAATCTAGTATTTATATTTTGTGCTACATAGAATAACATTGGTAAAATCCCATAGATTAAGAATAATCCTGATAATCCAAAGAATAATACACTTCTTAAACAAACATAACCGCCAATATTACCAAAGTTTAATATTTCTTCATTATAACTCCAACATCTAGGTTGAACATTAAATACATCATATATTAAATATCCAGATATTAACTCTAAAATACCACATACAAGTGCCCCTATTATAAATACTTGTAATGGGTGTTTTCTTTTTTTATAAGTTAATAATATTATTAAGAATGCTCCATAAGCATATATATTTATCCATGGTAAAAAGTTACCACCACGATAATAAAACTCTTTCATTCCACTGTTAAAGAAATAGAATATAAACTCATAAACCCATCCAAATAAACCAGAAATAATTATTATAGACGCTATAATAGCTATTTTTTGTTTTGTATCGAATTTAAAATCTTTGTTTAAGTACTTGTTAAAAAAGCTTTTCATCTATGTCTCCTACTGTAATTTCATATATATTATTTCTCTTATCTCTTTTTTATTATCTAAACTAAATCTACATAAAATATTATTTTTATTATTTAAATCAAAGATATTATCCAATATATCTACATTTTTATTTAAAAACTCTTGATTAATTATTTTACCATATATTGTATTGTTAATATCTTTTTCTTCTTTATCTACTACTCTACCTTCTACTATTAATTCATCATTAATATCTTTAGATAAATACTTAATTGAATATAAATCATATAATACATCAAATTCATTAATAAACATTATATATTTAGAAGTACATTTTTTTATTCCAATTTTCATTAATTCTTTAAAGACTTTTTCATCAGTTATTTCATAATCTATATTTAGTTTATCTTTAAATAGTTCTATTGCATTCTTATAAGATTCCTCTTTAGTTGAATCAATTATTACTACTTTAAAGTCTTTATTTGTTTGAAATGCTAATGATGCTAAAATCTTATTTAAGTTATTATTTTTTTCAGTTAATAATATTACTACATCAATCATTATTTCCTCCTAAAAAGTTATAAAAGTTATCAATCATATCTTCTAATATGCATTTATTATCACTGCCATCATATTCAAATATTTTTTCTTCTTCTTTTAATATGTCATAATAAGTTATATTATATTCTTCCATATATTGTTTATATTCAGCCATTGCATTTCTAACTTGTTCATTTTCTAACATATATTTATAATCACCATGATCAAGGTTTTGAATAGCCCATGCTATTAAATATCTAGTTAGATGTTTCTCATCTTTTCCTCTTTTTTTAGCTTCTCTTACTGTCCATAATAAGCCAACTACAAATGTTCTTTCTGTTGTTTTATCTTTCTTAAATGATTCATTGTCTTTTCTTGTAATTGAATCTACATTATTTCTATATATAAGTGTTACTATGTCATAGTATTCAATTTTAGGTTCACATTCAATTACCAATTGATTATAACTTGTATCTTCTCCACCTATTATTTCTTCAATTGCCAATATTTTATTATCTTCTAAGAATTTTCTTCTAAATAGTTTTCCACCAAATGTAGAAACATTTATAGGTGGATAGAATAGATAATCTTCATTAGTTTCTTGTTTATATTTTGATATTACTAAATCAGCATTTTTTTTGATTGCTTTTTTATATAATAGTTCAAGTGAATTAGGTGATGCGAAAGTATCATCACTATCTAGGTATACTACAAAATCACCATGAGATGCTTCATATCCTCTATTTCTTGCATATGCTGGCCCTCTATTTGGTGAATGACCCATTTCAGTAATATCCATAAAATTCTTAAAGAAATCTACTTCTTCATGGTAATCATATCCACTACCATCGTTAACCAAGTAAACTTTATAATCTTTAAATGTCTGATACATAACCGAAAACAAAGTATCAGTAAGTGTTTTTTTAGCTTTATAGCATGGAATAATTATATCTATCATAAAGCCTCCATAACACGTTTTCTAAAGTTCTCTATTATATCCATAAAGATATCATCTTTATTCTTTTCATCTAGATTTTCTAGTTGTGCTAAGAACTCTTTCTTAACTTCTTCTCTATCAAAATTAAATTCTTTAAACTTATTTTTAAGATAGTCTATATCTTCTTTTTCTCTTCCTTCTAAATTACTATCATTTGTTCTTTGATAAAAATAATAATAAATCATAGCAAATTTAGTAGTATATTTAATACCTTCTTCACTTTTATTGTTTTTTATTGCTTCTTTAATAACATATATTAATTGACGAACAAAAGATAAATCAAAATTGTCTGATTTATACTTTAATGCATATTGATCTTCATAAATATTTCTTACTATTAAACAAGGTATTTCTACTACTTTAGAAATTGCACCACAAATATTTAATAATTGAAGTACTACTATATCTTCTCTTTGAATATTTTCTTCATTAAATAAAATATTATTGTTTTCTAAACACTCTCTTTTAAATATCTTTCCATTAACAGTATTGTTATCATTTTTAATTAACTCTTTTTCTCTTTCAGTATAATAGTAACAATTAATATAATCACAATTATCATCAATTTGATTTATTGCTTTTTCAAGTGAAGTTGAATTAACAAATGAAGATCTACAATCTAAAAACATAACATATTTAGAATTACCTTCTTTAAATCCAGCATTTCTTAATCTACCAAGACTATTTTCACCATCTACATTAATTAGTTTAATGTCAAAAAAGTTAACAAAGAAGTTAACTAATTCTTGGTAATTATTATTTCCGTTATTAACAAGATATACTTTAAAATCATTATAGTTTTGTGACATTATAGAACATAATGTATCATAAATAACTTCTACTGAATTGTAACATGGTATTATTATGTCTATCATTTACTCACCTACTTTTTATTCTACTTATAGTATATCATTAAAGCAAATAAAAAGATATGAATTAATCATATCTCTTTTTTTTATTCAGTTCTTAATGCTTCTACTGGATCTTTTCTACTAGCCATTCCTGCTGGTTTAATTCCTGCAATTACAGTTAATACTGTACTTAAGAATATTAAGAATAATGATGATCCAATTGGAAGAACTGCAATATTATTAATATGAGCTAATGCACCAATAACTAAATTAATTAATAAATTTAGAATGAATGTTATAACTATACCCATAACACCTGCAATAAATCCTTCAATAATAGTTTCAGCATTAAATACTCTCTTAACATCTTTCTTACTTGCACCAATAGCTCTTAAAATACCAATTTCTTTTGTTCTTTCAAGGACACTTATGTAAGTAATAATTGATATCATAATTGAAGAAACAATCAAGCTAATTGCAACTACTCCAATTAATACAAATGAGATTATTGTTACAACACTAGATAATGCCCCAACAAGTAGTTTTAATGAATCTTGATATTCAATTTGTAATTCTTTGTTTCCTGCTTCTTCTACTTTTTTATTATATTCATCTATTTCTTTTATAACTCTTTCTTTAGAATCAAAATCTTTTGGATAAATACTAATCTTACTTGGAATATTTAATTCAGCTATTCCTAATGCTCTAGCATTTTTCTCATATGATGTAGATACATCATCAAATGGTTCATTAGTTAATACATTAATCTTTTTATTAGCAATTTGTGCTTTATAGATATCTGTTTTAGCTACACTATTAATTACATATTCAACTAGTGAATGCTTATAACCAATTAAACTTGAATTATCAGTTAAATCTTCGTTTTTAATAACTCCAACTACTTTTAAATCAATACCATTATTAATAACTCTTTCCATAAATTCAGGATTATTAGAATAATCTATATAAGAATTTCCTTCTTTCTTATAGTAATCAGTATTTAGTACTAATTTATAAGATAAATTTAAGAAATCTTCAAATGTATAAGTTTCTCTCTCTTTTTCTTTATCCTTATCTTTGTCACTTATAATACTATCCTTAAGTTCTCTTCTATCTTTTATATCCATAGCATATAAATAAGAATCTTTAATTATATTATCTTTTCCTACAATAATAACAACTTCATTATATTCTTGTGGAAGTCTTCCTTCTATTATTTTATATTTACTATTTAATACTTCTTCATTATCTAATAATTCAGTAAATACTGGTGTTTTATCATTTGATATGCTTGCTGAGACATATCCACCAACTGATTCAGATTCTCCATCATCTAATCCAATACTACTTAATGCATTGAATTCATTTGGATTTACTTTTACATTGTTACCATGCATAGTTGAATATATTTGTAAATCTAAATCATATTCATATTTAACTTCATTAGTATTTTTCTTGATAGTTTCACTTTCATCTAAATATTTTTTAAATTCTTCTAAGTTATTTGTTTTAATAACTTTTTCATTAAAGAAATTTAATTGTTTAACAATATCGTCTTTAGAACATAAACTTTTTTCATCACATGGTTCATCTTTTTCAGATTCAAAACTAAATAAACTCATGAAATCAAATGATTTCTTTTCAACAATTAATGGGAAATCACTTAATGAATCTCTTTCAAGATCATTAATATATCCTTTAACACCATTAGATAATGATAAGATTAATGCAATACCAATAATTCCTATACTACCTGCAAAAGATGTTAAGAATGTTCTTCCTTTCTTAGTCATTAAGTTATTGAATGATAAAGAAAGTGAAGTTAATAAGCTCATTGCTTTTCTATGAACATTTTTATTACTTTCTTCTTTCTTTGGATTCTTATATGGATTTGAATCATTAATTATTTTTCCATCTTTTAATTCAATTATTCTTGATGAATATTCTTTTGCTATTTCAGCATTATGTGTAACCATAATAATTAATTTATCTTTAGATATTTCCTTTAATAAATCCATTATTTGGATACTAGTTTTAGAATCTAATGCTCCAGTAGGTTCATCTGCAAGAATTATTTCTGGATCATTTACTATTGCTCTTGCAATAGCAACTCTTTGCATTTGACCTCCAGATAATTGATTAGGTCTTTTATTAACATGTTCTTCTAATCCAACTTTCTTTAAAGCATCAAGTGCTTTTTGTTTTCTTTCTTGTTTTGATATTCCTGATAGTGTTAAAGCAAGTTCAACGTTAGATAATACTGATTGGTGACCAATTAGATTATAGTTTTGAAAGATAAAGCCAACACGATAATTTCTATATGCATCCCAATCTCTAGCAAAATAATCCTTTGTAGAAATACCTTCAATTATTAAGTCTCCTGAGTCATAGTGATCAAGACCACCAATAATATTTAATAATGTTGTTTTACCACTTCCAGAAGCTCCTAAAATAGATGTAAATTCAGCTTTTCTAAAATTAATATCTATTCCCTTTAAAACTTCTTGCTCTACGCCACCTACAAAGTAACTTTTTTTAATCTTTTTTAGTTCAAGCATGTTTTCTCTCCTCCAAGTACATATATTATCAATTATTTAGTTATTTTTCAATGTTTTTAACACCAAACAAACCAAATGAATAAATATCCAACAACAAGTGCAGATAAAGTTAATGGAATACCATATTTCATAAATTCTTTAAATGAAACTTTGTATCCTTCTTTCTTTAATAAACCAACTGCTGCAACATTTGCAGATGCTCCAATTGGAGTTAAGTTTCCTCCAAGTGTTGCTCCAGATAATAAACCAAAATACAACAAATATGGATTAATAGCTGTTGAAGCACAAATGTTCTCAATTACTGGAAGCATAGTAGCAACATATGGAATATTATCAATAAACGTTGATATTAAAGCAGAACCCCAAACAATAATTGTATATAACAAGAATGGATTAGATCCACCTATACTTTTAATAAAGTTAGCAAAATCTTCAATTAAACCAATATTAGATATTCCACCTATTATTAAGAATAAATTTAATAAGAATGATAATGTTTGAAAATCTATATTTTTAATACTCTCAAGTATTGCATTTTCTTTTCTATTTTTATAGTTATCTCCAATAAGTGCTAATAAAGCAAAGATTAAACATATTAAACCATTTACTGTTCTAGGTGTATCTGGTAAGAATGATACTCCAATTAAACTTAGTATTAATGCAACTAAAATGATTGTAGGAAAATAATCATTTACTTTTACATCTTTAGAAGCACTAACTTTTTCTTTATTTTTTCTAAATATAAAATACATGATTCCAAGAGATGCTATTGCTCCTAATTCTACTGCAAAGAAAATACTTGGCCTTCCATCAAGGAAAAAGAAACCATTAAAATCCATTTTAGCATAAGAACCTAACATAATTGATGTTGTATCTCCAACTAATGTTGCTGCTCCTTGTAAGTTAGATGCTATTGCTAAACAAAGAATCATAGCTGTCGGATTTTTATTTAATTTCTTACATACTGCAATTCCAATTGGTGCAATCATAAGTACTGTTGCTGTATTATCAATAAACGCAGATATAAGCCCAGCAAAAGCACTCATAAGTATTGTTAACCAGAGAACATTAGGTGCTAAATCTAAAAGCTTATCGGCAATTAATGCAGGCATCTTCGATCTTATGAAATAATAAACAATTACCATTGTTCCACCGAGCATCATAAATACATTTAGATTAACTGTATCTAGTATTTGATCTACTGGAAGTATTCCAAGAACAATAAATAATATTGCTGTACCAAATGCTATATATTCTTTAATATCTTGAAATTTAATAATTAATATATACATAAGTATAAATAATATTAATGCTACTATTTTCATAAGCTTCCTCCTAAATAAAAAACCAACTATTATGTATTAATCATATCATAAATAGTTAGGTTTTTTTATTATTATTTTATATATTATTATTTTTTTAGTTCATCTTCTTTTGGACTATCTATTTTAAACTCACCAATTTTATAGAATGATTTAAATGTTCTTATTATTGCTTCTTTAAAACTAACACTATTTTCTTGTGTAACACTTTCTACTACTTTAATAAAATCAACTAATTGAGGATAATTTTCTAACTTATTTAACTTACTAATTATCTCATCTTTCATTCCTTGACTAAAGTCTCCTTCAATTTGAAAAACAACTTCATTTCCAAGAAACAAACTATAAATTGTTTTATCATCAGTTATTAGTCTTCCAAATTTTAAGCCATATGTTTTACCTGCTCTAGTAAGTTCAATATTATCTTTGCTTATATCTGATTTTTTAGCAAGAGATATATCATACATACAGTCTTTATCATTTGATGATTTATTGATAATTAAGTTATCTTTCTTATCATTTGTTTTTCCATAGATAATAAATATATTACCTGTTTCATCAGTAAAGCATAATCTAACTTTGTGATTTTTATCCATTACTTTAACGTCATATATTTCCGCTAAATATTCACGATCTTTGAAGGCTCCCAATACATTTAATGCTTCTAAAAGTCTTTGATATGTTTTAGTATCTTCTTTCAGTTCCTTTAACATTAATTGAACTCTTTCATCAAGTGATGTTAAATCAAATTTTTTCTTTTCTTTCTTCATATTCACACCATCTATTTGCCTTTTCTATAACATAAAAGAGAAATAGTAAAACTACTTCTCTTCAGGCCTTTTTAATCTAAAGAATACATAAGTATCCTTATCTAAAATATTATTAACATGATCATAATAATTCTTTAAATAAATAACTTCACCATCATAACCTTTTGGTCTTCTATATAGGAAAGTATACGTAATAGTATTATTTGCTTCATCTTCTACTTTTTCCCATTTATAATCACATTCATCGAATTCTTGATCTTTCCAAATAACTGACTTTTGTACAACCTCAGTATTAGATGTTGTATCAGTATCCGCTCTACTTACATCCTCACTAAAGTCTTTCATATAATAGTTAAAGCTTCCAAATCTAATATGAAAATCATCTTCAATAGTTATAACCATATCAACAACTTGCCAAGCATATCCGCCTCTACCATCATATTTTTCATTCTTTTCAAATTCTCTATAATTAGTAAATTTAACTGTTCCAGAAACTTCAACATTATAATCAGATTCAGATGAAGTAGTAAAAGGTATCTCTTCATCTAGTTCAACTACATGACCATAATTATGTTCCCAGTCATCTTTTATAAAGCTAGGTGTTAATGTTTCTCCCTTAACAAAATTTAAAAAGCATAACTTACATGTTGATGGAGTCCAGTATGTTGCTTCACTCCAACTACAAGTTAAATACATAATAATAGGTAATATAACTATTACTGCAAGTAATACAAATAAAGATATAATTACATTTCTTTTAAACATATATTTCCTCTATTCTTCTTGTGTTCCAACAGGAACATATTTAGATTGTTTTCCATTCTTATCATTTAATATTAACATTGGAGCTTTAAATTCTTCTCCATCAAGGACAAATCCCATGTCATATTGATCTTCACCAAAGTTCCATTTATACGTTACTATTAATTTATTATCTTCAACTTCCCAAGTCCAACTATATTCTCCAGTTGAATCAGTCAACTTAGCAGTCTTATCACTATTAAATTCCCATACTACATTTTTATCTTTTACTTTTTCCCATTTTCCAATAGTTGTTAATAATTCTTCATGACTTAAATTTTTATATTTATCAAATATTTCATTACCTGTTTCTTCATCTTTTTTTAATAAGTTACATCCAATAGTAAATAAAGGAATAAATAAAAGAAGTGCTATTATAATATTTCTTTTCATATTTTCCCTTTCTCTTAATAATATTTTACCTTTGTTATTAATATAAATCAATTATTATCTTAATATAATCTTTACTAATTTTTTACTCAAAAACTGATCAAAAAGTCTTTTTATGTCAAAAAAATGTTCTTGGTAGAACACTTTTATTTATTTACCATATTGCTCTCGTAAAACAATGGTAATAGTATATATCCATTATCTCTTAAATATGTAATTATATCAGGTAACATTTCTGTTGTTGCTCTATTGAAGTCATGAAGCAAGATTACTTCTATTGGGCTATTAATTGTAGATGTGAAATAGCTCCATGAACCATCAGCTCTACCATCTCCATTTTCACATGTCCAGTCTACCCAACCATAACCATTCTCTCTTAACTTCTCAATTATTCCATCTTTTAGTTTTCCAGCCGTTACACTTCCACCTGGGAATCTAACAATATTAGCTATATATCCATCAGTTTGTTCAGCAATTTGTTCATGTTGATGCAAAAGAGATTCTATAAAAGAATCAACACTCTTATATAGTCCTCTATTAATACCATGACTATAAGTATGATTAGCAATAGTATGTCCTCTTCTTAAATATTCTTTATATAATAAGTAACAATTTTCATTCTTATTATCGAAGCATACTTCTCCATTTATAGAAGTAGTAAAGAAAGTTGCCTTAACACCATATTGATCTAATATATCTAATACTTTATAAGTATTATAATATGGCCCATCATCAAAAGTAAGATATGCTATCTTTTTATCAGAAGTACCATTTAATATACTATCTTCTAATTCTTTAATTGATTTAAAATAATCTATTTTTAAATTATTAATCTTTTCACTTAGATTATCATATTCTTTTTTCTCTTCGTTTATTTCATCCAACTCACTTACAAGTTGTTCTTGTTCTTCTTTTTTAACATCTATTTCTTCTTTTATTTCATTTATTTCTTTACTTAACTTCTTGTTCTTATCTTTAAATACAATATATGTAACTACTAAAGAAATAGAAACTAGTACTAAAAGAATTACAGATATTATGAAACCTACTCTATTTCTTTTGCTTTTTCTTTCCATAACTCATATACCTCTATTTCAGCACTTTTTTCTTCTTTAATAGTGTTAAGTTCTGCTTTAGCATTTTCTAATTCTTCTTTTATTTTTTTAATATCGTTTTCCACGTTCTCTTTTTCTTCAATAGTTTTTTTCTTACTTTTACTATTATAATCTACAATTTCTTTAACAGCAAAGAAAGCACAAACAAGTGTAATTATAGATAAAACGATTAAAATTATTCTCTTCATATAGATCCCTTCCTACCATTATTATTCTATATATTTTAAGTGATTTTGTAAAGTTTGACTTTTAAAAGTTATTCTATTATACTCTAATTAATAAAGGTGATAATTATGAAATTTGTAGAAAACATCGATAAGAAAAAGTATGAAGATTTTGTAGAAAATCACAAAGAAAAATCACACTTTTTACAAAGCTATTCATGGGGAGAATTTTCAAGAGAAAATAAACATGTAACCCCTTATTATGTTGGACTTGTTAATGATAAAAATAAACTTATAGCAACAGCATTATTACTTCAAAGAAAAATGCCTTTAGGTTACTCTTATTTCTACTCTCCAAGAGGATTTGTATGTGATTATAATGATCATAAAGTAATTGAAGAAATGACTAATGGAATTAAAGAATTTGCAAAAACAAAGAAAGCATTATTCTTGAAAATAGATCCAGATGTTAAATTACAAACTCTAGATTTAGATGGTAATAAGATTGATGGTGTAGATAATCATGATCTTGTTGATTTTCTAAAGAAGATTGGCTATAAACATCTTGGATATAACAAAGGTTTTGAACATAATCAACCAAGATATTCTTTTAGATTAGACATCTCTAAAGGAATAGATTATGTCAGAGAAAACTTTCACTCAACTACTAAAAAAGTTATTAACAAAGGTAATGTTTATCAATTAGAAATATATAAAAATGATCCAAAATATATAGATGATTTCTATAGAACAATGGTAGAAACTGCTAATAGAGAAAACATATCTATATATTCTAAAGAATACTATTTAAACTTCTATCAAGACCTACATAAAGATAATCATAGTGATATATATATTGTTTATTTAAATAAAAAGAAAACTATGAAGCTTCTTGAAGATAATTTAAAAGAATTAAATAAGAATATTGAAAGTTTAACAAGTGAAAATAAAAAGAAAGAATTAGAAAATCAAATTAATAAAACAAATAAATTACTTGATGAAATTAAAGAAGTTAAAGAAGATTTATATCCATTATCATCAATAATAACTGCTAAGTATGGTGATAAAGTATGGACAATACATGGTGGTAATAGTAACTTACTTAGAAGCTTGAATTCTAACTATTTAATATATTATGAAATTATTAAAGATGCTTGTGAAGAAGGATATAAAACAATAGATTTCTTTGGTTCATCTTATAATCCAAGTCAAAGTGACCCTGAGTATGGTATATGGTTATTTAAGAAAAGACTTGGAGGAGAATATACTGAGTTTATTGGAGAATTAGATTATGTCTTTAAAAAAGTTACTTACAAAGCATTTAATCTAGTTATTCCAGTGCGTAGAAAATTATCAAAGATTAAGAATATAAGAAAAAATAAAAAGAAGTAGAAATATCTACTTCTTATTTTTTTATAATTCTTTTAACTTTTTTTAAGAACTTAAATAGTTTATAAGTGAATCCAATAGGAAGAGTAAACTCTCCAATGTATTCTACTACATTACCATTAAATCCTTTCTTAAATTCATATATTCCATGATATTTATTACTTGGATCAAAGTCTCCTGCTATACCATAAAAGTTAACATAATCAAAGCCATACTTATAAGCATCTTTTATATGAGCATTATATAAAGCATATTTAGGATTATACTTCTTATATTGAGTTAATGTTCCACTACTTAATGAAATGTAGTCAGTACCAGATTTAACAGATATTAAAGCTCCTATATCAATTCTTTCTTTATTACTCTTTAACATCTCTTCTGCTTCTTTAATTTCTTCTTTATATTTAAGTATTAAATTATCAGAAATATTCTTCTTATTAGTTAGTTTATTACCAACCATATCTACTTTCATTTTCTCTTCTAGTTCTTTATTAGTTTTTAATTCTTCTTCTAATTTTCTTTTACTAGTTTCAAGTCTTAATTTAGGATTTATATAAGCCATATATACTCTCATTATATTAGGCATACTTTCAAACATACTTTTATAGTAAGAATAACTCTTAGTATTAAATTCATCACGTTCTGCAGTCTCTTTAAATATCTTTGATAGACTTTTAATATCTTCAACTGTACCTATTCTTATTTCAACTCCATTATTTTCAACTGACTCAATATTCTTTCTAGTTGATTTAGAGAAATTATTCTTTAATTCTTCGTAAGGGATATTTAGTGGTAATCTATAAACCCATCTAACTTGCATAGTTTCAAAGTATTTATTGAATCCAAAATGTTTGAATCCTAATTCTATTAGATTATTAATTACTTTATCATTAGGTTTATCATTTTCTTCTAAATCACCATTACTAGTTCTAGTTCTATAAATCACATTAGGATCAATAGTAAGAGACATACCCTTATGTTCTTTAATATACTTTTTAATGTTTTCCACAAAAAAAGTTAATAATTTTTTATTATTATAATCTATTAAAAAACCACGAGATGAGTAAAATCTTTTTTTACCTAAAAAGCTTCCAACAGAATAAAATAAAGTAGCTGCAACAACTTCATCTTTATCTTTTACTCCTACCATATAACATTTGATATTGTTATTCTCTTTAAATCTCTTTAATTCAAGAGTTTGCATATATGATTCTTGTTCATGACCACTAACAAAATCTTGATATTCTTGTTCAGTTAATTCTACAAATTCCATATGTTATTCTCCATTAATAATACAATTATAACATAAAAAAAGGAATTATTTTATAATTCCTTTATTCTTCTACTGGATTTGCTAAAGTTATTTCTACTGTATGTTCATCTTTTCCACGAATATAAGTAATTGATATTTCATCTCCTACATTGTGTTTATATAAGACATATTTTAAATAAGCAGAATTTGCAACTTTATCATCATCTATTTTTATAATTACATCTCCAGGTTTTAATCCTGCTTCTTCAGCACTTGACCCTTCTTCAACACTAACTACTACTATTCCCTCAGTAATACTTTCATCTACTGTTACTCCATATCTTGCTAATAATAATTTATCAGTAACATTAGCATGTGATATTCCTAAGAATGGTCTTTCTATTTCTTTTCCTTCTTCTAATGTATCTATATGTTTCATGGCATCATCTATCTTAATAGCAAATCCCATTCCTTCAATACTAGAATTAATAAGTTTTAAAGAAGTTACTCCAATTACTTCACCATTGAAGTTAACAAGAGCTCCACCGCTATTTCCTGGGTTAATAGAAGCATCTATTTGAATAACATCTTGTACCCAATCGTTTGTAGTATTAACAGTTACAGTTACTTTTCTATCAAGCCCAGAAATATGACCACCAGTAACAGTATTGAAATAATTCTCACCAACTGGTGTACCTATAGTAGCAACTGAATCACCCAATTGTAACTCTTCTGTTGATCCAATCTTAGCAACAGATATTACATACTTTTTAGGTATTCTTAAAACTGCTATATCAATATATTTATCTGATCCTAATAATGTAGCTTCAACTACTTCACCACTTGCTAATCTTACTTCAATCTTTGATGAACCACTTACTACATGTTCATTAGTCATTACATAACCATAATCATCATCAGCTTTATAAACAAACCCACTTCCTGATCCTGCAAAAGCATTATTCTTATATACTTTTATCATTACTACAGCATCATATACTTTGTTTATAGTTTGAGTAAGCCCACCATTTTCTACAACAGTAGTTCCAGACATACAGTTAGAACAACTATTATATACTAAAGACTTTTCATCACCATTTTTAGTAGTATTCTTATTTTTTGTTAATACTAAAACTAATTCTGCCCCTGCTATAAAAGCAAGAACAATTGCAATTATTGTTAGGATTTTATTTTTCATCTGTATATGGCCTCTTTTCTATGTTAGCTATTTCCTTCCAATTATTTGGGAATCCCATTCTATTTAAAACTGCATTTATAGATATTGTATGTAGGTTTAATTCAAGATTTTCTATTATTCTACTTAATTCCATTATTAAGTTTTTAACATCTTCATTAGATAGTATTTGCCTTAATATAATTAATAAAGCAAATAAATCTGTCTTACCTTTAGTATACTCACCATCTTTTTTATCTATACCAAGTAATATATGGTACACTGTATTATTTATTTCTCTTTGTGTATTATTCTCATACAAAATATCCTCATGCGCACATACATTTCTATAGTTAGCAAGTATAGGAAAATAATTTGATAAATCTTTTACATCAATATTATAAATTTTTGAAATTGCTATCTTATCTTCAATCTTAAGTATTGAATAAAACTCACTTATTATACCAAATGATAATACTTTAACTAATACCCATAATGGAATATAACCATAGTTATTAATGTAGTGTTTAGTAGCTGAATGTTGATATCCATTAACACGTACTTGTCTTTTCATTTTTCTAATAAGATCATTAACTTGTCTACTTTTTTCAGGTGTATTATCAAAGTTTGCAGGTCTTAAATAATCATTTTCTTTATAACCATATTTCTTAGATAATTGATAAGAAAAAATAGACTTAGCATTGTTTTCAACAATCAAAAGATTCTTAAAAATAATGTTTCTAAATTCTCTATCAAATAGAAATAAACTATAAAGTTCTTCAAAAGTTGTACCCTCTTTGTATTCTTTTGGATTATCTTTTTTCATAAATAGATGTCTATATCCTGTTATGAAAAAATAATTCTCTCTTAATAGTACTTCTTTGGCAAACTCTTCATCATTAATTATTAACCCTTTAGACTTTAATATTTCTATCTGTTCATTTAGAGTTTTAAATGTTTTGTCTCTCATACTATCACCATTATAAGTATACCACAAAATATGAAAAACATTTGAAAATTAGTAGAAAATATATATTAATTTTGATTATAAACTATTAGTTGATGTTGGCTTCTAGTACATGCTACATAGTATAGATATCTTTCTTCTTCTTTGTATTTATTATCTTTGTTTGTATATATTATTGTCTCATCAAATTCTAATCCTTTAGCTATGTATGCAGGTATTATTATTTCTTTTTTATTAAACTTTTTTGTTCCAGATAATATTACATTTATCTCTTTTTCATCATCTTTTAATAATTCATATATCTTCTCTGCTTCTTCATCTGTCTTAGTTATTATTGCTACTGAGAAGTTATCTTCTTTAGCTTGTCTTATATCTTTAAGAAGTAATTCTTTTAAGTTATGATCTTCTTCTCTAAATAATACTGGTCTATTATTTTCTCTTCTAATAGCAGATACAAACGATAGATTTAGTATTTTATTTGTATATTCAATTATTTCTTTAGAAGAACGATATGTTTTAGTAAGTTCTAGATATAAGCTTTTATCAAATATGTCTTTTAATTCTTCAAGTGAATTATATTTGTAATATGGATTAATAGTTTGGTTTATATCTCCTAGTATTGTGAAGTTACTTTTCTTAAATATCTTTCTTATTAGTTTATATTGAAGTATTGTATAATCTTGGGCTTCATCTATTACTACTTCGTTTATAAGTCCTCTATAATTAAATCCTTCAAGTAATCCCTTTAGATAGATATAAATACATGCATCCTCATATTTAATTGTTCTTGTTGCAACTGATTTATTTATCTCATTTTCTGTTATTGTTCCTTTATATGAATTAGCAAATTCTTCACTCATAAAGAAATCTTTAAATATTTGTTTATAATTTGTTGATACATTTAAATTGTTTTTTAACTGAGATATAACACTCTTTTTATTCTTCATTTTTCCTTTGTAATACGTGTTACAAATCTTTTCAGCAATCTTTTCTATTCTTTCAACTAAATATAATTTAGAATATCTATCTTTTAATAGATTATCCAACTCTTCTTTAGATATTTCATAATCTCTATTAATTAAGTCTTCTTTAAATGCTATTTTATTTAGATAGTTTTCTATATATTTATCAAGTGCATCTATTATTTCATTATTTTGTTTATATCTTACAAGTTCTTTATTTCTTTCTTGATCTTTGTAATATCTTTCCACAAATTCGGTGAATGATTCTACTCTTGAAAACTCAGGTAGATTTGTTTCTAAGAAACTGTTGAATGTTGTTTGTAGAGTATTTCTTTCTCCTAGTTCTGGAAGTACATTAGATATGTATTCAGTAAATATTTGGTTTGGTGAAAAAATTAATACATTATCTGAAGATAAGTTTTTAATCTTATATAGTAGGAAGGCAATTCTGTGAAGTGCTACACTTGTTTTTCCACTTCCTGCTATTCCTTGTACTATTAAGTTTGGATCTTCAG
>JAEEGL016540240.1_pt1 | contig 17112 bp, 16 predicted proteins | sample 9134231 | NCBI WGS metagenome assembly JAEEGL01 (sample SAMN16246548, study PRJNA631951) | gut metagenome | biome: gut microbiome; feature: rumen; material: fiber-attached | host: Bos | place: Iran: Karaj | collected 2018-10
ATGTTGATTTTATTAGAATCATATTCCCATTTTACAAACTGATAATCTTTGCTTTCTGTAAATGAAAGAGGAATTCTTTGACCAATACTATATTCTGCACTTGCAGTATTTTCTACAGAACCCTGGCCTTCCTGGCAGTTGATATTGACTTTAACTTTTTGAATTGTTGAATCATTAATCTGATAGCGCCAGCTTTTTTCGGTGGCCATTTTAATATTATTTTTATTTTGAATATCTGCACTTAAAGTTACGATTATTGTTTTTACAACTTCGTTTGAATTAAAAGAAATCGGATTTGATTTATCTGTATCTATCGTTAAAATCATTCCGTTTGTCTGGTCTATTTGCGGCTGTGTAAAATACTGGGCCATTGAATAACCGTCGGCATTTGTGATTGAAATGTTTTTAAAGAAGGTTTGACCTTCAAGTGTGTATGCCCAGATATTATTGTCCTTATCTTTTTTAATTTGAGCACCTTCAGGAATTTCAGCTTCTGAGAAAATAAAAGAGTTTGGATTAAGCTCCTGAGTGAAGGTTACGTTTATAGGAGTGTCGCGGCTTACACCAAGAGATTCATATTTTGGAAATTCACCGTTTGTAGCAATGCGAGAACTACAAACAGGTACTAATTTTATTTGAACTGTATCATTTTTGATTATAACCTTTGTTTGAGGTGAGTTTGGATCTTCAAAAAATACTCCGTCTGTAACAACAGTTTTTTTATTGTCGGTAGTGTATGCGGCCCATTTTTCAAAACTAAATCCAGGTGCTTCTGAAAAGCTTATTTCAAACTCATAACCTTGCTTTGCAGAATAATAACCCGCTGGAACAGTAGTACCTTCGCCAGGCTCTGATTGAACAAGGATTGAAATGTTTTTAGCATTATTGTAATCAATAGCATCAATGATTTCGTTTTTAATATCATTGCCTTTCATAAAGTTTTCACATGCAGTAAAACCAAGGCAAATTAAAGAAACACCAATTAAAGAAGTAAAAATAGACTTAATTTTTTTCATACACACGCTCGTATAAATTGAATATTGCCCAATATTATACCCCGCCCAAATAAAAGTATCTAGTATAGAATGAAGCGCTTTGATATTATAAAACCATGACCAAAGATGATATCTATTTTTACACCCAAACCAAAAAGGAACTGGAGTTCAACTACCGCGGAAATACCTACGTCTTAAACTATGACAAAGACGAAACTGGTAAAGAATACATAATCTTTGGCCCCATCTACGAAACAAAAAAATATGATTCTTATGGTGACCTCATGAATAATGCAAAAGTAGAAAACCATTACTTCAAAGAATTTATCGAATCATTATAATTTTAAATCCAACTTAAAAATCATTATATGTGGGACGCAGATGAAAAATGAGGAGGGCCCAAATCAGTGGACTCGTATTGTCGAAGACAATACGGTACACGAATGATTTGGGGGAGGCCTTATTTTTCATCGTCGCTGGGGCCCGCATATAATGATTTTTTATATGGTCCAATTTTTTAATTATTCTTTATTAATTCGTTTTTTTCTGTTATTATGCAAACATGAACATGGAAGCATTCATCTTGGGCTGTGGCGGTATGATGCCTCTCCCATATAGACATTTGACATCTGTACTTTTAAGACGTGAAGGAGACCTTTTTCTTTTTGATTGTGGAGAAGGAACACAGGTAAGCCTCCGCCGATTGAACTTAAAGTGGAAAAAAATAGATGCCATTTTTATTTCTCATACTCATGCTGACCATGTTACAGGCCTTCCTGGAATCCTCATGCTTAATGCACAGGTAGATCGCACTGAACCTCTTTACATTTATGGCCCTCCAAAAATCAAAGAATATGTTGAAACAAGCCGCAAAGTTCTTGATATGTATATAAATTATCCAATTGTCGTAAAGGAAATTGAAGCACCTTGCGTTGTACATTCAGGCAAAGATTTTTATATACGTGCATTCCCTCTTGATCATACTAAGGTTTGCGTTGGATATACACTTGAAGAGCTTGACCGTCCAGGAGAATTTAATCCAGATAAGGCTCGTGAGCTTGGAGTACCTGTAGGACCGCTTTGGGCTCAGCTTCAGCAGGGATTTGAAGTAAAGGCAACTGATGGTTCTGTTGTAAAGCCTGAACAGGTGCTTGGCGACAAACGAAGCGGACGTAAATTCAGTTTTGTAACTGATACTCTTTATAAAAAATCAATTGCTCAGGAAGTACGTGGTTCTGATTTACTTGTTTGCGAAGGCATGTTTGAAGATGATCTTATTGATCAGGCAAAAGAAAAAAAGCATATGACAGCAGGGCAGGCCGCTACAATTGCAAAAGATGCCGATGTCCGCCGTATGTGTATGATTCATTATAGTCCACGCTATACCGACCGTGAGCTTGAAAAGCTTCTGGAAGAGGCTAAAAAAATCTGGCCTAAAACAGAGCTTAGCCGCGACAGAATGAATATTGAAATTCCTTATGTTGATTAGAACAGGGATGATGATTTGATAGAAGTTCAAAACTTTTGCAAGGAATATAAATCACACTCAAAAACTGTTTTTAAGGTTCAGAATGTCTGCTTTACAGTAGAAAAGGGAAGCATTACAGGCTTAGTTGGACCTAACGGTTCTGGAAAATCAACAGTTATAAAAGCAATCTGCGGCTTTCATTATCCTACAGAAGGTCACATTATAATTACAGATAATGAAAATGAACGCGTAGATATTTCTGTTCAACCCCAAAAGGCAATGGAGCTTTGCGGATATGTTCCAGAAATTACAAAGCTTCCGCCAGACATGAAGGTTATTGATTTTCTAACTTATGCTGCAAAATGTCATAATCTTTCACCTGAAATTGCAAAAGAAAGAATCAAAAAGCTTTGTAATGACTTTCAATTGTCTGATATATTAAACAACTTAATAAAAAATCTATCTAAAGGCCAACAGCAAAGAGTTTCATTTGCACAGGCTCTCATTCATAATCCTCCGAATCTTGTGCTTGATGAACCAATTAACGGTCTTGATCCATCTCAAATTATTGCGTTTAGAAGTTATATAAAGGAATTGAGCAAAACAAAATCAATTCTCATTTCAACTCATATTTTAAGTGAAGTAAATAACCTTTGTGGTAATGCGTTTATTATGCACAAGGGCCAGCTTTATAAAGTTCAGAATCTTGCAGACATCGAAAACGAATACTTAAAGCTTACAACTGCGGAGGAAACAAAATGACGCTTTTCTCTGCAATTCTTTTTTCTGTTTTTACAAGTGCAATGTTCTTTATTAAAGGTCAATTTTTCGCAGGCTCCGGAAGCACAGACCTTTTAAGTTATTTTTCAAGCGTTCCATACGTATGTATTATTGTAATTCCATGTCTTTGCTATAAACGTTCCATTACTGTTTATGATGATTTTATTCCGCAGAGCAGACTTAAAAAAATATGGAAGGCTTTCATCAACGTATTTATCTGCTATGCAATAATTGTTTTTATGATGCTTCCTGTATGCCTTTTAGTAAATCTTTTTGGAAGCATTGACCCCGGCCAGATTTTAACAAGCTTTATATGCCTTCTTTTTTACGGCGCTGCTCTTATAAGCCTTTGTCTTTTTATAAACGAGCTTATTCCAAACAGCATTTCATCTTTTACTGTTAGTGCAATAATTCTTGCAGTTTTCAATTCAATTCATAATGTACCGCTTTATGTAAATACACCAAAAATCATAACTTTTATATGTAAACAGTTCAGCTTTGCCTGGCACTTTGACGCTGCTTCAAAAGGCATTTTTGACACTCGTGATATTTTATGGCTTGCACTCTGGACTGTATTCTTTTTATTTGCCGCATACTTTACAATAGAATTCCGCAGGGGATTAAAGCTTTCAAAAAAACAGAATAACTTTTTAGTACTTGTTATTTACATTTTTGTGTTCGCAATTGCAAACTGTAATAATTATTTTGTACGTCTGGACTTTTCTAAAAACAAATCATATTCAGTAAGTACATATACAAAAAGCATAATTCAAGAGCTTGATGACACTTTAAACATCACTTATTACCGTTCAGGCTCACTTTCAAAGCTTTATCCTCAGATTCGGGATGTTACAGATTTTCTTAATTCCTTTTCAATTGTTGATAAGCAGATTCAATATACTGTAAAAGATCCCGACAAAGACAGCAGCATAAAAACAATGCTTGAAAACTACGGTATTACAAGCCAGCAGCTTCAAAATACTGGTGCTAATTCAACACAGTTTATAAATGTTTATTCTGCAGTTGTTCTTGAATATATGGGAAACGTTCAGCTTATTCCTTTTATAATGTCTTCACAAACTCTTGAATATGATCTTGATGTACGATTAAAAAATCTTATTACAAAAAAGAATATTGCTGTAAATGTTGTTATGGGCAATGACAAGAGCTTATCTGAAGACTACAGCTTTATAAGTCCATGGCTAAGCTCTCAGGGAATCCTTGTAACTCCACTTTATGTTGAAGATCCTTCTTTTGCAAATGTTCTTTCACACACAACAGGCCCGCTTTTAGTAATAGGCGACAGTAACATTAATATAGAAAACGCGATTGCAATAGAAAACTATATACTAAATCAAAAGCAGAGCGCAATTTTTGCAGTAAGTCCTTACAGCGCCGCAATTGAAGATGACTGGAATGTTACTGCAAACAAATGGACAAACGTTGTAGAAATGCTTGAAAACTGGGGCGTACGCTTTACAGATAAAATAGCGGCAGATATTTCATGTGCAAGAATCACAATGTACTCTGATGATGACCATAAGGAAATATTAAATTATCCGCTTTGGCCAAGTCTTTTACCTCAGCAGAATTGCAAACTTGGAATGACACTTTTCTGGCCTTTATGCCTTGAGCTTTCGCAGAATGCCATGCCTTATCTTGTAACATCCTCTCAAGGCTATAACTATCAGACAGACAGAAAAAGTCCTTCAAAGCTTTTAGAAACAAATCCTTTCCTTATAAAAGTTGAAGATGCGGCTACCCATGAAAAAGGCACACAAATAATCGGGGCTCAAATCACTGGACCACTAACAGGTTTATATAATTACGGCTCTTGTGAGGATTCAAACATAATTGTTATTCCAGATCAATACTTTTTGAATACAACTATGACAGGCTATATTGGCGGAGACTTTGGTGATTACAGAAACTTTGAATTCCTTTCGAACTGCATATTAAACTTAAATGGAGAAGGCGAGCTTGCCAAGCTTCAGTCAAAGACAAAAAAAGATACAAGCCTTTATAAAATAAACGATTTTGCTCATCTTTTACGCCTTATGTACCTTGTCTATGCATTTACTTTTATAATTATCCCGCTAATTTACGTAGTTGCTTTTATTACTACTCGCATAATCCGCAATAGAAGGAGGATAAACCTAAATGATTAATCCTTCTAAAAAGCAGATGATAGCCGCATATTGTGTAGCTGCGGTTTTAACTATACTATTGATTCTTTCAAAAACAGTTTTTTCAACAGATAGTGCCGCAAGCAAAAAACGTCACAGCATACAGCTTCAGCTCATTCATGAGGCAGATATTTCGAACATAGACATCATTACAATTCAACATGCAGATTCTGCAATAATTCTTACCAGAACAGATAACATGTGGCTTATTGCAAATCAAAATGATGTAAATGATAAAATCCCGGCCGATACTGAACGACTAAAATCATTTTTTATTTTACTTGCTTCAAAGCACACAATGGCAAAGGCTGGAAAATCGACAAATCAAGACAACTCCTATGGACTTGATGCTCAAAACGGAACTGTGATGACATTGTATAAAAATGGTACACCATATCAGGCAATGACCTTTGGAGCTCTGAACTTCTCTCAAACAGAAAGATATTTTACAACACAGGAGCTTAAATCTGTTTATCTTGTGGGCAGTGAGTTTGAAAGCTTTCTTTCTGTTTCTATAACTAACTGGGCAGATCCTTATATTGTTTCATCTCAATTAAAAAATGATGTTTTTGAAATGGGACAGGTTCAGTCGGCAGCTCTTTATGATTTTAAAACTAACAAAAGCATAACCTTAAACAGCTCAAACGAAGAACAAAAAAAATCAATTCAAAAGCTTTTTGATTTACGACACGGCGGATTTGTTCAGGAGGCTGGGGCGTTGGAACAATTGCAAGCTCTCTCACAAACCAAAGCCTTATCAGTAGAGCTCGAAATGGGCGACAAATCAAAAATCATCCTTGAGCTTTTTGAACATCCTGCAATAGAAAATGAATACATCGTTTACACAACCTTTAATTCCGAGCGAACAAAAAAATCCTTTACGTACAAAACTCAAATCAGCGCATGGACTTATAACAAAATCAGTGAAATGATGTTGAACACAAAATGAATCAGCACACCGTTCCAGATAAGTCCAGTTTTTTTATACAAAATCCTTAAAACAACATGAGCAATTGCCGCATTTATAACGCTAAGAGGTCCCATATATAAATGTGCGAACGCAAAAACTAAAAGTCCAAGTCCTTCGGTCACAAAAAACATCACACGACATTCAGGCATTTTTGCATATCCCAAAAGCCGCTTTAATGCATCTGTAAAATAAAATCTGTAAATAATTTCTTCGTATGTTGCACCAAATAAAAAGGTTATAAAACAAAAAATCCCTTGAAGCGCTGTATCTGGTAAATATGTTTTTGAAGGAAGTGCTGTAGAGCCGCCTGTTCGAGCGCTAATAAAATTAAGAAGCAATGCAGTACAAACTAAAATGCCAAGACAAAGCATTGAAGGGTAAAAAAATCTTCGTCCAGGGCACAAGGTTTTTCTTGTTATAAAATATAGAACTAACGAAAAAAAGCAGACTCCGCAAATGCTCCAAGGAAAAGTCCAGTTAAACATCTGCGAAATATCGGTAATTCTTGGGGTAAAAAAGGGTGGAATAATCAAAAATGCACAGATAAGAGAAAAAATGAGTATCTCAAAAATTATATAAAGTCGCTTCATTTTTGATGTCTTTTTACGATATTTGTGTTATAATAGTATTATATATTTAAAAGAGGATTTTGTGTACATTCTTATTGGAATTATAATAGCAATATCAATCATTCTCGCGCTTGCAGGATTGTATTCTGTTTTCAAGCAGCGCATAGAGTTTTATATCACAGGTCTTGATCAAAAATTTACTCTTTCAGATTTGAATCTTTTATGGAATGTTTCACAGCTTTGCGACCTTGATTATCCAAAGGCTCTTTTCTGGTCAATGCCTTCGCTTACAAAATGCATGTCTCATATTACTTCTCAGGCTGCTGCAAGCGGAACAGAAAGCGATCCTAAAACACAGGCACTTATTACTAAATTATTTGATTACCGTACAAAGCTTCAGAATCAGACAGATGAAAAAAAGGGTATTGAATCAACAATGTACCTTGACCGCGATCAGAAGCTTAGAATTATTCTTCCTGGAAAAGGCGTTTTTTCTTCAAAAATCCTTAATAACGGAAAGGAGCTCATAATTGCTGTTCCACGCCAGAAGGATATGATTCCTTTTACTGCAGAAGAATGGGTTGGAAAATTTGTAAGCGTATACCTTTGGCGTAAGGGTGATGCACGCTATGTTTTTGATACAACTGTAACAGGCCATGGACTTTTTGTTGGTGAATCATCAATTTCTATAAGACATTCTAGCAATCTTATTCGTACACAAAAAAGAAAGGCTGTACGTGCAAAATGTGAAATCAAAGCAAATCTTTATATCATCACAAATGAAAATATTGACTATAACGCTGTAGAAACTCAGAACGGTTATAAATGTCTTATTGAGGATATTTCTGAAGCCGGAGCACTTATCCGCATTGGTGGTAAGGGTGTTTCAAACGTTCAGATTAAGCTTCAGTTTAATATTCAGAATATGCTCATTGTTATGTTTGGTGTTGTTCGTACAGTTGAATATAACGAATCTACAAATCAGTCGCTGCTTCATTTTGAATGTATTCATCTTGATCAGACAATGAAAAACGAAGTATTGAGCTATGTTTACAACATGCTTCCAGAACGCGAAAAAGAGGTTTATGAAGCACTTAAGCTCACAGATACTGATGAAGTTGAAGCAGGTGATGAAAACCTTGAAAATGCTCAAAATGGTGATCTAAATGTTACCAATGACGTTCAAAATGCTTTAAATAATGCAACAGATATGGGCAAATTGGAAGAACTTAAGGAGGAGACTAAAGTTAATCTTCCAGATATGCCTGATGATATATCAGAGCCGATTAAACAACCAATAAGCCCTGATATAAATATAAGTGAATAAAGGATTTTTATGAAAAAAATAATATCATTGTTTTTGCTTAGTTCAATTCTTCTCTGTAGTGTTTTTGGTCAGGAATATAAAAAGAAATTTATTAAGGGAAATATAACTGACAAAACTGCAGCTGTAAGAGAGGCTTCCGGACAGGAAGGCATCTGGCTTTCGCAAACAGCAATTGATTTTGTTTTGGAAAATAATGACATAATCGGTACCGACAGAGATATGGATGGTCTTGCAGTTGCAGCAGTTCTTTCTTTGCCAAATGATTATGTTGCTGGACTTTCGGAAACAGAAAAAACTCAGGTTTTGAACAAGTTTATTGAGCTTTTTGATAAGTTTTCACGAAGCAATACAGTTCAAATCGCAGTTCAGTCTAAGGTGCTTTCGCTTAAAGATAACATGAATACTGCACCTTTTACCGAAGTTTTGAACAAGTTTCTGCAGGGTTCAACAGTTCTTTCATCTGATTCAAGTCTTTTGAAATCAGTCATCAATTCCTTAGGTTTTATAGGCAACAACATCTCATTTTCAATTTTATATAACAATCTTAATGATAAAAGGTATTCAGCATATTATCCCGAAATTGAACAGACAATTAAAAAGCTCATTCCGGTTTCTATGAATGAAGTTCTTCAAATTGTTCATAGTCATGATGCTGCAAATACCCAGCGCATTTTTAATTTAGTAAAACAGGCAGAAATATCTACAAACAATCTGTGTGAAATTTCAGAGAATATTTTGAATGATTCTCCGCTTATTTCTTTAAAATTCGATGCACTTGCAATTTTGAATTCTAACAAATGGACAAGAGCTTCTAACAGTGTATTAGCTTTCTTTGCTGCTACTCAAAAGGATTTCCAGAATGAGTTAGTAACAGAAGAGCAGTTTGTAGGACTTATTGAATCGCTTGTAAATATTTCTCCGTTAGATGCTGTTAATCCGCTTATAAAATACTTAGGCGAATTGAATCAGCAGCTTGAGTACAACAATACTGTTGCTCAGAATGTTGTGCTTGCTGTTATCAATTCTTTAGGTGCTATTGGCGATAAACAGGCATTCGACTCACTTCTTTCGGTAACATATTTGAATTATCCTGAACCAGTTTTGTCTGCAGCCCGCCAGGCCCTTGCAGGCTTAAGATGGTAAAGAGGTATTCAAATAATTCTGTTTTTATAGCGACTTTAATCTGTATTTTAATTTTTTATTCTGGTCTCCTTACATTAAAAGACAGGCATAGTTATTTTTCTTTAATTCCAAGCACGCAGGTTGATTTTTTAAGCGGACAGATGATTTCATCTCCTGCAAAAACTTCGAACGGGAAATATTACTGCGGGAAGTTTAATGTTTGGAGTAGTGGGACTTCTACATGTAAGTCTTCGGCGTATGGGAATGTTCGGGTTTATATACCTAGTGAAATTGCAGAAGCTTATTATCCGGGGAAGTTATATTCTAAGGCAGAGGGCGCTGCGTTTTTTGAAGCGGGTGGATTGTATTCTCTTAAAGGCAGATTTTCTTCCGATGCCCAAAGCTTTTATGTAGATAGCTGTTTCAGCTCCCGATTTCCTGATACTTTTTATGGTAAGCTTGATTATTTTAGAGCGTTATGCCGGCTTCAATTTAAAAGATTAATGTATTCGTGGGGAAGCGCGGGCGGACTTTTATTAGCCTTGCTTTGTGGTGCAAAAGAGTATACATCTTCAGATATTTCCTCAGGCTTTAAGAACGCGGGACTATCTCATATCTTGGCACTTTCAGGGATGCACCTTTCTATGTTTTCTGGAATTGCTTTGTTTGCGGGTAAAAAAATCGGAAGGAAAAAGCTTTCGTTTATTATAAGGATTTTTGCTCTTGTTTTATTTGTGTGGTTTGCAGGATTTTCTCCATCTCTTTTGAGAGCTTTTATTTGCAGTATCCTTATGATTATTGCGTCTCTTGCAAATGTAAAAAAGCCTGATATGCTTTTGATTTTAGCCTTCAGTTTTTTGTGTCAGACAATCATTTCACCTTCAGATATTTACAATGTGGGCTTTATTCTTTCATATACTGCACTGGCGGGTATTCTTCTTACAAACAAATTCTTTCGAAGCTTTTACAACAGGTTTTTACCGGGATATTTTTCTGCTTCGCTTGGATCTTCTACAGGTGCACAGATTTTTACAGCTCCAATTTCTTTAAGATTATTTGGAAGCTTTGCACCAATTGGAATTATTGCAACCTCTGTAGTTTCACCAGTCGTTACAATATTCATTTATTCGGGTTTGCTGTTTATTATCTTAAGTCTTATGATTCCGCCACTTGCTGTTCCTAGTGGAATTTTTATAAATTTTGAGTATACTATAATCAGATTTTTAATTTCAATTTTTTCGGAGCATTAATTGACACATCCCGATTACAATTCAGCCGCAGAATTAAAACAGGTTCTCGATGCAAACGGATTTTCAATGCAAAAAAAATTCGGACAGAATTTCCTTATAAATCAACAGGCAAGAAATAAATTAATTGATGCACTTGATGTTAGTGAAGGAACAAAGGTTTGGGAAGTAGGGCCTGGTCTTGGTGCAATGACAAGCGGTCTTCTTGAAAAAGGTGCAGATCTTACAGTTTTTGAAATTGACCGAGGCTTTATTTCTCTTATTTCACAGTATTTTAAAGATTACAGTGATAAAGGAACCTTTAGAATTGTAGAAGGGGATGTTCTTAAAAACTGGTATAATCAGACACAAAATGGAACAGTTTTACCTGAACGCTTTTTTGGAAACCTTCCGTATAATATTGCCGCATCAATTGTTGCCGATACAATAGAGGCTGGAATCCGTTTTGAAAAATGTGTATTTACAGTTCAAAAGGAAGTAGCAGTACGCATGGCCGCAAAGCCTGGAGATGATGATTATTCATCGCTTTCTGTTTTGTGCAACTGGGCTTATGATGTAAAAAATCTTATTGATTTATCAGGAGCAAACTTCTGGCCAAAGCCTAATGTAGATTCCAGAGCCGTAATCTTTACAAAAAAAGAGGATTTTCCTCGCTGTACAAATCCAAAATTGTTTATAAAAATGCAGCGTGCACTGTTCAGTTCAAGACGTAAAACTGTTCGAAACAATCTTCAGGGATTTTTAAATAACAACGAAAAGACTATGCAATGCCTTGAAAAAGCCGGAATTGATCCAATGCTCAGAGCAGAAGTTTTGACAATTGAACAGATGCTTAAGCTTTCTGATGTTATAGCTGCAGAGGACAAATAAATGAGTCAGATAAAGCAGAATCTTGATATTATTAATCAAAAAATCTTAGATGCAGAAAATAAAGCAGGCCGTACGCAAGGCTCTGTAAAGCTCATGGCCGTAAGTAAGTTTCATCCTGTAGAAGATGTTATTCAAGCCCTTGAAGCAGGACAGACTTTATTCGGAGAAAACCGAGTTCAGGAAGCATATTCTAAGTTTAAACCTGTTTTTGAGCAGTATTCCCAAACAGAACTACACATGATAGGTCAGCTTCAGACAAATAAAGTAAAGCATGCAGTAGAAATTGCCTCTTGTATTGAATCTGTAGACAGAATTGACCTTATAAAAGAAATAGAAAAACAGTGTGCAAAGCTTAATAAATCAATAAAAATCCTTTTTGAGTATCACACAGGAGAAGAATCTAAGTCGGGCTTTACAAATGATGATGATTTATATGCTGCTTTGGACATGTTTAAGAACAATGAGTTTCCTCATGTAATTCCATACGGCTTTATGACAATGGCTCCTTTTACAGATGATAAGGCGCTTATAAGAAAATCCTTTGAAACATTAAGGCTTCTTGCAGAAAAAATCAAAACAGAATATTCTATGTTTGAACTTCCAGAGCTTTCTATGGGAATGTCCGGAGATTTTGAAATTGCAATTGAAGAAGGCTCAACGCTTGTTCGTGTTGGAACTGCAATATTTGGTGAAAGAGTATACTAGGTTATGAAAAATAAAACTCTGATTTTGACAATATCATTTTTTCTCTTTTTTGCAGTTCAAAATTGCTTTTGTCAAACAAATACAACACCAGAGCCTTACAAGGATGATGAGTTTCCTCAGCCAATGCAGGATTTAAGACGATTTGAAATTATAACACTTGGTGCAATGCCTTTTATTACGCTTGATTCTGCTATTGTTTATAACGGCTATAAGTTTGCAACCGGAAAATCAGATACCTTTAATCCTTTAGCTACTGCCGATTATACTCAAGATGAAATGGAACGAATTATCATAACCTCACTTTGTATTAGCGCAGGAATTGGTCTTTCTGATTATATAATCAATCTTATAAAACGAAACAGAGTTAAACGAAGACTTAAGGCAGAAGATAACAATATCAGTATTCAGGAAGATCCTGATGCTATTAGAATTCCTCTTCCTTCAACAGAAAATACGGAACCAATAGATATTGAAAGTGAGGCAGAGTAATGCCTTATTTTTCTACAAAGGTCCCACCTGAATACAATAAATCAGAACGCCTCGATAAATATATAGCATCCTTACCAAATGGGATGAATCGTTCCAAATTAAAAAGCGGAGTTACAGAAATCCTTGTAAATGGCAAAAAATCAAAGCTTTCGCAAAAGGTTAGTGCAAATGATGTTATTGATATTGAATGGGAAGATAATATTCCCGATAACATCGAACCAGAAGATATCCCGCTTGAAATTATTTACGAGGATGAAAATGTTACTGTTGTAAATAAACATCAGGGAATGGTAACTCATCCGGCTTGCGGAAACTGGAATGGAACTTTAGTAAATGCGTTGCTTTATCATTGGGGACGCGACTCAATTAAACAAATCAAAGAGGGAAGTGACCAGCAGATTCTTGAGCTTAGAAGACCAGGCATTGTTCACCGTTTAGATAAAGAAACTTCGGGAATAATTATTACTGCAAAAAACCGGGAAACAGAAGAATTTCTTGGTGAACAGTTTCGTAAAAAAACACTTCGTAAAGAATACATTTTAATTGTAAAAGGTCGTCCTCCTGAGGTTGCTGGAGATATACGAACATATATTATCAGAGATCCAAAAGACAGAAAGCGATTCAAGGCTGTTGATGATACTACTCAAGGAAAATATGCCAGAACCTTGTATCACTGTATTGCAAGCTATGGAAATTATACACTTGTAAGAGTTCGACTAAAGACTGGACGTACACACCAGATTCGCGTTCATATGAAATATCTTGGATGTCCAATTGTTGGAGATCCTGTTTACAATAAAACAGATCCTATTTTTCCAGATGCAACACTTATGCTTCATTCAAAGCTTTTGGAAATTATGCTACCTGAAGAAGATAAGCCTAGAACTTTTATTGCAAAAACTCCAAAACGATTTATTGATTTACAAAAAAAGCTTAAACAGATGTATAATAAAAAAGAATTGTAAATATATATGACTCCAAAAATCACTGTTATACATGAACCAGATTCTCAAAAACCATATTTGATTATAGATAAACCCGCAGGTCTTCCTTCGGCACCTCTAAATGAAGATGATAAGGAAAATGCATTTAGTCAGGCAGCAGAACTTTATCCTGAGCTTTTGAATGTTCAGGGCAAAAAATCTGTAGAACACGGATTATTACATCGTCTTGATACAGCAACAAGCGGGCTTATGATAATTGCAGCCACACAGGAATGCTATGATTTTTTGCAGAACGAACAAAAGAAAGAAAGGATAATTAAGACGTATACTGCAGAATGTGGATTACTTTGCAGCGCTCGTAATGACGAATGGCCTCCAGTGGTCTGTGAGCAAATTGGAGCCCCTGAGGCTCTCGAAGGGACACATATAACAATAACCTCTTACTTTAGACCATATGGCCCTGGCAGAAAAGAAGTTCGTCCTGTTACAAAAGACTCAAATAAAGCAGCCCTTCAAAAGGTAGAAAAACAGGTTTTATATACAACACAAGTTCTAATTAAATCTATTGATAAATCAAAAAATACAGCCTTAGTTGAATGTACAATTACAAACGGCTACAGACATCAAATCCGCTGTCATCTTGCGTGGTATGGACTTCCGATTATTAATGATTTTGTTTACAATGAAGAGGCTAAAAATAAAAAAAGCACAGAACAAATGCATTTCTGTGCTACTAAAATTCAATTTGAATACCCGGAAGGAGACTTGAACTCCTATGTCCGTAAGAACACTTGGACCTGAACCAAGCGCGTCTACCAATTCCGCCACCCGGGCTAACAAGTAAAATCAATATACCAAAAATAAGGGTTTAAGTCAAACAACCGTAAAGTCCTATAACAAGGGCTACAAGAACGGCCATAACAAGAATATACATCCAGATTGGAAGACTTCCGTCGTAATTTTTTGAACTATCGCGGTCCCTGAGCTTGTCGAAGGGCCCATTAGTTCCGCCTAATCCTAAGAAATTTCGTGTTCCATAAGAGCCTTTTTTTCTTCCAGAAGGGGAAACAGCGTATCCGCAGGCAGGACATCCATGAGTAAATTCTTCTGTTCTACCAACTTTACCACATTTAGGGCAGCGTACAGATGCAAAGAATTTACCGCAATACTGGCATACCTTATCATTTTGATGAACTTCTTTACCGCAGAATTCGCAGAAAAACTTTGCTCTTTTAGAACGACTAATTCTCTTCATAAATATCTTTTATTTCCACAATTACAAAAGTGTTAGAAGGAGCAAGGCTCATTATGTTTTTAATATTAACGCTGGCTGTTCTTACCTTTATGCTGTCAAAGAATGAAAAGCATTCAACAGTCATATTTTCTTTTACAGTATTCAAATCTGCTTCTTCAAAGAAAGTGCATGAAAGTGTTTTACCGTTATAATCAAAATATTTACCACTGATAAACTTTTGTGAAGAAGGGTGAGTGAACATGAAGTGTCCGGTATTTGGAATAGAAGGTTCTTCAGCAGCCTCTTCGACAGGCTCAGGGACCACGGTTTTTTCCACAACAGGTACTTCTTCTTGTGGTTCTGGAACTTCTTCCTGTGGTTCCTGAGTTTCCTCTTGTGGTTCCTGAGCTTGTCGAAGGACCATTTCCTTAAACTCATCAAACTCAGAAAAGCATCCGTTCACGCCAAGAACTCTTGCTTTTTCTTCATCCTCTTGTGAAACAGGGGTAGGCTCGTAAAGATAAATCTCTACGTCATCACCGCCAATTCCGCTTTTTACAAACTGAACGAGAGTTTTCCAATGACGTGGATATTCAGAAGAGCTTACGACAATTAAGTCAGGCCTGATTTCTTCAATGTTGTCTAAAGCTTTTAAAAGCCATTTATAAATAATTGTATCATAACTGGCATTTTTGAGAATTTCATCTAGAGTTGAATATACGCTTTCATCTTCAGAAATAATCAGTGCTTTCATATATGAACCTTTTTAGCTATAAAGCATTCAGTTTAATAACTACTCAGTTCCAAGATTTACGACATTGTAATCATAAATTGTCCAGATTCCTTCGCGCTGACGAACCTTGTATGTATAACGTTTCTTTTCGCTGAAGTTAGGATACTTGAACCATTCAATAACAACTACAGAACCTTCAGTAGGAGAGTAGGTTGTTTTTTCAATCTGGAACTTTTCTGGTACAGCAATAATGTCGTTTTCAATTCTAGACTGCATCAAATCTGCTTTGAAAGATTCAATCATTCTTGAGCGTTCCTGTGCAGAAACAGAAATGTATTTTTTGCTCAATGCAGAGTTGCGTTTCAAAAGTGATTCAACATCCATGTAAAGGAAGTACTGATCCCAAAGTGATTTTTGTCTTGCAATAATTGTCTGTTCAACAACCTTATCAGGACCAATTTCCTGTGGCTTTAAGATTTCATTTGAATTGTCTTTAACTGGAACATAAGTTGAAGAAGCAGCAGAAGCAGATGGTCTTATTTCCAAAGTCAAGCGGTTAGAAATAAGCTTAATATATTTTGATTTATAAAGCTCTGGATAAAAGCTCATTTCAAGATAGTAAACAGAAGGCTCATCAACCTTGATGTAGTTCTTTACATTTTCGATGAAAGAATATTCTTCACCGCCTTCAAGTGCAATTTCACGGAAGTATACAGTTCTGTTTGTTGTTCTTTTTTCAATAACAGAATCTGTCTGTTCAAGGGCACTGTTCTTTACAGTATAAGCATAAAAATCAAGGCTGAACGCTCTGTCATCTGCAAGCTTAAAACGTAAGGTTTCTGTGCCATTATTTTTAATTGTGATATGAACATCAATAGGATTTTCGTCGTTCATTCCAGGGTAGTAAATTGATCTGTTGTAATATTTAATCGAAACAGAAGCCTGTGAATAATCTTGTGTTTTAGATTCCTGGGCAAATAATGACTGTCCAAAGATAAAAAGAATTGATATAATGAATGCAAGTTTACGGATTTTCAACGTATTCTCCTAATATTTTAATTCTTTTGTTATTTCTTTTATTCAGGGTTGAAAATTTTTTTCAACCCTGAAAATGAGTTTGTCAAGACTTTAAGCGAAGCGGGTCTTGACAAACTCCTATATTATAGTTTAATTATCGGTATTTTTAAATGAAATCATTATCATCTTCTGTTAATAATTTTCTCCATAACTGGAAAGATTTTTCTGGTGCTGCTGATAAAATAACTTCCTCAGAGGCTCAATTTCCTATTCAAATTTCAGGAACACACGGAAGTTTGTTTACATATTTTTTGAGTGAGCTTAGTACAACTGCAAAATTCAAAACACTCCAGGCAATTCAATACAGTAATTCAAGTAAAAAGACAGTCGAGTATAAAAGCTTTTCGCAGGATTATCTGATTGTAGTTCCAGGCGAATTTGAAATGAACAACCTTA
>JAEEGL016754644.1_pt1 | contig 17112 bp, 9 predicted proteins | sample 9134231 | NCBI WGS metagenome assembly JAEEGL01 (sample SAMN16246548, study PRJNA631951) | gut metagenome | biome: gut microbiome; feature: rumen; material: fiber-attached | host: Bos | place: Iran: Karaj | collected 2018-10
ATGTTAGGCACTTTTTGAATAAATTCCTCTCTGGTCATAGTTTAATCTGTTAATAATACATAAAAAATTCGGTTGTCAAATGGTTGTCAATTTTACTCCCACTCGAAAACCGAATCCTTGATTTTCTGGCACTTACGTGCAGTCTTTTGTGGTACCTCCGGGGATCGAACCAGGGACACGCGGATTTTCAGTCCACTGCTCTACCACTGAGCTAAGGTACCTTTCAAAAGCGAGTGCAAAGATACGGCGGTTTTTTGACGTGACCAAATTTTTTGGCCGAAAAAAATGAAATTTCTTTTTAATGCTACAAACAGATCATCGTCAAATCATTATTAATCAGAGTGATAGAGCGCAAACCACTGATTCTGCCACACGAGGCGATAACCATTGGCTGCAATAAAGCGGTTGATGGCGTCCATCTTGTCCTGTGTCAGGAACTTGTCCTCATGGGGATATGCCAGCAGGTAATCATCGGTGGCTTCGCTCCAATAGGAGCCCAGATTGTTGAACTTTTGCCGCAAAATAGCGGGACGATAGCCGTCCTGGGCTTCAAGACGGGTGTTGAGCGCCTCGGCGCTGAGCAGTTCGGGCCAGGAGCAGCCTATGGCGGGGATGGTGCGCGTCAAGTGGTTCATCATGGGGATGCTGCCATAGCACAACAGGGTGTCGCCCACATCAACATGCTGCATGAGTGCGGGCAAGGTCTCATTGATGATGCGTGCGCGTTCGGGAGTGGTGCGGATCATTGCCGCACGGCCATCGGCGATGTCTGCCGTCTTGTGCCACAAGGCGCCGCCGTCAAACTAGGCGCCTACTGATAGCGTCTGCACGAGGCCCACCGCGATGAATGCCAGGGGCAGCAGGATGCTGTCGCGCCGCTGCCAGAACAGCGCTGCCACGGGTGCCGCCATCCAGGCGATGATGCCGCCGTTGTTGGTCGCGCCGTCGCTGCCCAGCGGGAACACCAGCAGCATGAACAGGCCCAGCCATGCCGCCACGGCACGCATTCCACCCTTGACGATGACCACCACGAGTCCCGCCACACACATCACCCACAGGGGGTGCATGATGTGGGACTGATACCACATGAAATACAGTGCTGCAACAGCGACCGCGAGCCATACGGCCCAACGCAGCCACCGATTACCGATATAGCGCCATGCCAGCCACAAGGGGAGCCACAGCACAAGCATCTTGAGGCCCACCAGCAGGCATTGTTTGTAAAAGCTCAGCATCACCGCAAGCAATCCACCGGCATTGTGGGTTGCCGCGCCACTGCTTCCCGTTGCCACGCCCAGCAGGTCGGTCATGTTCTGCCTGAAGATTTCCCAATGCCCCAGTGCCAGCATCATGCCGATGACAGCGCACACCCCGACAGAAGCACCCAACAGGAACGTGCCGCACTGGCGCCAGCTTTCACGCCACGGCCTGTTGATGTGGAAACGGGCAATGAACGGCATTACTGCCAGCCCAATGGCCAGCACGTTAGGGATGCGGGTAAAGGTGTTCATGCCCACCAGCACACCCGCCAGCAGCACGGGACGCCATCGACCACACGAAAGTCCCTTGAACAGGCAAACCAAGGCGGCCACCCACAACAGGGCACTCATCAAATCGTTGTTGAAGGTGAACGGGAACTGCACCAGCGACGCCGTCACCATCAGGAAGCCCAAGATGACTGCCGTAGCAGGCAGGATGCGTCGCAAGGCGCACGCCAGCAACACCATCGCGCCAGCATTGCACAGCACGCCAGCCACACGCAGGGCCAGCCACTTGCCGCCCTCGGGCAACAGGGCATTGAGCACACCGCCGGCAACACCGCTCAGGTAGTACATGAAATTATACTCGACACAGTCAGGGGCCTTGAAGATATTTTCAAAGAAAGTGAGGTAATAACCCGAGTCGCACAGGTCCACGCCGAACAGGGCGACCACAAGCTGCCACACGGTGAGCAGGACGATGGCCCATCCCACAGCTTTTGCATAATGGTTATTGATCCATTGGCTAATATTTCGCAACAAGCTTACCATGAATTGGCAAAGGTAGCAAAAAATCGCTTCACTCTTGCCCTCAACATCAAAAAAAGCTGTAAATTCGCACTGCATTATGGAAGGACTGCTGCAATACATCTGGCAACACAAGCTATGGCTCAGCGAGGACATGGTGACCAACGATGGCCGCAAGGTGCGTGTCATCGACCCTGGTCTGCTCAACACCGACTCGGGCCCCGACTTCTTTAATGCGAAGGTCGAGATCGACGGCCACACATGGGTGGGCAACGTCGAGATTCATGTGCGTGCCAGCGACTGGAAGCGGCACCACCATGACGAGGACCCGGCCTATGACAGCGTCATCCTGCACGTCGTCGAGAAAGACGATGCCCCCGTTACCCGCATCAACGGTGAAATCATTCCCCAAGTCGAACTCAAGGTGTCGCCGCGCTTCAACGAGTCTTATGACCGTCTGGTGAATGCCAAGGTCGAATTGCCTTGCTCAGCACGCATCAAGGAGGTACCCCAGCTCACCATCACCGAGTGGATCGAGGCATTGGCCTTTGAACGGCTGCACGGCAAAGTGGACCGCGTGCGCGAGCTATACGAGCGCTACAATGGCAGCTGGGAAGATATCTGCTACGTGATGCTGGCCAGAACGCTGGGCTTCGGCATCAACAACGACGCCTTCGAGCGGCTGGCCCGCGTCACGCCCTTGCGCCTGCTGCACAAGCACAGCGACTCCATTCTGCAGGTCGAGGCATTGCTCTTCGGGCAGGCCGGATTATTGAACGGCGCTCACAGTGAAGACACCTACTACCAACAGCTGATGCGCGAATATGCCTTCCTGGCCAACAAATTCTCGTTGCGTCCCATCGAGGGCACGGCATGGCGCCTGTTCCGCAGCCGTCCTCAGAATTTCCCATTCCGCCGAATAGCCCTGCTGGCCCAATTTGTCCAGGGCGGCTTCAACCTGATGAACGACATCCTGAACGCCAGCGACACCAAGGCTCTGCGCCAATTGTTCGACATCGAGCTGAGCGGCTATTGGACGACGCATTACTCTTTCGGCAAGCCGTCACCCAGCGCAGGCCGCGCCTTGAGCAATAGCAGCATCGATATTGTGCTCATCAACACCGTTGCCCCACTCTACTATGCACGCGGCGAAATAACCGACGACTACACAATGACCGACCGCGCCATCGCTCTGCTCGAGGATCTGCGTCCCGAGCAGAACAGCATTGTCACGATGTTCAAGGCCGCCGGCCTCAAGTGCGACGATGCCCTTACCAGCCAGGCCCTCATCCAACTGCGCCGCAACTACTGTGAGGCCCGCAAATGCATCTACTGCCGCATCGGTCACCGCCTGCTTGCCACCGACGCCCGTACCCTGTAATCAAAGGAATGCCTCCAAAAGCATTTGCAAATCCTTTGGAGGCACCTCAGTCCGACACGTTTCGGGTTCAGCTACTAATTCCTGGCCAAGAGCATATCAATGAGGTCGGTGACGTCTTTGATATTCACTTCGCCGTCGCCATCCACGTCACAATAGGCAGGCACTTCGCCAACGCTCAACAGCACGTCTATCAGATACGTCACATCAGCGATGTTAAGGCTTCCATCACCGTCGACATCGCCATTATAGGCCATCTCTATGATATTGTCAAACCAGTCGGACCATTCTGAAGAAGCCTGATAAGCCGTCAAAGTACCTACTGGCACATACAACGTTCGACCATGGAATGGGGAATAAAAAACATTGCTGCCCATCGTAACACTCATCGGGTCAACGATGTGACTATAAACAACCGAGCCGCTATAACCAAATGCAGAATTGCCTATTGAGGTGACACTGCTTGGGATGACAATCGGGGAAACACTGACGTAATAAAAAGCATAAGCACCGATTGAGGTAACCCCATCGGGAATGATCAGTTCCGTTACCCGTTCTCCGTTCAAAAATATCTTGCGAGGAATGCAACACGGATTTGAATACATTGAAGCGAATGAGATATTACACCATGCTTCCAAATCAGTAATGTTGACGGTGTCCAGATTAGTACAGCCATTGAAGGCATGATAACCGATTGACTGGACGGAATTGCCCATTTCCACACTGATGAGTTTTGCACAAGCATAGAAGGCATTTGCGCCAATAGTCTTGACGGAATTGGGGATAACCAGTCTCTCCAACTTTTGGCAGCCAGAAAAGGCCTCATCACCGATTGCCTCGACAGCACTGCCCATAGAAAGAGTGTTCAGCCTTTCGCAATTCATGAACCCTTTTTCGCCAATGGTCTTGACACCGTCACCAATAGTGAGACGTCTGAGATAGGAACATCCCAGGAAGGATTTCCCACCGATTGATACCACCGAGTTAGGGATATCAATTTGGGTGATTTCGGTACAATGATAAAATGCCGAATCAGCGATTGACACGACCGTGCCTGGGATAACGCTGTTCATGCACCCCGCAATGAGTTCATTGCTGGACGTCTCGATGATGGCATTGCAATCCTCTCGAGAATCATAGCACACATTATCGCCGGCAACGGTCATAGCAGCCACTCCCGCGCAGCCACAAAAGGCTTGACGGCCAATAAAAAGAACCGATGAGGGAATGGTGATGCCAATAAATGACTCGCAATTATAAAACGCATAAGCACCAATCGAAGGTGTTCCATCGGGAATGACCATATCAGTGATTTCCTCCCCATCCAAATACATGTGCCGGGCATAGAAACAGGGATTGGAATACTGACTGGTAAAAGTGATACCACACCATGCACTGATGTCGGTAATATTGACGCTTGTGAGTTTAGTGCATGATTTGAAGGCAAACTCCCCTACCGACGGTGAACAACTACCCATATCCACATTAGCGAGGGTCGAACAGTCATAAAACGCTTTCTCTCCGATGGTTTGGACAAAATTGCCTATGCTGACACTATTGAGCACTTTGCAGGACTCAAAAGCCGACACCCCGATTGACATTACAGAGTGCGGAATAACAATGCTGCGCAACGAGTCGCAGGAATAAAACGCCTTGTCTCCAATTGACGTGACGCCATCGCCCAAATCGACATTGGCCAACTTGTCACAACTGTAAAAAGCATAATCCCCAATAGATGCCGCAGCGTTATGGATGGTGAGACTGACAAGTTTGTAGCAATCACCAAATGCCCGTATGCCGATAGCGGTAACAGAGCCGGGAATCTCAATACCAGTAAGAGACTTACAGGAAGAAAAGGCATTGTCACCAATGGTTGTAACCGTGTTGGGAATGCTGACGCTCGTAAGGTTGTTACATGAAGCAAATGCCAGATATCCGATGGACGTGACAGTGTAGGTCGTTCCATTATAAGTCACGGTTTCGGGGATAGTCACATCCCCGCTGTAACACCCTGAAACAAAAGAACTGGAATTTTTAGTCGTGACTATTGCATTCTCTCCATCAATGTTGTAATAGATGCCGTCCACCTCAAAATCATAGGCGTTGCCGCTCATGGTCGCCGCAACCAGCATCAACAGAATAAAAAGACTCTTCTTCATCTTTGCTTCTTGCTTTTAATTGATAACAATACTTTTCTCTTCCCATATATTCTTATGCCCTAACACAAGATTTGCATCAAGAGCACATAGTCATGTTAGTGAGGGGGGCGCGCCCCCTCACTAACACAATATCATTAATGATTGCCCAGGAGCTGATCAATCAGGCTGGTCACGTCGGCGATGTTAACCTCGCCGTCGCCATTGGTATCACCTGCTGCAGGACTGACGGCCACACTCTCGACAATAGTGGTAAATTGTTTCCACTTGTTGTCAGTGCTGTAACTGTCAACTACGGCAGGATGAACAGTCAGCGTCGCTGTAGAATAGCAGTCAAAGCAGTTGCTGGCCGCCATAGTGGGCGGCGTGGCAGGCTTGCAGATGACTGAGGTCAAAGCGGTGCAGTACTTGAATGCTTGGGTACCGATACTCCTGACGCCGCTGCCCAGGGTGACGCTGGCCAGCGATGTCCATCCGCTCAACGCATTGCCGCCAACGGTAATGACATAATCGCCCAGAACCACATTGGTCAAACCTGTGCAACCAAGGAAAGCGTCAGCGCCTATTGTCGTCACATAGTTGCCAATGGTTACGCCAGTCAGTCCAGCACTATACATGAACGCCCTATCATTGATACCCGTTACCTTATAGGTCACGCCATCATGGGTAACGGTAGCCGGAATCACCACTTGGCCGCTATAGGAATTATAGTTGGTGGTCTCGTATGTGACACTCACCTTGCCATCACCTGTAATCTTATAGAAGATACCGCCTTCCTCAAAATCGTAGATCTGTTCCAATGCGGGAACCATGATTTCCCATGTCTTCGTCTGGCTCGGGTACCATCCCTCAAGCTGAGCATAAGCCTCAATATGAACAATAACATCTTCTTCACCACGGGGTATGGAAATCACCCTCATATTGTAGTCCCCATCTCCATAATACTCTACACCATCAATATACACATAAAGCATGCCATCACCGACTATTGTGACGACGACAGCATCCTCGGTTACCTCATATGCCATCACGGGCATTGGAGTTTCAGGCATAGGCATCGGGTCTAAATAATAACAAAAAACAGCTACATCGCTTTGCTCACATTCAGGTGCTGTGGCAGTAGCTGTAATCACGAATTCATGAATCTCATAATCACGACAAAGTGTCAACGTATAAACATTCTCCGCCTCAAATTCCGTTTCAAGGTAGCCATCTTGAGTGATACTACCTCTCAACAGACCTTCGCCCGTTATAAGAATGACAACCGTTTCGCCACAATCTTCAACTATCTGAATCTCGGGAGCAGGCGTAATAGGCCTTTCCTTGGCCGTCAAAATAATGTTGTATGTTAATTGCTCACTCTGTGCATTACCGTTTGCAACCCATGCTATCACTTCAATCAAGTGATCATCATAGTCACGCTCAACGTAATACTCAAATTGGCCGCTGCCATATATATCAGTGAGATAATTACCGTCTAAAGTGATTGATCCCATCAATTCACCGTCACCGAACAGCGTAATGAATATACCGTCATCTCCCTCTTCATATTGGATCTCTGGAGCCGGTGGAATGGGATAGGTAATGAATGGTATATCCATGAAGAAGTCATAAGGCTGACTTGAGTCACCGTTATCTACCACTGTGCCACCACGGGTATCGGAAGATGAATTGACTATCGTTTTAATATATAGTTGTCCATCCCCATAGTAATTATCTACACGAAGTCTCAGAAAAAACATTTCATAATAATCACCTGATTCCCATTTCACATTACCGTAGGGTTCACCTGATTCATAGCCAAGGACCTCTTCAGTAGGAATACTGTAAACAACGAGTGTATCATTTTGCATGGAAGATGATAGTCCCCTCTGTAAAGTAACAGTTTCTTCAAATTCATTCTCGTAAGAAATCGTCATGTCTGAACCTGCTGTTACCCTTCTTCGCGTCAAGCCATCAGGTATAACGATCTTTACAATCCAAGAGTCCAGCCTGGCATCGAAATGTGCATGAACAGGGATGTCAATAAGAGAACCCTGCATATCTTCTGTTATCTCAATTGGATCAACATAGAAAAAGCTATCTGCAATAGCAGAGTTTGCTGCCACTAACAAAGTGAACAAAAGTAAATAATATTTCTTCATCATTCAGTATTTTATAATTTATTGATAATCAATCTAATACTATTTGCCTACTAAATTGCTTCAATTAAAACCGAGTAGCGCATCGATAAGGTCGGTGACATCCTTGATGTTCACCTCGCCGTCACCGTCCACGTCAAAGTAGGCGGGCAGTTCTCCACCACTCAGCAGCACGTCAATCAAGCCCGTCACGTCAGCGATGTTGATCTCGCCATCGCCGTTTGTATCGCCAGGCCCAACCCCGATAAACGGCACAATGCGAGAAAACTTTCCCCAAGTCTTGTGAGCACTGTAAGTCTCCAACGACTCTTTGGGCACAAATAGTGTTACTTGGTTATATAGATAATCCTCGCTATTTCCGATATAGGAAAATACCCAACTAACGTTAGGTGGAGTGGTTGCCAAAACCTTCATACTCGTCATCGCCGTGCAACCTTTGAAAGACGAGCTGAGGCTAGTAACTGATTTGCCAATCGTCACAGTCTTCAAACCAGTACAATTTGAAAAAGCAACATAGCCAACACTGGTGATGGAATCTGGTATCACCAAATCGACCAAACTCTTGCAATCATAAAAAGCCGAACTGCCTATAGTCGTCACCGACGTGGGAATCTCAATACCAGACAAAGCTGAACAGCGATTGAACAAGCCGTTTTCTATAGATGTGATTGAATGAGGCAATTCAATGTTCTCAAGACTAATGCAACCCGCGAACGTACCGCTACCGATTTTGGTCACTGAATTAGGTATTGACACACTTGTCAGACTGGAACAATTTGCAAATACAGATCCACCAATAGTGACAAGGGAACTTGGCAATTCTATTTTGGTAAGACTACCGCAACCATAGAATGCTGCATGACTTATTATAGTTATCGTATTAGGAATCATCACTGTTGTAAGGCCAGTGCAACCATGAAATGCCCCAATACCAATAGACGTTACCGATGGTGGGATTACTGTATTTTGGCATCCAATAAGTAATTCATTACTACTAGTCACAATTATTGCATTACAATCGTTACGTGAATCAAAGACAGTATTATCGGGGTTGACTGAAATGGACTCAAGACTGTTGCAATCATAAAATGCTTCCTCGGCAATATCGACGACTGATGCAGGAATACACAATTCACTGATGCCACTACCATAAAACGCTTGAAATTGAATATAAGTCAAGGTGTTGGGCAATACTACGCTCTTCACGTCGGGAGAGGCAAACGTTTGTTGGCCAATTCCAACCACTGTAAAAGTATTTCCTTCTATTTCCACCGTGTCGGGAATAACAATATCTCCCGAATACGACAACACTTCGGAGTAATTATCTACAAAACTACCTGTTACTTCAAGTGTTTCATTGTCACATGACGTGTAGTACACACCATCAACACGGAAATGACTGCCCATGTAATCATTACTCACATAAAACCAAGTGCTGACAACCTCACTCGGAAGTTTGCCTAATGATTGAGCATAGGCTTCAAACACATAACCACCACGATAAGTAAAAGACAATCCCATACCGTCATATACCATCCATTCCGTCGGCTCTTCGTCTCCACGCGTAATCCGATAATAAATAGTGGTTTCAGTGTCATCTGCAGGTTCTAGGGTAACATAATAGTCTTCAATAAAGAACTCGTCGTAATGATCATCATTGACATAATAGCGATAAATATCGGGATAAGAGTCAGGCATGATGATTGGTGGCAGGGTCTGTTCCATCTCATCTTGGGCGCTCATGGTGGCAGTAGCCACGACCAGCATCAGCAGGGTTAAAATAATCTTTTTCATCGTGTTATATCATTTTGTTGAACATTCCATGTCTTTAATTCAAGCCCAATAGTTGGTCGATGAGTGTGGTGACATCGCTGATGTTCACCTCGCCGTCACCGTTCACATCGATGTAGGCAGGCAGTTCTTCACCACTCAGCAGCTGGTCAATCAGACCCGTCACGTCTGCAATGTTGATCTCATAGTCGCCGTTCACATCGCCAGGACCGGCACCCAGGAAAGGCACGATGTGTGCGAATCTGCCCCATTCCTCATGGCCACGGTAGACCTCCAGCGCATCATAAGGCACAAACAGCTTCACACGGTCATAGAGGTTATAGAAAGCATCGATAGAAGCATATGGCGGTTCCATTGACATGCAAGTCACACTGACGAGGCCTTTAAAGCCTGCAAAAGAGTAAGGGTTGAAATAGACACCATACTCGTTCTCGATTTCCAGTTTCCTGATTTCCTCACCATTCCAGTACAGGTGGTCGGCATAATACAACGGATTGCTCAGACTGTCGGCGAAAAGGGTTTCACACCAAGCCTCAAGGCTTTCAATCTCGACCGATTCAAGCCCATTGCAGCCGACAAAAGCCTGCTCACCAATTGTGGTCACCGAGGCGGGCAAGAATACACTTGACAAATCCGGGCAGTTCTCAAAAGTGTGATCCAAAATGCCTTCAACGTGATTTGGAACCACCACTTCGCCCGAGTAGCAAGACGGGTGTTCACTCGGTTCCCAGTATTTGTTGCAGATGTAATTATAGAGAGGCACAATTGGAGTTTCAGGGAGTTCGGGATACATATACTCATAGGGATAATAAACGCCATCTTCATAAACACAATAACGGAATCTAGAGCCCGCTATATGCAGACTCAAATCATGAAGAATTCCCATGTTGCTGGGCAAATAACCGTGATTAATATTCCCGTCAGCCATAACCTCGATATGCACACCACCATAGAGGCTCTGCGGAGCCTGCCATACTTTGAATGGCTGGCTATATTGTTCCCACTCGTTACCAGTACCCCAATTCCTGTATCGTGTACCATATGGGAAACTTATCCAATAAGATTCGGTCTCCTCGTCATAGGTCAAGGAGTACCGCGGGATACCATTCACAGTATACGTTTGAGATGTCTCAATCCAGACTCCCTCATCGACCTTAACTGATGCTATAAAGCAATAATCCACTTCATTCTCATACCAGGTATCGTCTTGCCAGTACCCGTAGTTGTGGTCCAGCGGGAAAGTGAACGGATTCGATACCTCCTCGCCATTCAATAACAGATGCACATCCCCCTCGCCCGTGGCAGTGACTTTGTAGTCAAAAACACAGATCTCCTGGTAATAGTTTCCGGGGGTGAACACATTGTGGTTGCCCACCGGCTCGATGGTTATCACTGGTTCAGGCGTTGTGGCTGCAAACGATGCCATCGTCGTCACCATAGCACTTGCCAACATTAAAAAATACTTTTTCATCGTGTTATATCGTTTTAGTTGAACATTCTTCATCATTAATTCAAGCCCAGTAGCTGGTCGATGAGGGTGGTGACATCGCTGATGTTCACCTCACCGTCACCGTTCACATCGATGTAGGCAGGCAATTCCTCGCCATTCAGCAACTGGTCTATCAAGCCCGTCACGTCTGCGATGTTGATCTCACCATCGCCGTTTGTATCGCCAGGACCTGCTCCGATAAACGGCACAATGCGCGAGAACCTGCCCCACTCCTCATGGACGCGATATGCCTCTATCGACTCGGCAGGCACAAACAGCGTAGCTATGTCATAGCAAGTAAAGACATTACTATTTGCAATGGACGGTGGAGTAATTGCTTTGCAAGTAATCTGTATTAAGCTATCACAATGCATAAATGCAGAATTATCAATACTGTCAATAGAATTGCCTATGGTCAGCTTTTTCATTCTTTTACAATAAGAAAAAGCCTCCTCACCAATAGTGGTAACAGCATCAGGGATGAGTACAGAAGCCAAACTTTGGCAATTTGAGAATGCCATTTTAGGGATAGACTGAACTGATTCTGAGAGTTTTAGAGACTTCAATGCAGTACAACTTGAGAAAGCATGAGGTCCAATTTCGGAAACTGAATTGGGGATTTCCACACTAGCGAGTCGGTAACAACCCCAAAAAGCTGACTCTCCAATCGATTGCAATGACTCGCTCAAATGTATATCAGTCAGATTATAGCATGCAGCAAATGAGTCATCTCCAATGGATTGAACCGTATTAGGCATGATAAAACTCTTAATGCTCTCACAATCACTAAATGCGTTTTTGCCAATTGTGAGAATGGAGTCACTAATTTGAACATTCGTCAAGGATGTACAACGACTGAATGCACCGCGGTCAATCAACGTGACGGAATTAGGAATGCTCACACTGGTTAAACTGTCACAATTGTAGAAAGCATCCTGACCTATAGCAGTCACGACACAAACATCTGTATCTAATGTGACGTGACTTGGAATTACCACATCTCCGCTATATGATTTCACGGAGTTAAACTCTGGCCCCTTATAAGTGACTATCGCCTCATCATATGCTATTCTTTCATAATAGATGCCGTCAACCGCCATGCGCACGTTGATCTCTTGGATATCGCTAAAACGGCTCCAATAATTCGCATTGCAATAGGCGTCAATTGATGTCGGTAAAACAAAGAGTGTAGCATTATCGTAACAGTTAAATGTTGATGATGTTATTGTGGGAGGAACTTCTGCCCAACAAGAAACACTAGTTATGTTACTGCAACCGCCAAAAGCGCCACTTTCAATGCTTGTTACTGAATTTGAAATCGTCACGCTCGTTAAACCTGTACAGCCATAGAAAGCGGTAGCACGTACGCGAGCAACACGACGAGGAATAGTTACTTTTGTCAGACCAGAGCAATAACGGAATGCTCCTTTGTCTATAGTGGTCACAGAATTCCCAATATCTACATTTGTCAATCCTGTACAACCTCTAAAAGCATCGATACCAATAGAAATAATAGAATTACCAGTTTTTACGCTAGTCAAACCAATACACCCGTGAAAAGCAAGAGCCTTAATCCGCGTAACAGAATTAGGAATGACCAAGTCTTTCACTTCCTCTCCATTCAGATAGAGATGTCCAGTATGCCATAATGGATTACTGTGATATGTACCATCAGATTCAGAACTGCCATCATTGCCATACTGTGCTGGATTACCAAATTGAATTTTGAACCATGCAGCCAAATCTTCGATATTCACTTGAAGCAGACTATAACAGCCCGAGAATGCCCCCTCACCAATAGAAGTCACTAATTTACCGATTGCCACACTCTGTAAACTGCTACACCCAGAAAACGCCCCATCGCCAACACTGGTTACTTTGTTCGGAATGGCCACACTTGTTAAACCTCGGCAATTTGAAAAAGCAGTTTTGCCAATATTCGTGACATTGCTCCCAATGCTTAAGCTAGTCAAGCCGATACAGTTCTCGAAGGCAGATTCACCAATAGTATTGACATATTCAGGTATGATAACACTTGTAAAGCTACCGCATCCCTTAAAGGCGCTGTTATTGATGGTCCTTACCGAGTTAGGAATTGTTATATTAGGCAGACTACTGCATCCCTCAAACATTGATGCACAAATTTGCTCCATAGAGGTGGGAATATTCACATTCTCCAAGCTGCTGCATCCCTTAAACATACTGTTTCCTATTGAGGACACGGTATTCGGGAGTGTCACATTCACCAAACTACTACATTCTTCAAACATTGAGCCGCCAATGCTAGTAACTGAATTGGGAAGCGCTATACTTGTCAAACTAGTGCATCTTTTGAAAACATATTCTCTAACTGTTGTCACTGAGTTAGGGATCGTCACGTCAGTCAAATTAGTACACCCTTCAAATAATGAGATCTCGAGTGTTGTAAGAGAATTCGAAAGAACCACAGATGTCAAATTGGAACAACCCTTAAACACGTTAAAGCCAATGCTAGTTACTGAATTACTCATAGTAACACTTCTTAGACTTTTACAATACAAGAAAGCATATCTACCAATCGTCTCTATATTGTCCGGAATAACAGCATTGACCACTTCTTCACCATTTAAATAAAGGTATTTACCATAATATACTGGATTTGAAGAAACATCATCAAAATCAATACTACACCATGCCCCCAAATCGGCGATATTGACCTGATTCAGGCCAGTGCAACCATTAAAAGCCCCATAGTCGATAGAAATAACTGATTCAGGAATTGTAATACTCGACATACCATTAAATCCTGCGAAAGTAAAACGTTTTATTTCCGTAACAGAATCAGGTATAATAAGATTCACTATTTCCTCACCACTTAAAAAAAGGTGATGAGCATAGTAAAGAGGATTTGATGCTTCCTTCCCAAACGTAATATTACACCATGCGGCCAAATCTGTAATATCCACTCGAGCCAAGCCAGTACAACCCGAAAAGGCATAATCATATATTGTTGTAACAGTATTTGGGATGGTAATACCCGTAAGTCCTGTACTCAAGTAAAATGCTTTTTGATTGATGCTAGTAACCGTGTAATTCACTCCTTCATATGTAACTTCGGCAGGAATCACTACATCGCCACTATATGAATTGTAACTAGTATTGGCATAGGTAACACTTGCTTTTGTACCATTAACATTATAATAGATACCATCCACTTCAAAGTCATAGGCGCTCATGGTCGCCGTTGCAGCGACCATCATCAGTAGGGTTATAATTATCTTTTTCATCGTGTCTTATCGTTTTAGTTGAACATTCTTCATCATTAATTCAAGCCCAGCAACTGATCGATGAGGGTGGTGACATCGCTGATGTTGACCTCTCCATCACCGTTCACGTCGGCATAGGCAGGCAATTCCTCACCATTCAGCAACTGGTCAATCAAGCCAGTCACATCAGCGATGTTGATCTCACCATCGCCGTTTGTATCGCCAGGCCCAGCCCCGATAAACGGCACAATGCGAGAGAATCTGCCCCACTCTTCATGGGCACGATACGCCTCTACCGACTCGGCAGGCACATATAAAACCATATGATACACTCCGCTAAAACTAGTATTGTTGACGGGAGGAGTGACGGGTTTACATATCACTGATTTCATATTATCACAACCAAAGAAAGCATAAGATGCAATGCTATCCACCGAATTGCCAATAGTCACTTTTACCAAATCAGGACAGTAATAGAAAGCATGTTCTCCTATGGTGATAATATTATCTGGAATGGTATAATTTGTTAGGCCATTGCAGTAATTGAAAGCATCTTCTCCAATTGAAATAACGGAGTTAGGAATGATGGTAGTCTGACAACCTCTTATTAAAATGTTACTGGCTGTCTCGATAATAGCATTACAGTTATCGCGAGAATCATAATACTGATTGTTATCTGCTACCTCGATACTAGTCATTCCACCACAGCCATAGAACGCATCGTTAGCTATTGAAGATGCAGAATTTCCAATTGTCACGTTCCTTAAAGCTGAACAGTTAGCAAATGCCCAACTACCAATAGATGTGATTGAGTTAGGAATCTCTATACTTATCAAGCTCTTACATCCTTCAAAAGTACTACTTGCAATGGCGGTTACCGAGGTAGGGATGGTCATACTCACCAAGTCGACACATTTGGAAAAAGCACTGCCACGGATGGTCGTGACCGAGTTGGGAACATCTATGCTAGTCAAACCCCTACAGCTCGAGAAAGCACTATAATTAATTGTAGTTACCGTGTTAGGAATAATTGTGTTCTTGCAACCTCTTATGAGAGTATTGGTGCTCGTCTCGATAAACGCATTGCAATTGTCGCGAGAATCATAATACTGATTGTCATTTGCTACTACAATGCTTGACAAACTCTGACATTCAGAAAACACCCCTGTGCCAATTGTAGAAAGCGAATTTCCAATAGTCACGCTCTCCAATGCGTAGCAATGAGCGAAAGCTGAACCACCGATGCTTGTCACCGAATTAGGTATGTCAATGCTTATTAGGCTATGACAAAAAGCGAATGCACAAGCGCCTATGGAAACAACCGAGTTAGACATCTCGACGTTTGTCACCCCTGAGCACCAACAAAAGGCATTGGTTTTAATATCTCTGACTGAATTGGGGATTGTCAGACTCTTCAGACCATTGCAATCGTAAAACGCACTGCCACCAATGGAGGTAATCGTGTTTGGCATGGTAATAGCGGTCAAATCATAGCAGCGATAGAAAGCGCCTCCGTCAATGGCTGTCACAACATATGTAACCCCATTATAAGTGACAGTCTCAGGAATTACCACATCACCAGAATATGAGCCCTCATCTGTATAATGGCTCCCTCCGTATGTCACAATAGCCTCATTACCACTCTTTTTGTAGTAGATATCATCTACCTTAAAGTCATAGGCGCTCATGGTCGCAGTTGCGGCAACCAGCAACAGCAGGATTAAAAGTAATTTTTGTTTCATGACAATAAGTATTTAAATTAGTATTGTGAATTCATTAAAAACCTTAATCTGGAGATTATTTCAGTATCACGCAAAGATACAAAATCCAACAAGTATCCTGCAAATTATTTCATCTAAAAAACAGCCTTTTTGCTGATAATCACAAAAAAGTGTCTAATTTTTTGACACTTCACGAAAAATGTCCCCATAAGTTGACGCACAACTTTGGGGACATTGATGGATAATGATTGCGAGGCTTACACCGAATCAGGAACGGCGGACGGTTCCTCGAGCTTCTCGTCGGGATTGAAATCGTCAGTCAGGGGTATAGACAGACTGTCTTCGTCAAAGTCCAGCATCGTCGAGTCAAACTCCTCGATCGGCCCTATCGCCGAGCAGCCTGAGTAAAGCGCAGCGTCGATGGGCTCCTTGGCCGGCTGGAATCGCTGGTGATACTGCTTGAACTGCGGATCACTCAACACAAGTTGCAGGAAACGTCCACAGATGGGCAATGCCGTACGGCTACCCTGCCCCAACGAACCCCAGCGGAAGTGAATCTGGCGGTATTCACCGCCCACCCATGAACCGCACACCAGGCCAGGCGAGACAGCGATGAACCAGGCATCGGCATGGCGGTTGCTGGTGCCGGTCTTTCCGCCCAGGTCCACGTCATAGAGCGGACGGGTGATGTAGCCGTTGAGCGCCATGGCGGTGCCACCGGCATCGGTGCGGCATGCCATGAGCATCTGCTGCATGAGCCATGCCGAGCGATAGGTCATGGCGCGCTCCTGATGAGAGGGAGCACGGTAAATCTCCTTGCCGTCACGGTCCACGATTCGCGTGACGAGTATCGGGTCGTTGCGCATGCCGTCGTTGACCACAGTGCAGTAGGCGTTGACGAGCTCCATCAGGTCCACATCGCTCGCACCGAGTGAGAGGGCGGGTTTGGCCTCCAGCGGTGACTCGATGCCCATGTCACGGGCGAGTTGGGCGATTTCGGCAAAGCCGACTTCGGTGCCCACACGCACGGTGACGCTGTTGATGCTCTGGGCAAAAGCGGCACGCAACGTCATGTCGGCGCCGGTGAAGGTGCCGTTGGCATTGGTGGGACGCCAGTGCTCGAGTTCATGCTTCTCCTCGTTATAGACCAGGGTGTCGATATACTCGTCGAGACGGCGGTCACAG
>JAEEGL011269076.1_pt1 | contig 17111 bp, 19 predicted proteins | sample 9134231 | NCBI WGS metagenome assembly JAEEGL01 (sample SAMN16246548, study PRJNA631951) | gut metagenome | biome: gut microbiome; feature: rumen; material: fiber-attached | host: Bos | place: Iran: Karaj | collected 2018-10
ACATACAAAGACAAGGAACTAAAGATTAAGGTCAAAGTAACCAAGATAGAGGTAGGTTTACTACTTACCATGGGGTCTATATATGCAGAGCTTGATGGAAAAGAGATAGTTATTCATGATGAACGAGAAGTTAAGGAACCTAGACTTGTAGAAGGAGATAGAATAGTCATTTATGTGCGGGGGGATGGACTCGCAAAGATTCAGACTATTTACAAGGACAGTAGTTTCTGGGGAATCGTTTTAGGGACGGATGTAGTTGATGCGTACGAAATCCCCCGTGTTAAGTTATACTACACCGAACAAGATAATATAGATTCATTTTGATATTTCTTTTGAAAGGGAAAATACATGAATGAACAATGGGAATCTGAGTATTGGACAAATGGCCCCAATAATAGAAAGGGTAGTGGCAGAAATAAAGGCCCGATTATTGTAACGCTTATTGTTATAGCGCTGGTGTTGGCAGCTTTTGCTTCGAAGAATCAAAAGAATAATGTACGCAATAACACGTATACTTTAGAAGAAAATTCGTCAATAAAAACTACAAACGAAGGACAAGGGAATCCCTTTGTAGAGTATCATGCACCGATGGAGATTACGGTAGGATACTATATTGTTAGCGCGCAAACAGACCCTGCAAAGGGAAAAATCTATATCGGTATCGAATCGTTAGATATCAATAAAAAACCCAGTAAACATGATTTTATACTTGACTTAGCAATATCTAATGATGGAGGAGTGAATAAAACATTCTTGTGCACAGATAGGTACGTGGAAAAAGATGAACTTAGCACAGAGGGAAAGGTTATTCTTACCTTCTCGTTGGAAAAAGTCGTAATGAAATCAGGAACATCTATCTATTACAGGATAAAAGAAAATGTGACGGATACGTTGCCGACTGTTGGGGAGTTTACTCTGTAGAGAAAAGGAGAAGGACATAAGTAACCAAAAGAAGCTCTATTGTTACAGAAAAATAAGCAGTTGAGGTTTGCTTGAAACAAAAATTCTTAATAAACGTAGGAGGTTTGATATGTTAACGAAATCATTCAAGAAGCTTGTTGTTTTCACTTTAGTGTTTGTTATGTTAGTTGGAGTTGCTCCTGTAAGTGCTGCAACAACAAAGATTAGTAAGGAAAAGGCTACGTTAGAAGTTGATTCAACCCTTACGCTTAAACTAAATAATTCATCCGGAGCTATTTCTTGGAAATCGAGCGATAAGGCTGTGGCAACTGTTTCGCAGAAGGGTAAGATTACAGCAAAAGGAGAAGGAATTGCTACAATTACGGCTTCTAGTAGCGGAAACAACTATAAATGCACGGTAACAGTAGTTGATAGCAATAAAACAAGTGATAATGTAGATGCTACTGATGCATTGAATGGAATACCGAAGCTGAAGGATAATAGCGATTTCAAAGTCGTTAAATCGTATACATACTCTAAGTACAGTTCTACGTATTATGTCTATAAAGTAGAGGCATTAAAGACAATTGATGCTTCTGTGAAGCTTACTATTTCTGATAAAAAGGGTAATATTCTTGATACAGCAGAGGATTCAATAAGCCTTTCAAAAGGAAAACAGAATTTTTTTAGACTTTCAGTAGATAAAAAATTTGCTGATGAGACTAATACTTTTGTGCTCAAAGCCTCATCATCAAATCCGTTTTGGGACGGCGCGGAGGATGCGGTAAAAGTTGTTAGATATAATCAGTCCGGGGACACTCTTTACATTACGGTTAAACAAACAAAAGATGATTTGGGGGAGTTTGCTCAATTAAAAATGTTGTTCTTTAATAATGGAAATCTGGTGAATACAGAGGAACTTTATTACGACATTTATGCTGAAGAATTAAGCGGTAAGGGTACAGAAAGCCTTATGGAAATATGGATATATGGCGTAACATATACGGATATAGAGTTTTTCTTTCAAGACCGATAAAGCGATAACTGGAAGTCTAATATAATTGAGGCAACAAAGAAGGTTTTATAAGATGTGAGAGGCGTCTGGATGAACCGCAGAATCCCTTTGGTAACAATAATCATTGTTTCCTTGAATGTCTTGGGCATGGCATATGAGCTTAAGGTCGGTGAGGATTTTGCGATTGCCAAATATGGCATGTATCAGGGTGCATTGAATGACGGTGAATGGATCAGGATGCTCATAAGCGGATTTCTGCATTTTGGGGTGGCACATTTTGGAAGTAATATCTGCTGTCTGATCCTTTTTGGAATACATTATGAAAAGGAAATGAGGTCAGTAAGATATGCAGTTGTATATTTTGCGGCGGTCGTAGGGTCAAGCGTTCTTGTGAACTATATAGGCGGAGTAAACAGCATTCATGCAGGCGCCAGCGGAGGAATATGGGGATTAATGACTGCCTCTTTGGTGTATACAATTAAGAATCACGAAAACCCTATTTATGTTGCAAGAGGGATAGCCATCAATCTTTTATACAGTTTCAGTGCCGGAATAAGCTGGCAAGGCCATGTTGGAGGCGGTGTAGCCGGACTTCTTGTAGGGGCAATTCTGTTTAGAGATTCCTATGCGAGAGCAGAGAATTCGAAGAAATGGGGCAGAGAGAGGGGATTGTTCATTTCAGAAAACAGTCCTGTTTTTTCGGGGAAAAAGTGTAAAGATTGCGGGCAACTGTTGAGCGAGACTGTAATTAAGTGTCCTATCTGCGGTAGTACCGCGCTTTCATATCTGGGGAGTGATTATAATAAAGCAGACAGGAATAATGATTCCGATAAATCAGAAAAGGAATCATTCGGAGGCAGAGACATTATTTCTATCGTTGTTTTCCTTTTGTTTGTAGTGTTTGTAGTTTTGGTGGTCAAAAGCCTGCTTTAACCTTACTGCAACGGAAACAGACAGAGAAAGCATGGATTGGCTATTTGGAATAGGAAGGAGTTACCATGAGTGATCAGGATAACAGAAGCTACGGACCGCATGATTTGTTGCAGTATGCCCGGGATTCTCGTGAAGGACGGGAAGGAAATGCCTGCCCCAGATGTGGACAGATGCTCGGTGAAAATGTTCAAAAATGTCCGATTTGCGGAGAACCGATAAATGAAAATAGTACGATTGCGCTAAGTGAACGAAAAAAACCGATAGGTTTAATCTGGTTTGCGGTTATCTCCTGCGTAGCTACTGTTATCATGCTGCTGCTTTTTACAAACAGTAACCAGAAGCGGGGCAAGCTGGAGGATGAGCTGGCAACAATGACGGAAAAACATAATGCCGTAAATACTGAGTATAAAAGCCTGCAAAACGATTATTCAGTGTTGGAAACCAATCTGAGTGAGACAAAAACACATGCGGAGAACATACAGCAGGAATATGACAGTCTAAAAAAGGAATACGATGGTTTGATCAATGATTCGCATGGTTGGTACCAGCTCAGTGACTCGGATAGAGAATCGTGGGTTCAATGGACTGAAGACGAAAAGGCAGCAGAATTGGCCCGAGCAGAAACAGACAGAATCAACGCTGAAAAAGAACTGCAGAGACTAAAGGAAGAGGAAGAGAAAAGAGCAGCGGAGGAAAGGGCAGAACGAGAGAAGAAAGAAGCGGAAGAAAAAGCTAGAAAGGAAGCAGAAGAGAAAAAAGGCTATGACACAGGTTATACGTATGAGGATCTAGCAAGAAGGCCGGATGATTATATTGGCAAAAAAGTGAAGTTTAAAGGTGAAGTGCTCCAAGTTATAGAAAGTTCTTGGTCGAACGAAATCCAGATTCGCCTAGCGACAAAAAAGAACAGTTGGGGCGGATACAGTGACAACGTGATCTATGCACATTTTAATAAGAATCTTATCACGGAAAGAATTCTTGATGAGGATATCATTACTGTCTATGGAGTAGCGGAACAGTTGACCAGTTATACGACTATTTTAGGTGCAACAGTAACGTTGCCTCAGATTAAGGTGGACAAAATAGAACTCAGTAAGTGAAAAATGCCTGCGGCGAGGGCTACTTCCGCTTCTCATCCTTCGGAAGTGTGGAGGACACAACCGAGGCAGCACGCAGGATCAAGGAACTGTTTAAATAAACATTTTGATGCATATAAGCGTGGGCGGATAAACGCTAACGATACTATCTTGAATTGACATAAATGTGTTATTCATATAAAATATAAGTGCTTATTTGGAGGATACTCGTATCCGACAGAATTAACCCGCCGGTGTGTTGGTAGCGCCCGGCGGGTTTTTGCGATCAGAAGAGCTTTACGAAGACCATATATCTTCAACTGTGTACGCAAAAAGAATCTTGGGTGTTGAATCAACCGCATAGAGAGTCCTTTCGTCGTTTGAAATATAATACTTGATATCATCAATTTGATGAAGGTAATCAGACAACCCTATCGTGAAATCTGACTCAGTAACAGAATCTGTGCCAATATCCGTCATAACATACAAGCGCGTCCAGTTACTGTAATCTTCTGAATTGTCGGGAGATTCCCTCTTGAATATTCTCAGCCAACGACCATCGGGTTTATTTTGTACTTCATAAACTCTTTTGCATACAGGGCAATACCAATAATCTACGGCTTCTTTGCGAACTTGGTATACTTTTTTGCAATTCTTCACGCTATCCCAAGCTGTTAAAAAGTCATTTAAAGATAATGACGGATTATCTTTAAGGGCATTCTTGATTTCTGATTCATAATACACATATAGAATATACTTGCTTGGACAATCCGTTCTGCTCATTCGTTCGCCGCAACGGCAACCTAATTGTGACATTTTTGATTCCTCCTTATGTTAGTAATGTAAACAGGTTTTATCTGCAAACCATACTTCAATCGGGCCTTTTATAAGGCCCTTCCTTTGTGCCTCTTGTATTCCGGTTTCGGCAAAAGAACGACCGGCTTGATTGTTCCGATGTTTGGGCAGATAAATTGCAATAGTATCTCCTTCTTTTATTTGTCCGGCTGCATCGGCAATACGGCTGCTGATTTTACTGGGATTTGCACTGGTGATGCCTTTGACTTCTATGTTTTTTACGATATCTTCATCGTTGCTTGTTTTAATGGTAAGATCACAACCGCGTTCCGGATCATGTCTTCGCCTAAAGACTACCTCAAATCCCAAATCCATGTAGCATTCAGCGACAAATATTGTGTTTCTGTCAGTTACTTTTTGTCCGCCGGAATCTTTATAACTGGGCAGCTTTTCGGTATATCCTCCTTTTCCTCTTCCCATATCAAGCACCCCATTTCTCTTGAGAATATGTATCGTAAACGGTGATAGGAACAGGAAAGCGGGTGAGCCACAAATCGGAGAAGCGGCCATAAATGATGATCCTTTCCGGACTCTTTTGCCGTACAAGTTCATGTAGACCGTTTAATAACGACTGCTTGCATTCGTAATCATAACCCATGCAGCTTTGCGTAGTAATGGATAGAATGCTGTTAGAGGGGATTCCGTCAAATGCCCATTTTAAGCTTTCAGTGTCACTCCAACCTACATTAGGAATAATAGGAATACCATTTCTCTGCAAGAAAAATGTCATAACTCTGTTCCTCCAGCAGTTCCATATTTGTTGGCTACGAGGCATGTCAAGATAGATACTGAAATCAGTACCGATCCCACCTGCAAATCTTTTAAGGATTGACAAGTATCTAGAGGGACGATTCCATATCCGCTCGAATTGATAATCATATTCATAAAAGTGAAACCAGTGATGATTTGGATCCTTTGTATACTTTGCCATGTGAAAAGGTACAAGACCAACAGGTTCTACATTGTGAATAGGTTGCAGGCAGGGCATATCATATTCCCCTTCGAGAAGAGCACCCGAAATAAGATCCCAGTGGGATGATTTGATTAATTCTTTATTCATATTTTTTTTTTGGCCTTTCTTTCCGGGGTACGAGAAGACTGACCGCTTATCTGGAAGACACTCGTACCCACAGAATTAAACTGGTCTTAGAAGCGGTTATTAAATCGCTTCCGGCTACTTTAGTTACAGTAAACTGATATAGCTGTTGGTAGCAGATATATCAGAAGGTTAGTGCAATCATAAGCATCACACTCCTTTTTAATAGCGTCGACGTGTATCGGCGAACCCTTTAGAAACACCGTAAACCCTCATGACTTCATCGCGTGTCATCCTTTCTGTCGCCTCGTAAGGCATCATTACTTCACCGCACAACGCTTTTGCTTGCCATTCGACGCTGCAGAAACGCACAATATCGCCATTGTCAAATGAGCGATTTAAAACGGGGGTGAAACCGACTTTATAAAGGAAAACGTGACAGAGCTCATGAACGATAAAACCTCGGTAGGCGCCAATATGTTTCTTGTAGGCACCATCATAGATACATTCTTTGATCTCAATAAGAAAGTTGCCATCGTCATCAAGACGGCATCTGGCCGGGGTATCGGGCGGAAATGTGTTGTCAGGAACGATCTCGCAACGACTGCCCGGGAAAACATCAGGAACCCTTTCCACGGCATATAGAACCGGGAAAGGAGACGTTTCATCAACGCCAAACAGTTTCCTGAAGTATACTGACATCTCGCGTAGCGCTTTTCTGCTTGTGGCTTTGGTTATGTAGTCCAAATTAATCATCTCCTTCCAATAATTTCATGATCTTTTGTGCTGTTTCCTCGTCCATCTGGTCAAAAGAACGTGCAAACTGCAAAGCTGTTTTTCTTTGGATCACTCCGGTTCTTTGTAAATTCAGTTTAAGCTGGGGACGTGACTCTTCGATTGCTTCTTTTAATGCCCTCGTTTGCTCATCATTGAGATGATACGAATCCACAATGATCTGAACCCAGTTGTTAGGTACGTTTTTTCTCCCATTTTCAACCGCAGAAAGATTGGAAGTTGATGTACCAAGCAAGTTCGCCATATCTCCCATGACTTGATGGCTAGAAAGCCTAAGGCGACGAACAAATTCGCCGAATTTGGTATATGACATAATAACCTCCTAAAATGAATCGCGACTTACTACTATATATAGTAATTTTGCCCCTCATACTCCACATGATATAGCAACAGAATTCAAATGTCAAGAAAAAATATTCAAAAAAAGGATAACTTTCTGAAAATTACGATGGCGGAGTTTTGTTTGGCTAATATTTTTATTGAAGACTTAATTATTGTTTCTGATGTAGTCCTAGACGTTTCGATGAGTTTGATCTATTTCGGATAAGTAGGTTAGATGCCGCCGGCGATGTGTCGGCGGCATGCTTATTATTTCACGTTACGTTTCCTGTTACGTACGATGCTGTTATGAGCAATCTGATACCTCACAATAATAATTCTTCGACTAATTCGTCGAAGAATTATTTGATTTATACCGACGTGAGTGATAAGATGAGAATTAAAGGAGGTGGCGTGCTATGCCGACAATTACACCTATATCGGATTTGAGAAATTACGGAACGGTTCTGGAAAAAGTGTCTGCCGGATCACCGGTATACCTGACAAAAAACGGACATGGAGTATATAGTATTCGTGATATGGAAGACGAAGAAAACTTCCAAAAGGCAGAAGCAATGATACAGCTTTTTTGTGAATTGAATGCCGGTATCAGATCCGCTGAGGAAGGCGACTGGATTTCCGAAGAAGAAATGAGGGAACATTTCCGTAAGAAGAGGCCGGATGATCATTGAAATGGTCTTAGGGAAAGCGTGACCGATTGAAATTGCTGCATGGAGGAACAACGAACGTGGCATGTAAAGTACGATACAGTCCTATGGCAATAAAGGATATGGATGAAATCTGGGATGGCGTTCTGAAAGTGTCTTGCGATTACGATACAGCAGACAGATATGTTAATGATCTCGCCGACGAAATTGCAAAGAAAAAAACCGCTCCAAGGGCGGGAATACCGCTTTACTACAGGGGATTGTTTACCGGTTTCTATTCTGTGAATTTCAAGGCTTATAAGGCATTCTACCGAATTATTGACAATCATATCGAGGTGATCAGAGTTTTACTCGCAAAGATGGATTACTTGAAAGTGTTATTTGGTTCGCAAACTGATGGAAGCCAAGGGTGACGTATCACGAGAAGGTAGCCCGGCAGTCGGCATTCATGTCTATTCGAAATCATTTGTATAAACGCAGAAAATTCATTTTATAAGTAAAGGGGGATGAGTACGGCGAATGAGCGCAGTGATGTGGATATATACGTAGACAGCGGTCTGAAAGGGCTGAAATTCTTCGGATTATTGGAAGATGTTGCTACAGTCCTTGATGTTTCGGTTGATCTGATCGATTCGTCTCAAGTTGAGGCAGACTCCCGGGTCCTTTTTGAAATAAATGCTACAGGGGTACAGATATATGGATTTACCGACGATGGTAAATGAAATCAAAGAGGTGTTAAGGTAAAGAAAAATTATTCAGAAAGATAAGAGAGAGCATATCCTGGTCTGATTTTACATTGAAAAGAAGTTACATAGACAAAACACTGAATCCCGGGCGTTTGAACTGTAGAAGTTGCAGATCATTTGTATAGAATACGCCGCAACCGGAGCATATAGCACTTGCCAGCTGTAAAGCGTCCATAGACTTAAATGATTGGTAAAGTCCTCGTATGTGTGCCGCCTCCAAAGAAACCTTGCTATCTATGTTTACTATTTCGAATCCGAAGTCGTTTAAAAATGACAGAAATCTATCGACGAGTTCGCTCCGATCGTTTTTGTAGCAGCCGGTACAGTATTCGAGGATTGAAACAGTTGATGTAACCATTCTGCCGGTCCGGTTAGCATTTTCGAAAAGACTTCTGGCAGGCACGGAAGCGTTTTCGAGGGCATAGATAAACAACGCCGTATCGAAGAAGTACTTATTGTCTGTCATCATCTCTTAAACTCCTTATGTAAGCATCGGGGGACAATCCATCCCTGATTGATGATTTGGTAGCATAATCATCCCAGGAAATAACAGTTGGACGAGAGTTGGGAATGATGTATTCAAGCGTTTGTCCATTGGCATTAACCTCAAGCTCCTGACCATCGTATAACCTGAGATCGTTAACAATTCCGGCGGGTATTGTAACTGTATAGCTGTTACCGACCTTTCTGATTTTTACAGACATAGATTACACCTCCTTTTTATGGAGTATACACCGTATACACGCAAAAGTAAAGGTTTTTTGGGGTAAAAAGATAATTATCTGATTTCTTGCGAAAGCGAATCGACAAGAGGAAGGGACCCTTGGGGACGGGGGTTGTGGGTCATAGCAGTTCAATGACCCACAACCCCCGTCCCCAAGGGTCCACATTTTAGCGTGGAAATAAGCGAAAAGATCGTATATATAAATCAAACTGGTAACTTTATGTGGCGTAATACGTCTTATGAGTGTAAAATGAATGACAAGGGTATAATGGGAAGAATGGCAGGTGATAGTGCCGAACAAAATACCAAGGCGGTTCTTGAACCGCCGCAGAAGTAATCCGGAGGGAGAAAGCATATGATGCACGAAAAAAGGAAAACAGCGCTTAAAAGAATCCTGAGCTGTATTATGGCTCTGATACTGATTCTCGGCGTTGGCGTACCTGAGATGAGTGAAGCAGCTTCAAAAAAGAAGATCACCGTTTCAACCCAGAAAGACCTTGACGCGGCTTTAAAAAGCGGAAAGTACACAAAGATTGTGATAAAGACGGATGCAAGCATCAAGATCACGCTGAAAAAGAAGTACGCTTCGCTTAATGTAGAGATCACGGTTAAAGCACCCAACTGCGATCTTGTGAGCAACGGAGCGTTCAAGTCGATCAATGTTACCGATGCGAACACAGTAACGGAAAAGGCTTCGGGAAACAATTACACAATCAAGGACAACGATCTTACATTCAACATTTCCGAGAAGGCAAAGGTTGACGGAATCAAGATTGCCGGCAAAGAGGGCAGGGTTTCTCTTGTAAATGAAGGAACCGTTAAGAGAGTCGATGTAGAAGGCACAGCAAAGGTTGACATCGAGCAGAACGGAAAAGTCAATCGGGTTTATGTTAATTCCGAAACGGAGATTACCGTTACAGGTGACTCAGATAAGACGATGAATGTGACGTTTAAGAAGGGCGCCGAGGGTGCCACTCTGACCACGGAAATCCCCGTCAATGTTAATTCCTACGCACAGGTTAACCTTGAATTGTCGGAAACGGCAAAGGATTCCAAGATTACCGAAAAGTCCGAAGAAGGCAAGGTTGAGGTGAAGAACATCACCTCGATCGATAAAGACGACGAAACCAAGGAAGAAAAGAAGGAAGAAAAGAAAGAAGACAAAAAGGATTCCGAGAAAAAGGAAGACAAAACAGAGAAGAAGGAAACTGCGGTTGCGGACGAATCATATTATTATGTTCCCTCTGATTATGAAATACTGCAGAGTCGCCTCTCGACAGCGGCGCTTTTGACAGGTGACTACAGGACTGTCAGGCTTACATCGGATATAACGCTTTCGGGTGACCTTATCATCCCCGAGGACGTGGTTCTCGATCTCAACGGATTTACTCTTAACGCCGGAGATTTCACGATCCCGTTGAAAAAAGATGCATCAATTGATGTTACTCAGAATTCCAAGTTGATAGCAAACCATATCATACCTCTTATTGATAAGTTTGACGAAAACGTTCTCCGGAGATCGTATATTTATCAGCAATCGTATGTGAAGATATACCCCAAAGGTGAAGCGATCCTCGGAGGAGTATCGATTACGGCGGGACCTGAGGAGTATCCTTCCCTTGTCGGGGCAGTTATTGTGCTTGAAGCCATGAGCGAAATCAATGAACATGATAGTCAGTTGTGGGCAATGACTGATGCAGGATTTTCGGTTGAGGGTGGATCGGCTAGAGTGGCGCTTGACAAAGAAGATTTCAGTCAGTTGTCGGTAGTTTTCGATGCACTTGATTATTACGACCGGAATGTCTATATTGATAAAGCTGCGCTTGGTGTTGACAGCACGGATCTTTATTCTTCGGAATGGTTTTCCTACTCCTTCTATCCCAATTTCAGATTTAAGGAGCAAAAACTCATCCTTAATGATATAACAGCGATATACACGCTAAGGAGCGATGAATGGCTTGATGTATATCTGGGAGGAAGATTAAGAGGAAAAGAGGATATCGAGGATGCGATCGCCAATTATGGGGTCATTCCTCCCATAGACATCACGTCAACCGAGGACGGCGATCAAAAATATGTCACCATTAAGAGTAATGACGGCACGGGAAAGATTCTTCTGGAATACCTTGATATCCCGAACCGTTATAACTTGACACTAAAAGATGAAGTTGAAGTCAATACATCGGATGACGAATTCCGTTATGCACTGGTTCTGTATGTCGAAGGATTGTTAAAGTCGGAAGTGGCAACCAGTAAAGGTATCGGAGTGAGACCGAGCGAGAACGGTTGTATTGTTCTCTGTGTTATGGATGATGGAAAACTCATCCTTAATGACGGCACCGAGATATATCTTGCCGATATACCGGATGATGTGAGAGAACACTGGGAGGGTTATGTACAATTCTACATCCAGAATTCAAATACCGAACTCGGAAATTTCGACTGGATCTTTCCGGCGGTATCTACCGAATTCAGCAGATATAAGATCATGATGAAGAAGGACGGAGTGGAAACGGAAATGATTCCCGATCCCGTTTCGGGAATGCTTCGCCCCAAGGACCGGGCATCCGGAAAGATCACAAAGCTGACCGAGCTCATGAGTGTCCTTGACTGGAGTGCATGGACGGCTCTGCATTATTATGAAAACCACATTGTTGAGAGAAAACACAGTTACGAGGGAATCTATGATACTTATCCGATGCTTAAGGACACGTTCGTGGTAGAGAAGGGCAGTGAGATAAAGGTCGGAAAAGTTATCGGCAATTATGACAACGAATTCGAAAGTGAATTTTTGAACCTTAGTCTTGAGGATAAGGACGGTGACAAGAGTACATTAAAGATCGGCAAGGATCATTATTTTGTGGTCAGCTGCGATTCTTCGATGAACATCCCTTCGCTCGGATACAGCTACACCGAGGCAGGTGAAACACCCGTTGTTGTGCCCGGTGCGCTTGAACTTGAATTTGATTCGGAAAATGCTTCCTTTATCGCTGCGGACGACGGAGCAAGCTTAAGGATCGGAAACATGCTCATCGAAACACCTTCCAGATTCGGAGCGGAGCCCGAAGAGGACGAGTACAAGACATTCCCTGTATATATCTCACCGGAGAAGAAGAGGGACGGTTCTGTTGTTTATAACATCATCCTCAGCCCCGAAGATAAATTCTTTGTTGTGGACGACAACGGAACAAAGACGGCAGCAACGCTTGATGATATCAACAGCTGGCTTAGAGTCAACAATTTTGTGGTTCCGGTATCCGATGAGAATCTGACAACCGACGCACTGTGCATCAAGGTCGGAGACGGTTACGCTGTTTATGACGAATCAAGTCACGCTTATGTGGCATATCAGGGCGATGTGAGCGGAGATGTGATTGATGTCAACAATGCAAATGACTTGTCCGTTGTTTCTGCGATGATATATGATGGCAAATTAGAGAAAAAGAGGATCAATATCGTTTCAGGGGCAGCGTTTGCTCTCAATGGTTTTTGTCTTGGGAACAATACAATGACCGTTTCTGAGGGAAGCAGATTGGTGCTCGACGCATCAAATGACCTGATAATAGATGAGAGCGGTAAGATTGTGGCAGCCAGCGGATCGGCGATAGAATTGAAGAATGATGCGACGGTTTATTTGATGGTGACAGAAGACTCTGCACAGATTGAAGTTGAAGAGGGTGCGGTAATCTGCGGAACAGGAAAGATACTTCTCCTCGGTATTCCTATTACCGATGCCGTTGTGAATAAGACCAAAGCATTAAAGGTTGCACTTGAAAAGTATGTCGGAACGGGCGTTAAGGTTGAAGTTTTCGGGGAAGAGGATGACGAATCCACCGAATCAACGGAATGAAACAGGCTGTTAACAATCAAACGAAGGAGGTAGCGACATGAATAAAGAAGAGAACAAAAATTTAGACAGCAAAAAGGTGAACGAAATGGGAGTAGTTTTATCCGACAATGATCTTGACGGTGTTGCGGGAGGACATCAAAGAGGACCAGATACTCATGAGATCGATTCTCTGGCTAAAAGACTGTTCTTCGGCAATAATGTCACTGAGGTTAGAAATGAAGGATCTGTTGGGGTATAATAAATCCAAGGAGGTAGTTGCATGAGTTCAGAAGACAATAAAAAGCAGACTGACAATGTGATGGACAACGATAAAGACAGATTATCCGATGAAGCCCTTTCGGTAGTTTCGGGAGGGGGACAGCGGGAGGTTACGAGACCGCCGATCGATAGGGGAACCAAACAGGCAATGGGTCGTGGTAACAACATCACAGAGGGCCCGACCAAGAACTGATCGCTCCGAAACGCCGGGGAGCAGACCGGTACAAAGGCGCATGTCTTTGAAAGATTGTCCGGTTGTACAATTGGGATGACAAAAAAAGATATTTAACGAACAAGAAAAGAATAGAAGTCGTTTTTACATAATGTTATAATTGTAAAAACGGCTTCTGTTTGTGTGCGATAAACGAAAGCCGTCTGTTACAAGCTTGCTTGTGAACAGACGGCTGAGTGAACGGACATCGAGCGGACTTGTACGCGAGATGTCCCGTCGAATCGAGTAGGAGTCAGCCTACTCGATTGCGATAAACGAAAGCCGTTGATGAAGAAGGTATTTTGACATTCTGTGTTACAGAAAGGAAAAGGGGGTTACATGGGAACTAAAGTTAAATGGGGTGTTTTGGGTACTGCCAATATTGCCAGGGGATGCACCATCCCGGGCATGAAGCAGGTGGATTGCTGTGAGCTTTATGCGATCGCGGGAAGAGACTTGCAAAAAGCGCAGGATTTTAAAAACGAATTCAGTTTTGAAAAGGCGTACGGAAGCTACGAAGAACTGCTTGACGATCCGGAGGTTCAGGCAGTCTACATTCCTCTTCCGAACAATCTTCATTTACAGTATGTCAAGCAAGCCCTTGAAAAAGGCAAGCATGTTCTTTGCGAGAAGCCTCTTGCTCTTAGTGCGGACGAAGCGCGAGACATGTTCGAGACGGCAAACAGGAACGGTCGGTTCCTTATGGAAGCCTACGCCTACCTTCACAGTCCTTACATCAGAAGGCTTAAGCACGACGTCAAAAGCGGTGTCATCGGTGATGTCAATTACATCGAGTCCGCATTCTACACGCAGGGTTATAAAGAGGATTTCAGACTTCACAAGGAGCTTGGCGGAGGAGCAATGTACGACCTGGGGTGCTATTGCACCACGATGATCCTTTCTCTCATTGATTCGGAGGCTGATTTTATAAAGGCCGATGCGGAATTCTCGGATCTGGGCGTCGATCTCATGACGGGCGCGATAATCCGCTTTAAAAACGGCGCCCGTGCCGCATTCAATGTCGGAATGATCCTCGGAGAAGAATCCAATTTCAGATTTGACAGATTGTATATCCACGGAACTAAGGGATCCATTCGCTCCGATGTTGAATATAACAGAGAGGGCGACGTCGGATATAAGATATACACAAGTGAAGACGGCATAATTGAGAGAAGGATCCATGTGCCTCAGAATTACGCGCTCGAGATCGAGCAGTTCAGCAGATGCATCCTGTTCGGCGAAGTTCCGCACATCAGTCCCGAGTTCTCGATCAAAAATGCGGAGCTTATGGACAAGATCCTTGAAAGGATAGGATATTTTCTTTGATGACGTACCACTACCAAAGAGGAAAAAGCGACAGAGATTCTTGATACTTTTTAATTGTCAGGCTTATGAGATAACCGGACTGATTTAAAATCCGTTATAACGGGGGTGAAAGGAGCATTTTATGAACGAACTGGCGATGAGAGAAAGCAAACGTGTTAACAGCAGGCTGTTGCTCTGCTACTTGATCATTTTTATGATCCTCGTTGCGGCTTATGTGATGGAAGTCGTTAAGGGAAGCAGGACACCGCTTTATGTCGTTATACTGATGATGACGGGTCTTGTTCCGCTTCTTGTAGCGTATATTTGTTACAGGATCAAACCGACAGCCAACAGAATCAGGTATATCGCTGCCATAGGTTACGGTATTTTCTACGGAGCCATACTTCTTACCGGAAAAGATTACACATATGTCTACATTTTCCCGATGATGTTTGTGCTGATGCTCACCTGTGACATCAAGCTTATTATGGCGACTGACGCTCTCATCATAATCGCGAACATCATCAGCGCGGTTTTGACCTACATGGGAGCCGAAGACAAGGAAACAACTCTGCCCATGATAGAGGTCCAGCTCGCGGTGGCAATTGTGTGCGCCGTTTATTCATTCCTCTCGATCAAGGTCATTAAGAAAAATAATGACGAAAAAGCGCTGGAACTCGGTAAAGAAAAGGAAACCGCGGATGAACTCGTTGATAAAAACGACCGGATCATTGAGGTTGCCAATCTTAAGGTTAAAAATGCGGTTGAAGCCGCCAATCTGCTCGATGAAAATTTTGACAGTGTTCAAAGAGCAATAAGGGAAGTAAGCGAAGGCGCGCAAGTCACCGCGAATACCGCCGAGAATCAGATGTCTGCCATTCAGGAGCTTGACAAGGCAATCGTATCGGTCAAAAAGGAAGCGGGTCTTGTGGACGAAAGTATGAACGGTTTCATGAAGACTGCGGAAGACTGCGCGGAGAAGAGTAAGGCAATCGGAACCGGAATTGAGACGATCGAAGTCGAAAAAGAGGCGATTCTTAAGGGCGCGCAAGCGCTTGAGGAAATGGCGCTCGAGCTTAATGAGATCATCGATATCATCAGTTCCGTTTCTAAGCAGACATCGCTCCTTTCACTTAACGCTTCTATCGAGAGCGCAAGGGCAGGCGAGGCAGGTCGGGGCTTTGCTGTGGTTGCGGGCGAAATCGGAAGCCTTGTTAATCAGACGAATGATGCGACTGCCAAGATTTCGGCGCGTGTCGGCGGCGTTCAGGAAGAAGTCAGGACGATGAAGGAAAAGATCGGCATCATCGACAAGAGCGTTACTGAGCAGAAGGAGATGACATCGTCCGTTATCAGCAGCCTTGAGGATATGAAGAACATCGCTTCGGAAGCAAAGAAGCGGATGGAAGAGCAGCTCAGCCATATGGATCGCATTAGTAGCGACAGCGCGAAAATTTCGGACAGCATCAGCACCCTTTCGGGTATATCCGAGGAGACGACTGCCGGAGCAAGTACGACTCTCGAGCTTGTTAATGACAGTGTTGACAGGATGGGCGAACTCAAGGGAGAGGTTAAGGCAATCCTTGATGTACTCAAATGATTTTTGAAAACCGAAACGGTACGTTACGCGGACTTGCCCGCTTTGGAGGGCTTAAAAAGGCTTGCAAAGCTGAACAGACCAAACACGGCGGCATCCGCGGCTACGATCGTTGAACCGACGGGAGTATCGAAAAAGATCGAAATTATGATGCCGGCGAGAGAACAGAATACCGAAATGACTGCCGAGCAGATCGTTACTGCTTTGAAGCTCTTGAACAGACGCATGGACGAAAGTGCAGGAAAGACGATAAGGGCAGAGATGAGCAGCGAACCGACGAGGTTCATCGCGAGAACTATGATCACCGCGGTCACGATGGCGATCAGAAGGTTATATGCATCGGCATGAAGGCCGGAAGCCCTTGCAAAATCCTCGTCGAAGGTGACGGCAAATATCCTGTTGTAGAAAACAATAAAAAGGATCACGACTGTTATAGAGAGAATGACGCAAATCCACACCTCGGAGGAGGTCAGCGTAAGTATCGAGGCTGAACCGAAAAGGCTGCTGCAGACATCTCCCGAAATGTTTGATGAGGTTGAAAATTTGTTCATGAGCAGATAACCGAACGCTAGTGAAGCAACGGACAACATCGCGATCGCGGCATCTCCCCTGACTTTGGCGTTTTTGCCGGTACGAAGCAGAAGTACGGCGCAAAGAACAGTTACGGGCAGAACGAGCAGCATGTTGTTTGAAAGATTAAGAACTGCGGCCACGGCAAGCACGCCGAAGGCGACATGCGAAAGACCGTCACCGATAAAGGAAAAACGTTTCAGAACGAGAGTGACTCCGAGAAGTGACGAGCAGAGTGCTATCAGAACGGCGGT
>JAEEGL016067524.1_pt1 | contig 17111 bp, 14 predicted proteins | sample 9134231 | NCBI WGS metagenome assembly JAEEGL01 (sample SAMN16246548, study PRJNA631951) | gut metagenome | biome: gut microbiome; feature: rumen; material: fiber-attached | host: Bos | place: Iran: Karaj | collected 2018-10
AGTCTTTGTTGCATCATTATCATGTTGCATTAAAGTTCCATCTACAAGAATAGGATCATTAAGAGAAACATTAGTATTCCATATTTCTTCATAACCTTCATATTGACATGTTTCTATTTCTATTTGAAGTATATATTTACCGCCTGAATAATCACTAAATATTGTCCTACATGTGGTAACTCCATCTACTGTTTCACATTCAGTATTATTATCTATTTCAGCATCCATATTAAATGTTACTGACTTTAACAATGATGTTGTACTTTGGTTTCCTTCTAAAGGTTTATTATAGTAATAATATCCATCTTGATACACCCATTTTCTATCATAATTTTTGCTAAAATCTATTACCGCTACTTCATTATCATTATTATCTGTTAATGGAAGTGGATCACCATTTTTATCTTCCCATCTTGGAGTTAATTTAACTCTAACTGCCACAGGTATATCACCATGATTAGTTGCAATAACAGTTTTTGGGGTTGTATCCCCTGGTTTCCAATTATCTGGACTTACAAAAGATTCTTGTGTTTCTACATCATACTCTGATGCATAAAATTCATTATTATACGTATCAGTAGTAGTAAAGTAAGCTAGAGTTGCCCCTAATGTCATAAATACTATTACTAATAAACTCATAAATATTATTGGTTTCTTATTTTTCATACTATCACCTTATTATCCAATAATAGTATATCATATATATTTATAAAAAAAAGAAAGTTTGTTAACTTTCTTTTTTATAGTTACAGTCATTACAATGAATGCCATCTTCTTTTTCAACCATAATACCATTACATTTTGGACATAAATCACCTGTGGGTTTATCCCATAAAGCCACTTTACATTTAGGGAAATTATTACATCCATAGAATGTTTTCCCTTTTCTTGTGGTCTTAGTAACAATATTACCATTACATTTTGGACATTTCATTATTACTTCTTCTGGTGCTTTTTCTTTTTCTTCTTTTTTAATATATTTACATGTTGGGTAGTTAGAGCATGCTGTGAATTCTCCATAACGTCCTTTACGAATTACAAGACTACTTCCACACTCTGGACAAGTTTCCCCTGTTTCTTTTAATTCTTGTTCTTCTTTCTTATCACTTTTTACGTAAGTACAATCAGGATAATTAGAACAAGCTGTGAACTCACCAAATTTACCTTTACGAACTACTAAGTCACTTCCACATTTAGGACATAGTTCACCTGTTTTAGATGGTCCTACTCTTTCCATTTTAACAAAGGCTTCATGAAGTGTAGTTTCAAATACATCATAGAATTCATGTAATACTTTTAAATTATCTAGTTTACCATCTGCAATTAAGTCTAAATCTGATTCCATGTTAGCAGTGTATTTAACATTAATAATATTACTAAAGAATTCTTGTAGTTTATCAGTTACTGTAAATCCGATTTCCTTAGGATAGAATTTTTTATCTTCAACACCAACATAGTCTCTATCTCTTATTGTAGACATAATAGTTGCATAAGTACTAGGACGACCTATTCCTAATTCTTCTAGTTCATGAATTAATTTTGCTTCAGTATACCTACTCTTTGGTTTAGTAAAGTGTTCAGATACTTTAATATCCTTAGTACTTAGAGTTTCTATTCCTTCTAAGTTAGGTAAAATAGTATCATTAGCTTCTTCATATTTAGAATATACTTTTAAATATCCATCAAATGTTATAACAGTACCACTACTTTTAAATTGATAATTATTATTATCTAAGTATACTGTTGTAACAAGTGTTTTAGCATCTGCCATTAAGCTAGCAAGTGTTCTATAATATATTAAACTATATAGTTTTAATTCATCAGGTGTTAAATAATTCTTTAAAGTCTCTGGAGTTCTTTTAATACTTGTGGGTCTAATACCTTCATGAGCATCTTGAACATTCTCAACCTTTTTAGATTTTTTAACATAACCAACATATTCTTTTCCATAAGTTTCTGTAATATAACCAAAGGTTGGCTTTGTAAATTCATCAGAAAGTCTAATGGAATCTGTACGCATATAAGTAATTAAACCGGTATGCTCAGATCCTATATTAATACCTTCATATAACTTTTGTGCTAAACTCATTGTTTTCTTAGCATTAAAACCAAGTTTAGTAGAAGCTTCTTGTTGTAGTGTTGATGTTGTAAATGGAAACTTAGAAGCTCTATTCTTATTCTTCTTTTCAATATTAGTTATCTTAAAATCATTAGATAAACTCTTTAATATTTCATCAGCCTTATCTTTATCTTTAATCTCTAATTCTTTATTGTTAAAAGCATAAAGTTTACTATCCATATCATTATAATCATGGAAGATAGCATCTATTTCATAATATGGTTCTTTAATAAAAGCAAGTATTTCTCTTTCTCTATCAACAACAAGTTTTAATGCAACACTTTGTACACGTCCTGCACTTTTACCACCTGTTTTATTTTGCATTAACTTAGAAAGTCTAAAACCTATTATACGATCTAATATTCTTCTTGTTTCTTGACTTTTTACTAAATTATAATCTATTTTTCTAGGGTTTTCTAACCCTTCTAATACTTTCTCTTTAGTAATTTCATAAAATAATACACGTTCATAGTTTTCTTCTTTAATACCCAAGGTATCAAATAAATGCCAAGAAATAGCTTCTCCTTCTCTATCGGGGTCGGTTGCAAGATATATTTTATTTGCATTCTTAACTAATTTCTTTAAATCATTTATTACTTTGGTTTTACCTGCCATAGGTACATAAGTAGGTTTAAAATCATGTTCTATATCTACACCTAAACCAAACTTACCAGTAGTTGCTAAGTCTCTAATATGACCTACACTACTAACTACTTTATAATCTTTTCCTAGGAATTTTTCTATTGTTTTACTCTTTGCTGGAGATTCCACGATGACTAAATTCATAAAAACACCTCAAAGTCATTTATACAAGTTATTTAGATTTTTGTCAAGAAAAAAAGATACTCAGTTAACTAAGTATCTGTTACTTTTTCTTTTTTATTATTAAGTTTATATGGTAATTCTAAATTAACTTCTAAGTTTTTATTATCTTGTAAATTAGTATCCTTTGATATACTTTGTGATTTAACATAACCATCACCATTATAAGTACAAGTTAAGTCTAATATATCACAGAATGCCTTTACTTCACTTTTACTAAAATCTAGTAAGTCTATCATTTTATAGTTAGTATCATTTGTTAGTACATATACTTTGGTTGTACTAATAATCTTAGAGTTAACAGGATATTGATTAATTATCTTATCTCCATTACCTAATACTATTAAATTAATATTCTTTGTTGATAATTCATTCCTAATAGTTTGAACATCTTTATTAATATAGTTATCTATATACATTTCATTCTTACTATTATTCTTTTCACTTTCATTATAAATATCATAGTACTTAGATACATTAACTACTATTTCTTTAACAGCTTTTGCTAAGGCATCATGTGTAGGAGCTCTTTTAGTAACACCATAGATTATTATTTGTGGATCATCCTTAGGGAACATTATTGATACACTACGATGATATGCATCTTCACCTTTTTCATAACCTGCTCCATTTGTTTTAGGGATCTGAGCAGTACCTGTTTTACCAATAATATCATAACCTTTAATTCTAAACTTAACACCTGCTCCATCATCATCATTAACATTATGCCACATTAAATTCTTCATATAGTCAACTGTACTTTGTTTAGCTACATTACCTAGTACTGTTCTTTTATTTTCAAGAGTTATAGTACCTTTATTATCTACTATTTTAGAGATTAAATATGGTTTTAATAATTCTCCATTATTGGCAATTGATGTTAAGGCTTTTATATGTTGTAAAGGGGTTGTTGTAATACCTTGTCCAAAGGCTGCATTAAAGATTTCTGTTTCATATTTAAAATCTAGTTTCCCACCTTGTTCCATAGAATTATCAGTTTCATCTATATCACTTTGGAATACTCCTGTTTTCTCTCCAAAACCTAATTTTATTAAATATTTCTTTAAAGTCTTAGCATCCATATATTTATCCATAATATTAACTACTGCTGTATTACTTGAATAAATATATCCTTGATCAAAACTTATCCAACCCCAACCTATATTATTCCAGTCTTTAATAACCGTTTTATCCTTAGCTGTAAAAGTACCTGATTTATAAGTTGATTTACCACTATATACACCAGCTTCCATAGCTGCCATATAAGTATAAGTTTTCATAGTACTACCAGGTTCAAAAGCCACACTTGAATTATTATCTAGATAATTAGTAATATTAAGTTTATTAGGGTCAAAACTAGGTGTTGTAGAATAAGCAAGTATTTTACCTGTCTTAGCTTCAGCTACAACTATTGACATACTTTCATAATTATATCCTTTTGTTTTCTTCATAGCTTCATCTACAAAGAATTGAACATTATTATCAATTGTTAAATAAACATCACTACCGTTAATAGCTTCTTCTGTATAACTATCAGTTCCAGCTATTTTATATCCATTACGATCTTTTTGATAAACTGTATATCCATCTAGTCCTTTTAGTTTATCATTTAAGTATTTCTCAATACCTAGTTCACCCACATATTCTTCATTATCTTTTTCTTTAGCATAACCTATTAAATATGAAGCAAAATCACCATAAGGATAATATCTTTTAGTAGTAGTAATAAAGTCTATTCCTGGTAACTTTAAACTTACTATCTTATCTTTAACTATTTCATTAAGTCCTTTGCCTTTAGGCCCAAATTCTGTTTGATATACATTCTCTTTTGATAAAAACTTTAAGATGCTATCATAGTCTAAATCTATTATTTCAGATAAAGCTTTAGCCGTACCCTCTTTATCTACAACATGTTGTGGAGTCTTAGAATTCTCACTTCTTTTTGGATCTAAGTAAGCAATTAAAGTATAACTTGATACATCCTGAGCTAAGATATTACCATTACCATCATAGATATTACCACGATTAGCTTTTAATATTGTTTTCCTAGTAGTTCTATTCTTAGCAAAAGTTTGAATATCAATACCATCTATAGTAGGACTTAAGGCAAGAAAACCAAGTCTAACTATTAAAACAACAAAAAGTAAAGCAGCCACAATAAGTCCACTATAGCCAATTTTATTATTAATAGTATTAACTATTGGTTTCTTCATAGTTCCTCCTATTATATTCATATTAAGTATAACATAAGAGATATTTAAATCATTAAAAAAGGCATTAAAAGTAAGTAAAGTAAATGTCAAAAACAAAGATAAATATTTATTTAATGATAATATAAAACCCGAGGAGTACTTATGTTATTACCAAAGAAAGAAATAGAAGCTAGTGTTAATGAACTAAAAGAATTAATTAGAAACACTCAAGATGAAGAAAAAAAGAAAGAATATAATTACTATTTATTTCGATTAATAGGTTTAACATTAGTAAAAGATAAACCTGAGACTGATCATAGATCTTATACTAAAAAGATAAGAGAATTAGAAGATTTATATAGTGATAATATAGATTTTTATCAAACATTTGTTGATTATGACAATAGTTTATCAAATGATAGAGAAAGACTTGATTATTTATCAAATAACTACGAATCTATTGATTATCAAAATTATAAGCTTAATAAGAAACAATCTATTTCTTTAGCAAGAAACTTTTATCGAAATCTAGATCCAGAGTTCTTAAATATAGTTGATGATATCCTTAATAAAAAAACACTAACAATAAAGAAGAAAGTAAAATCCAATTATAATGGTACTACGATCTTTGTTGGTGGTATAAACAAAAATTACATTGAAATTCAAAAACATAATGATTTTCAAGATTATCTTACAATGGTTCATGAATTTGGTCATGCCATTAATAATATTTATAATCCTATGAGTTGTTTTGTTGTTAATTACTTGGGTGAATTTGTATCACTATTTATGGGACTAGTTGCTCTCTATGAAGGAAGAGGCATGTTTGATGATAATCTTTTAACATACCATAATATTGAAGACTTATTATTTTACCAAGATTCTATTTTTACCCTTGTTATTCAAAAAGAGATAGTAGACCTTATGTATCAAAATCAATTCAATAAATTTAATAAACAATTTATTAGTGAAGTTTATAATAGTTTACATATTACTAAGAAAGACCTTAAAAAAGCAATTAACCATAGTTTTATAAATATGAGTGACTATGATTTTAGTTATATAATGGCTCTTGAGTTATTACATATTTATAAACAAAATAAAAAAGAAGCTCTTGAACTATTAAAAGAATTAATGATTAAGATTCCTCTTGATAATCAAATTAGTAAAATAAGTACTTATTTAAAACCAAATGTTAATGCCTATACTGAATCTAAAGAAATAATAGATAGTGCTCATCATATATTAAAAAAGACTCTATAATATAGAGTCTATTTTTTTACTTTCTTTACTGGTAAATAGTTAAATTCATCTAATAGTTTTTCTTGTTCTTTAACTTCAAAATCTAAGAATGAATTATCAATAATATCATTAATATCTACTCTTTTATTAGTTTCATTATTAACTATACTACCATCAATATTATCTTCAAATTTATTTCTTAATTTATCAACATTAGCTTGTTTTAATAACCATTTCTCTCTTTTTCTTTTTAAATCTCTTACAAAGTCATCAAAGATAACTTCCTCAGTAGACTTATTATTTTCATGATTAACTTTTATATTCTTTATTTTATTTTGTAATCTTGATATTGATAATTTACTAAAACCCATATAATAAGTTGGTAAATAACTAAAATCATATATAAGATTAGGAAGATCTGATACTTTAACAGGTTGTTCTTTTTCAATAATAAAACCTTGTTCTCTTCTTGCGAAGACTGGTTTAGGATTTAGTATTGAACCACGATTTACAATTAGTAAACAATTATCTTCTTTTAATATTAAATCAATATCTGTTGAAGTAATAATATTACCCATTCTTGTTAAATAGCGAAAACGTTGCATAACATCCCCCATAAACGAGTTTTATTATACAACGTTTTTATCTAAAATAAAAGTATTTATTTCTATTTATGACTACTATTTATAATATCATAAAGTTCATTGAAGGCAGCATCTACTTCACCTTCACGATTAACGATTACTCTATCGTATAAGTCTATAAACTTTAATTCTTCTTTAGCTCTTTCAATTCTTTGTTCAATAACATCCAAAGTCTCAGTTCCACGATTTATTAGTCTACTTCTTAAGTTATCAAGAGAAGGTGCAGTTATAAATACACCAATACAGTCTTTAAAGTTTTCTTTAACTTGTTTATAACCGTTTACATCTATTTCTAGAATAACGTCATAACCTTTTGCTAAATACTCTAAAGCTTTACTCTTAGGTGTTCCATAATATTGACCTGTAGCCTCATATTTATTATATTCTAAGAAATCACCATTTTCTAATCTCTTTAAAAATTCTTCTTTAGTAATGAAGTAATAAGAAATACCTTCTTGTTCTCCTTCTCTAGGGTCTCTTGTTGTACAAGAGATTGATAAATATATTTTTTTATCTAATTCTTTGTATTTGTCTTGCAACATTTTAATTAAAGTCCCTTTACCAACACCACTTGGTCCAGATATAACTATAAATTTGCTCATATGTTCTCCTTTATCTCTATTATTGTACATCCAGGATTAAAGAAGTCAATATAAAATTTCTTTATTCTTTTATCTTCTTTTAATACCTTATGAACTGTCTTTCTTATAACCCCTTCACCTATTCCATGAATAATTACAAACTTTTTATTATGTAATGATATTTGATCATTAATAAATTCTTTTACTAATACTTCTGATGAGAATGAATACTCTCCATGCAAATCAAGAGATGGTAGACTATTCATTAGCTAAAACCTCTGATATATCAGGGATAGCACCTCTAGTACCTAATACTCTTGTTGATAAAGCTCCTGTTATATTTGATAATCTTAGTACTCTAAGTAAATCATAACCATTTGCTAAGAAATGAACAAAAGCTCCATGGTAAATATCTCCTGCTCCATTAGTATCTACACTATTAACTTTAATAGATGGAATAAAGTAAAATTCATTATTAAGTTTAACCATGCAACCGTATGATTCCAAAGTAATTATTAATAATCCCTTGTAATCTTTCTGTATAAAGTCATAAACTTTTTTTAAACTTTCTTTATCTTCATAATTAAAATCAATCTTAGAATATTCTCTTGCAAAATCATTAGAAGCTACTATATAGTCACAGTACTGTGATAGCTTTAAGATATTATCATTGACTCTACCTGCATCTATAATTTTAACAGCATCCTTATTTTCATTAAAAATATTTAAAGCTACTTCACAGTCATTACCATCAACTAATATATAATCACCAGTTACATGTTCTTCTTTATCATGTTTTAATAATTCACTTTTGTTAGTTATTATTGTTCTTGAACTATTAGATAGATTAGTAACAATATAACTTGTGGTTGTAGGTACATTATTTATTTTACTAAACAGTGTTTTAACTCCTACACTTTGCATTTCTTTTTCAAGAAATAATCCTTCATAATCATTACCTACAGTACTAATAAAAGTAACATCATTATGCCATTTACCTAGTAAGAATGAGGCATTATTAGTAGCTCCTCCTCCATTACGTAGTCTACTATCTCCTATTCTATTCTTAGTATTTTCAATAGGATAACTATTAACTGGTAAAGTAACATCAAAAGCCGACATCCCAACACATATTATTCTTTTCATTTTATTTCTCCAACATAATGGTTGTAGGACCATCATTAACAAGGGACACTTGCATATTAGCCCCAAATATACCTGTTTCAACATGAACATAATTTCTTAGTTCATCATTAAACATATCATATAATTTAGTAGCTTCAGGGCCTGCTAAGGCTTCTACATAACTTGGTCTATTACCTTTTTTTGTATCAGCATATAAAGTAAACTGTGATATTGAAAGAATCTCTCCACCATAGTCTAAGATATTCTTATTCATTACACCATTACTATCATCCATAATACGAAGATTAATAATTTTTTTAACCATGGCATCTATATTTTCTTTAGTGTCTCCATAAGTAAAACCAACTAATAACATATATCCATAGTTAATTTTACCAACTACCTTTTCATTAACAGATACACTAGCTTTTTTCACTCTTTGAACTATTACGCGCATTAGATTCTCTTAGCCTCCTTTACTACTTTAGATTGATTTATTTCACTTAGTAACTTCTCTAAGTAATCTAAGTTAGGTACATAAAAACTTAATTGATAACTTATAACATTATCATGATAAAAAGTTTTTACTTCATCAACTAAGATATTCTTTGTTGCTAACTTATTTAATACATCAAGTAATCTATTTTCATTATCTCTCATTGTAATATTAATACTTGTTAAATATTTATTCTTTGTAATTGGGTTAAAGGAAACATCAACCATTCTTTCTTCTAAGTGAATTAAGTTAGAGCAATCCTTACGATGTATTGTAATACCATTATTTCTAGTAATATAACCAACGATATCATCTCCTGGAATAGGATTACAACATGAAGCAATACTTACTCTAATATCAGTTAACCCTGATACATTAATATCTAACTCATTTCTAATGATATTCTTTGTAGTCTTAACTTCCTCTTCTTTTTTATCATCATATATAATACCCACAACAAACTTAGGTGAATATTTATTACTTGATACATCAATATATAATTCTTCTAGAGTACTAACTTTTAATTCTTTTAATATCTTCTTAATATTATCATCATTATAAAAGTCATTAATTGAAATCTTTCTTTTACGAAGTTCTTTCTCAATTTGTTCTTTACCACTAGTTATTAAGTCATCTTTACGAGACTTTGAAAAGAAATTTTTAATTTTACTTTTGGTAGAATTTAACTTAACAAAGCTTAACCAATCTTCACTTGGACCACTACTTAGTTTACTAGTATTAATCTTTATTACATCAGAGTCTTGTAATTCATAGTTTAATGGAACTATTTGGTTATTAACTAAAGCTCCTACCATTGAGTCACCTATTTTAGTATGAACTTTATAGGCAAAGTCTACTGGGGTACTACCCTTAGGTAACTCTATTACATCACCCTTTGGTGTAAAGACATATATATTATTCTCTAAGTCATCATCATGTAATGGATTAAATCCATCATAATCACTATTCTTAGTTGTATCAATAATAGCTTTAAAGAACTCTAACTTTTCATCTGTACTTGATAGATTAAAGGCATTCTTATGTTCCTTATAAGACCAGTGAGCAGCAAGTCCATTCTCGGCTACTTCATTCATCTCATAGGTTCTAATTTGTATTTCATAGAGTTCATTATTAATACCAAACACTGTTGTATGAAGAGACTGATATCCATTACTTTTAGGCATCGCAATAAAGTCTTTAAATCTTTTAGCAATTGGTTTAAATCTAGAGTGTATTAAACCTAAAACTAAATAACAGGTTGCATCATCTTGAACTAAGATTCTTAGTGCAAGTAAGTCATATATATCACTAAATTTACGACCTTTATCAAGCTTATTATAAATACTATATATACTTTTACTTCTTCCCTTTATTTCATGTTTAATACCATGTTCTGTTAGTATATCAGATACTTCTTTAATCATTTCATTAATTAAGTTATCACGTTCAACTTTGGTACTATTTAGTTTTTCAACAATATCATAGAATACATCTGGTTTAAGATATCTAAGTGATAAATCTTCAAGTTCACTTTTTAACTTATATATACCCAAATGATGTGATATAGGAGCAAATATTTCTAATGTTTCTCTAGCAATACTTTTTTGTTCTTCAATACTATAACTAGATAGAGATCTCATTAAATAAACTCTTTCTGATAAAGTAATTATTATTACACGAACATCTTCACTCATTCCAACAATTACTTTTTTATAGTATTCAACAAGATAATCATTGGCTGTAGAAAAACTAATTTTATTTAGTTTATATATTCCATAAGCAAGTTTAACTAGGGTACTATCAAAGTCTTTCTCTAGTTCTTGAAAACTTATTAAATCTTTATCAAATAAGTGATGTAAGAATGATGCTGCTATCGTTTCTTCATCTGCTTGAAGAGTTGTTAAGATATTAGCAACACTAAGTATAGCTTTAACATCTATCTCAGGATATTTATTCAAAGTATAATTAAAACTATCAGTAATTAAATTACCAGGTTCTAAGTACTTTTTGACATCATCTAGTATATTTTCAATTGTATAATTATCTTTCATTTTAGTCATTTTCATCACTCTCTTTTATTATATAATAAAAAAGACTATTAACATAGTCTTTTTTTTATTGAATTGTAACATGTAATCTAATCATTGATTTAACATTACCAGAACATTTTCCAGATGGTGATTTAGAATCATATTGGATTGTTTGTGAGATGGTAACTCTACCTTTTTTCTTAGCAGTTATAACCCAGTTAAATCCTGTACTATCAACACCACTATATGATTGAGAAACATACTCTCGCCAGTTACTACCTCCATCAGGAGACTTTCTTGTATATTGAATCAAAGTACCACATTCACTAGGTAGATATGCACGAACAGATCTTGTTTCCCCTACTTTCATTGTAATTGATGAATCTTGTCCACCAACAGATAATGAAAGATTATGTGAATACTTAAAACATGAATTATATTTTTCATCCACTGGATCACTTGATATCTTACATGTTCTTCCACCTGAACCACTAGATCCTCCTGAATCACCTGATCCACTAGAACCACCTGATCCTCCAGAACCTGAACCTCCACTTGATTCTTTATTAACAGTAACTGATATTGTCTTATTAACAGTACCTGCAGTTAATGTAATAGTAACAGTACCATTTGATATGGCAGTTATCTTACCATTAGTATCTACTTTAGCAACAGTATCATCACTTGATGAGAAAACTACTTTATCAGTTGTGTCCTCAGGTAATAACTTATAAGTAATATCACTTGTATTACCAATATTTAATTCTAATGTTTCATTACTAGTTAATTCTATACCAGTAGCTGATATTTCCTTTGGTGAAACTGTTACTTTAGCAGTTATCTTTATACCATTAGCTGTTTCAAGAGTAATATCACTTGTACCTGTTTTAATACCTTTTATCTTACCATTATCAACAGTTACAACACTTGTATCACTACTAGACCATGTACTATATCTAACTAGATCAGTATTATCAGGTTGATATGAATATGGTATTGTAGCCTCTTCATCTATCTTTAATTGAATACTATTAGTTTTAAAAGTAATACTTGATGGTAATATTGCAATACCACTCGGAAAATCTTTACTAGTTACATAAACTGTTTTATCTATTTTATTATCATTTATTTCAAGTCTTATAACAGCAATTCCTTCTTTAACTCCTTTAATAGTTCCATCATTATTAACTGTTACAACATCACTATCACTTGATATTATTTTAGGTTCATATGGAGTATCCATAGGTACTACCTTATATTCAAGTTTATAACTATCTCCTACCTTAACTATAATATCTCCATCAGCAATATCTATTTTCTCAATCTTATAATTTTCATTTGTAACTACATCAACTATACAATGTTTTACTTGATCTCTTCCATTATTATCACGATAAGTAACCATGATATATGTTCTACCTTGTGATATTCCTTTAACTGTATTATTAATAGTTACTGTTGCAATATCATTGTTTGTTGATAAATAATTAATCATAGCTGAGGAATTATTATTAACGTGTGCTGAGATAGGACTTTCTTCCCCTACTTTAACTGTTATTACTGGGGTATCTAAAACTAATTCCTCAAGAGTATTAGTACTTGGTTTACTTTCTTTCTTTACTGGAGAAAATATTAAATATAATGAAAATATAAATATAACTATAAGAACTCCATAAACTATATAATCTTTTACTTTACTATTCATATTAATCCTCTATTCTAACATGTAATCTTACCATAGATTTCATATTACCTCTTCGACCTGATGGACTTGTTACATCAAATTGAGCAGTTTGTGATAAGGTTACACAGCCTTTCTTCTTAGCTGTAATTGTCCAAGTATAACTTGTTACTCCTGATAAGTATGAACTTGGGTTATTACGATTTACACTTGGGCTACTTTTTTGAGATGCATAGTCACTCCATCCAGGTTCTCCACCATAACTTGTTCTTGTTAAGGTATCAATCGTACCACACATTGTAGGTAGTTTAACAGTAACTGTTAATGTTTCACCAACATGCATAACATAACTACCATCTTCACCATAGTTAACTCCATTAATATAAGGAGTTAAGTTTCTAGATCTTGCTTTACATTTATCAAAACCTTGATCAGATGGAGCACTTAGTAATCCTGTGTTAACATCACCTACTTGGGTTCCTCTTTTACAGAAACTACTTCCTGAGTTTGATGAACTACTTGAACTACTACTTGAACTTGAACTTGAACTACTACTAGAACTAGATGAACTACTTGATGAACTCTTAACAGTAATAGCTATCTCTTTAGTTTTCATTCCATTATTAGTTACCACAAGGATAGTTGCATTACCTTTACCAATAGCTGTTATTAAGCCACTTGTATCTACTGTAACTATACTAGTATCACTACTTTGAAAAGATACTCCTTTATCAGTTGCATCATTAGGTAATACTTCATATTGTATTTGACTAGTATTTCCTACTTTTAATTCTAAACTTGTACTTGATAAAAGATTTATATCAGATACTTCAATAATATTTGGTTGTACAACCACAGTTATATTAGTGTTTATACCATTTAATGAACTCATATTAATAGTGGTACTACCTTCTTTTAAGGCTTTAAGTTTATTATCTGTTATAGAGATAATACTAGTATCATTACTTTTTAAATTAATAGATGATTTATCTGTATCAACAGGGTTAACAGTATAAATTAATTCTTTTTCTTCATCTACTTTCATAGTGATTTTATTCATTGTTGTAATACTTAGAGGCATAATCATAATCTTAGTAGGGATACTAGAATCATCAACTACTCTAACCGTTATTTCTGCATAGATATTATCACATGATACTCTAACAACTGATGTACCTACTTTATTAGCGGTTACTAAGCCTTCACTGTTTATACTAATATTATCATTACTTGCAATAAACTTTAATTTACTTAAATCAAATTCTGTTGGCGTTATCTCAGGGGTTATTGTATAAGTATCTCCCTTTAAGATAACAAGTTCTCCCTTAGGTAGATTTATACTAATTATTTCTACTCCACCATCAACATTTACAAAACATTGTTTAGTTAGTTTTTGTCCTGTTGTACTTAGATAACTGATAATAATACTTGCTGTACCATTATCAATTCCTTTTACATTTCCATTATTATCTACTGTTGCTACATCATTATTACTACTAAAATATGTTAAGACTGCATTATTATTGTTTGAAACATATGCATTTATCTTAACAGTTTCATCAACAGTTATATTAATACTATTATTTTCTACTATTAATTCTTCTACTGATGGTTTAGTCTCTTCATTTGATGTTTCATTATTATTAGACATTAATAATATTAATCCTACGATTACTATTAAAATGATTAAACCATACAATAAATAATTAAGGACTTTATTATTCATATAACACCTCATTATAATTATAACAAATTATAATAAAAAAACTAATATTTATAATATTAGTTTTTCTTATTTTACATTTTATTTTTTAACTTGATTTAATTGTGCTAACATACGACGTTTTTCATCAATACGTCCTTTAGTATCATTAATATCAGCTATTACTTTATCAAGTGATTGTGTTGCACTTAAGAAATCTTTATCAGCATCTTCAAATGCTCTTGCAAGTTCACGATCCATTTCTTCTTCTTCAGCTAATAGTTCACTTTGTTTAGCTTCAAGATCTGATGTTTTTTCTTGAATAGCTTTTATCTCAGATAACTTTTGTGCTAAAGCATCAAATGTTTGTTCTTTAGCAACATTAGAATCTAAACCATTAGCTAAATAACTATCAAGTCTTTGACTACTTATATTATCAGCAACATCTCTTACAGATGCTTCACTATATACAGGCATTGTTTCTTCATGAAGTCTAGTTCTACTTAATGTTTCTTCTTTAGGTTCTTCATGAGGAGGAGTAACTGGTGTTTCTACTTTAACTAGAGGAACAGAAGTCTTTTCTACTGGTTTTTCAACAGCTGCAGCCTTAGAAAAGTTACTTGCTGCTTTAGCAACAACTTCACCAACACGTAATTTCTTAGCGCCTGTGGCTTGTCCACTAGTAAGATAATTTTCGTAGACAGTTACACCATGTTTACTAGTAACACTTTCATAAACATCTTTAACAACTTCTTTAACAACAGTAGGTACAGTACTTAAAAATTTATCATAGATACCTTTAATTGCTGTAAATTTATTCTTTCCTAGTTTAGCTCTTCTATCAGCATATAAATCTGCTGAAGCAAAACGAGAGGTTCCTACACTAAAATTTGGTCTTAATTCAATTGCATCCATTTAAATAACCTCCTACTCAGTCTTAGATAAATCACGAAGAACATCTTTGATACGAGCCCATTCGTTTTCATCAGAAACTGTTGTTAATGTAACATTATCACCATTTCTAACAACGTTTGAAATATATATAGTAACATTACCATTTTCATCTACTTCATTTTTAGTATATATTACATATTCCTTATTATTATCATTGAATTTAAATGTTAGTAGTGTTTCTACTGTATCTTGTGTTCCATCAGGCATTGTTATAATCATCGTTTTATTATTATTCATACTTTCATCCTCCCTTACGTTCACCTAAAACAATTGTAACATACAATCACTTATTTTCAAGATTTTTTGACGATTTTTAACAAAAAATACTTGCATTTATAAGCACATTCTTTCTTAAGATAATTGTCTTTTAAACTTATATCATTTATTTTATTATGACGCTTATTATTTTTATCACAAAAACCCTTTAATCTTAGTTTATTATAGGCATAGTCTCCTAAGATATAATCATAATCATAGAAGTAATCAGTAAACTTCTCTTTAAAAGTCTCAAGGTCAAAACAATCCCCATTATCTTCTATTACATCATACTCATAGTTTTCTACTTTAATTCTTTTCATTTATACTCCTTTGTAAACGCACTCTTTTGTAATTTATATTTTTCTAAGTTGCTTGCACTATTCCATGTCATATATCCACCTTTTAGTCCTACTTCATATAAACCATTAATTTGTTCTGTTAATTTTTCTCCATTATATGGAACAGTTGGATTCCAATATGGGGTATTATATGCAGTAATCCAAGTTCTAGCAATAGCTGGTGTTGGTATTTCAGTTTGTCTATCAGCTGCTGTTTTACCCCAAGTCTTCATTGTATTATAAGGATTAGTCCAATAATTAGAATTATTACGATCAAAGTGATCAGTATATGGCATAGCAGAAATAACATCAGCTACATTTGATATTGCAGGCCAATATTGTCCATAAGCAGTTACATATCCCCAACTACTTTCTCCAAAGACATCTATTGATACATAAACATTATATTTATGTAAGATATCCGTTGCATACATAACAAATCTTTGAATAGCTTGGGCTTTAGTCTCACCATATTTATTTAAATAATCTAGACTCTTTTCAATAGATTGCATACGGTCTGGGAATCTTACATAATCAAATTGGATTTCATTAAAGCCCATCTCTTTAACAGCTTCAATAGCTAGTCCTACATTAAATTCCCATACACCACGTTGGAAGGCACTTGGCCAATAAGCACTGCTATATTTTAAAGGACTTCCATTTCTGGCAATAGCATATTCCTTATGGTCAGCTATAAAATAATCATCTTTAAATGTTGTAATACGTCCTATTACATAGAAACCTGCATCTTTTATTTTCTTAATAGCCTTCTTATAATCTTCAAAACTAGTTTGAGCATTCTTATAACTTGTTGGTGATATATCTTTTAAATATGGTGATGCATAACCTGTTACACCACTATCTTTAATATCAACTACAAAGGCATTAATCTTTGTTTCCTTAGCATACTTAATATAATTATCAACG
>JAEEGL012164944.1_pt1 | contig 17110 bp, 8 predicted proteins | sample 9134231 | NCBI WGS metagenome assembly JAEEGL01 (sample SAMN16246548, study PRJNA631951) | gut metagenome | biome: gut microbiome; feature: rumen; material: fiber-attached | host: Bos | place: Iran: Karaj | collected 2018-10
GAGATGAAATACAGCGACATCAGTCAGCTGCTCGATACGTCGGAGGGAGCATTGAAAGCGTCCTATCATATTGCGGTGAAAAAGATTACAGAATTTTTTAAGTCGCGCGATTAAACTATTTGAATATCAATACGTCATATATACGATGAACGAAGAAATGTACATACAGGAAAAGGTTGGAAAACGGAATCCGTTCCGTGTTCCAGATGGTTATTTTGATAATCTGACTGCCCAGGTCATGCAGAATCTGCCTGAGCAGCCAAAGCGTCGTGCCAAGTCTGTATTTATGCGCCCCGTATTCTATGCGGCTGCCAGCGTGTGTGCTTTATTGGTTGCAGGTGCTGCTTGGATGTGGCGCCCTGCTGCTGATGGTACTTCGGCAGATACCGTTCAGGCTCAGGCTGTTGTTCAGCCTCAGCAACAGGAAGTGAGTGGTGAGTATATGGATGAGGCTGTCGACTATATGATGCTCGATAATCACGAAATCTATGCTTACTTAGCTGAAAATTAAAAGTATTTGAAAAATGAAAAAACTACTTGTATTCGCAGTATTGATGTTTGTGGTTGCGCTTGGTGCTTCAGCCGAGGAACAGCAGAAGTTCTCTCCTGAGAAGTTCCAGGCTGACTTAGAGCAGTATATCACTACCGAGGCTGGTCTTACCAACGAAGAGGCCGCAAAGTTCTTCCCGTTGTATCGTGAGATGCAGCAGAAACAGCGTGTAGTATATAATAAGATACACGAACTCTTTAAGTTGCCTCATGATGAAGCTTCGTGCAAACGTGCCATTCAGCGACGTGATCAGTTGGAGATTGAGTTGAAACAGATTGCACAGACCTATCATAATAAGTTCTTGCGTGTAATTCCTGCTTCAAAGGTTATCGGAACGATTGTTGCCGAGGATAAGTTCCATCGTCGTGCTTTCCGTAAGTTCGGTCAGCAGCGTAACGCTCCTAAGAAATAATCTTAGCACAATATTTTTCGATGTCGCATTTCTCACAGTGAGGTTTTCTTGCTGTGCAAACATAGCGTCCATGTAGTAGCAGCCAGTGGTGGGCATTAGGTATATCCTCTTCAGGGATATACTTCGTAAGTGCCATTTCAACTTTATAAGGGGTATTATCGCTCTTGCTTACCAAACCAAGTCGATGTGCTACACGGAATACATGTGTGTCAACGGCTAAGGTGGCTTTACCAAAAGCTATACTCTGAATCACATTTGCCGTTTTGCGGCCAACACCAGGCAGTGTTAACAGCTCGTCGAGTGTACTAGGTACCTCCCCATTAAACTTCTCCATCAGTACCCTTGCCATTTCCACCAAGTGTTTTGCTTTGGCATTGGGATACGACACGCTCCTAATCCATTCAAAGATATCCTCTTCTTCAGCTTTTGCCATCGACTGTGCGTCTGGGTAATGCGCAAACAAATCGGGTGTTACCTGATTGATGCGCTTATCTGTACACTGTGCACTCAGCACTACAGCTACTAACAGCTGGAAGGTACTACCAAAATCTAACTCGGTAGTTACTAATGGCATTTTATTACGGAAATGCTCCAGAATCAGGTCGTATCTTTCTTTCTTTTTCATCTTACAGATAGATAATTACAAAGAACGAGGCTATCCAACCCAGGATACAGAATTGCACGAAATGGTCTTTTACCAAAGATTTGGTAGGACTGCCACTCAATCCGAACACAATCATATTCTGCAGATAGCGTAGTAAACCAGCTAATACCCAGCCCGACGTGAGGTAAACATAACGGGTACCTAAGCGATGAATCACCTCTGGCGACATGGTGTACATGATGTAGCACACCAGAGTAACAGAGGCGATGATGGCTGTAGCCTCGTTGATAAAGGTCTTGTTATAACCTGTTATTGATACGCGAGGTTTTGTACCTGTCTGCTCATAGATGCGATAATCGTCATTACGTTTGGTAAAGGCCAAGAATAGTGTTACCAGGAAGGTCATCATCACCAGCCAATGCGAAATGTAGATATCCGTTGCGATACCTCCAACTAATACGCGCATCACAAAACCTATGGCTATAATCGATACGTCGAGGATGGCAAACTGCTTCAACTTCAAGCAGTAGCCGATATTCATCAGCCAATAACCTATGATGATGGCGTAGAGATAAGGCGTATTGGGGCTCAGTGCCAAAGGCAGAATGGCTAATGCTCCAATGGTGCATAGTATCATCATCACATAACCTTCCATAACAGACACTTTGCCTGAAGCAATGGGACGATGACATTTCTTTGGATGCTGACGATCAGCCTCTACATCTTTCAGATCGTTAAAGCAATAGATAGAGCTTGAAATCAAACAGAACGAAGCAAACACCACCAATGTAGGCCAAAAGAATTCCGGCTTCAGCAGATTGGTGCTGAAGAATATAGGCGCAAATACAAACACGTTTTTGAGCCACTGCAACGGGCGTAATAACTTGATGTAATAAAACATGGGGACAAAGATAGTGCAAATCGTTCGAATAACAAAATAAATCTGCATTATTTTGTAATATGTGATATAATCAGTTCAATTATAATTTGAAATAATAGGAAATGTTTGGCGTTTTAAGATGTTTTTATTACTTTTGCATCAAAATTATTAATCATAACATAGTATGAAAAAAAATCTAATATTTCTGATTGGTTTACTGACCTCCATGTCTATGCTGGCCGAAGATAAAATCTATGAGGATGCAAATCATTTGATTTTTAAGTATGACGATGAGGCTCAAAGTGCAGAACAACGCATTGCGACTTTGGTGGGGACAACGAATGCTCTATTAGAAAAATTAGAGTTTAATAGTGCGATTTATATTACCATCAATAATATTCCATGTGAATATAAAGTAAAATCAATTAAGGATAATGCATTCGAAAATAACGATAAACTTCAACATGTTGTTATTCCTGAAGGTGTTACTTCCATTGGTAATAGTGCTTTTAGTAGATGTACTGCTATTAGATTAATAGAATTTCCTTCTAGTATCTCTCAAATCGGAACAAATGCATTTTGGGGCTGTTCAAGTTTGGATTTCGTTTCTATAAATAGTTCAAATGTGAATTCTGCTCTTCGGACTTATTTGCCTACTAATCAGTATATGACTTTATTCGTACCTGAAGGTTATTCTGATGCTTATAAAAATGCAAACCTTGAGAAATCGTGGACTTCAATATTTGGTAATCGAATATTTGAAGGGGAAATGAAGATTGTTTCTTATACTACTAATGATAATGTTGTTTGGAAATTCGTTTGTGCTACTAATAAAACTGGGGTAAAGGAAGCCATTTTATATATCGGCAACAACGATAAAACGGTAAAGAACGTAACCGTTCCATCTACTTTTACGGGGGATGATAATCAGTCATACAATGTGGTTGGTATTGGAAGACCTGGCTTTTTCGGTTGTTCTGAAATGCTTAAGTTGAAAATAGAAAATTCTTTGGATTTTATTAATAAAGACGCTTTTTCTGGTTGCGGTAGTTTGTCGTACATTGGTTGGCAACAGCGCAATCCTGGGGACTTAAAACCTTCAATCTTTCCTACAAATGAGTTGATGACGCTCTTTGTTCCTGATGGTTATGCTTATAATTATCGAACTGCAGAATGGAATAATCAACAGTTTGGTGATAGAATTTATGATGGGGAGATGAAAGAGACTCCTTATGATGGTATGACGTTTATCTATGCTGATGGTTCATATGAGAAACTGGCAGTTTTGGTTGAAGGCAAGGATGCTAAATCTGTTACAATTCCCTCTAATTTCCAAATAGGTAATGATTATTTTACTGTTAAGACCATTGGTAGATCGGCTTTTGAGAATAAAAATATTAAATTGGAAACAGTAAATGTTGATTATGGTATAAGAGCTATTAGCAGCATGGCGTTCCAAAATTGCTCAAAACTACAGAAGATAACTCTTCCAAGCAGTTTGGTTACTATAGGTAAAAACGCCTTGAATAGATGTAGTAGCTTGACAGAATTAACCCTTCCGAGCAATTTAAGTTCGATTGGTGATAATGCTTTCTCAAGTTGTAGTAACTTGATTCGTGTAGAGAGTAAGATGTCTAATCCGATTTCTATTCCAAACAATTTGTTTACGAGTGCTAATAGTAACGATAAAATACTATATCTGCCTCAGGGGCGTCTGGAACAATATAAGAATAAAGAAGGCTGGAATAATGGTTTCTCTTTTTTCTTAGTAGGAAACAAGCAAAATGATAAAACAGAAACATACAAGGATGAAGATGATAACGATGTTTGTAATATAACACTTGCTTGTACAAGTGTATCAAATGATGCCATTATTGTAAAGGTATCCGATTTTGATACCAATATTCTTGAGTTGCCTACGGCTATTGGAAACTATAATATTGTTGGCGTTTATAAAGACGCATTCTCTCAATCTGGAAGCTCGCTTACTCAATTGTCATTTGCTGATAAAGAAGGCTCGGCGGGTTTGACAATCGGAAAGGGTGCACTTAACGGTTGTAATAATATGAAGATATTGAAGTTGCCTTCTCGACTTGAAAAGATTGGTAGTGGCGCTTTTAATGGATGTAATAACCTGGCGCACGTTTTGTTTAAGAATAATTCTTCTATTTTGGGTAGTAATGAATTTAATAATATTTTTAGTGCTAATACGACGAATAATGCAACGATATATATTCCTTCGAATAGTGCTAATGCAGACTTCGAAAATAAAGGATGGAACCCTGCTCATATAATAAAGGCTGATGAATTAGAAGAATTCATTGACGGAACGAATAATTATGGAATGAAATATATTGGATGGAAACAAAATGGCTCAGATACAGGAACTGCTAAACTAACATTTGGTGTCGATGGTACTTATGATACACCAATGGTTATAAACAAGACTGCAACCTCAAGTGCTACAAGTACTACATATAATGTGATTGGTATTGCCAATGATGCCTTTAGATATAAAGGTATATTTAATACCTTGAGGGTGTCTGAGGGTATCGAAACTATTGGCGCAAATGCATTTCGAAGTCGTGGTAATTTAAAAAAAGTGATACTGCCTAAAAGTCTGAAAAGTATTGGTGAAGATGCTTTTTATGAATGTGGCAATCTCACTGATATAGAATGGGCATCCAATGATGTAAATCTTACAATCGAAGATATAGGAGCAAGTGCTTTCCAAAAATGTGCAAGTTTGGAAAAGGTTACCTTGCCATCTTCTCTAAAATCGATAGGTGCGAATGCATTTGCTGCTTGCTCAAAGTTGGTTGAAATAGAGAGTAAAATCAATAGCAATCCTCTTCCAGTTATTGATAATACGGTGTTTCCTAACTATTCTGCCACGTTGTATGTTCCATTTGGAATGGAAGAGGCTTATTCTACGGCCGAAGTTTGGAAGTTGTTTGGAAATCATATTAGTGTAGGCAACAGAGAAACATTTTCTTATAAAGGTTTAAACTACGTCTATGCTACTTATGGTAAAACTGCTACAGTCATCAAAAGTATCCCTGAAGATAAAAATGTAGAAATTCTATCCGAAATTCCTGATAGTTTGACTTCTGGTAGAAAAATTGTTGTAACTACCATCGCAGAATCTGCATTTAAAGATAAAACAAAAATTGAAAGTTTGTTTATTCCTGATGGAGTTACTTGCATTGGTGCAAAAGCTTTTGAAAACTGTTCTAATTTGAAAAAGATAGAACTGCCCAAAACTTTGGTATCAATAGGTGACTATGCGTTTGGCAATTGTGGTAAAATTGGAACTATTATCAGTAAGATCCCCGCTGAAAATTTGGCAGGTTTGACTGATAATATTAATAAGGTGTTTATATCGGATAATTCACCAACAATTTCGATATCTCCAGATATATATATTCCTGTTGGCGAGAATTCAAAATCCTTATATAAGCAGCAATGGACTGTGTTTGATGAAAGTAAATTTATTGTAGGATATCCAACCTATGATAAGGAGTCTGATGGTGGAAGCGGATGGTTCTTTGATTATCTTACCACCTGTGATGATGTTGAAGATGGCGATGACAATAACGCTGGAATTGTTTATGGTACGGCTACTTTGTTAAGAGCGACTGAGCGTGTAGAATCTGATGGTAACTTGGTTGTTCCAGATGAGATTTTGTATAACAAGAAAAAGTATAAGGTTATAAGGATTACTGATAATGCTTTCAATGAATATCCAAACAAATCGACAGATATTAAACAGCTGAATATTTCTGAGGGAATCAAGGAGATTGGGGCTAATGCCTTCTCAGGTTTCTCAAAAGTTGAGAGAGTATGGCTCCCGAGTTCTATAGAAACCATTGGGAAGCAAGCTTTTAACAGTTGTAATTCTATATCTTATATCTTTAGTAAAATTAATTCTCCATCGTCAATGAGCGACGATATATTCTCTATACCAACTGTTAATACATCCACGTTGTTTGTTCCATCAATGAAAGGCTATGATACTGATAGCTGGGGAAAATTCTCGAATATTATAGTTGGAGATTTTGAGACAGAGAAAAAGGATGGTGATATAACATTTGCATGCTATAAAGAGAATGACTCGAAACATGCCATTCTTACTAAGGCGGCAACAAATATCAAGGAGGCAAAGATAAAAGGTGATGAAGATGGATATGTAGTAGAAACTATTGGTAAGTATGCATTCCAGAATTGTAGCCAGTTAACAAAACTTGAGTTTCCATCAAGTCTGATAGAAATAGGCAATCATGCCTTTGATGGTTGTAGCAATATTAAGACAATCATCAGTGCAATCCCAGGTGGTAAACTTGGTAGTCTTAATAGTGATTATAGTATTGTGTTTGCTGCTGGACTATCGCCAGATGTAATATATGTGCCAGTTGGTTCAATGAATGATTATCTAAGTCTATGGGGTAACGACATATTATTCGCAAATGATAAATTTGTTGTTGGTACTCCAGGATATTATGCGCAGTCTGATGGAGGCAGTGGCTGGTATTATGATTATCTTACAACTGAGCCGGAAACCAGTACGGCTATTTTTATGGGTACAGCAGCTCTGGTTGATGCAAAAAAAGAAATACATAAAGATCATGAATTGATTATTCCAGACGAGGTGCTTATCAGCGGTAAAAAATATAAGGTTACAAGGATTGATAATAATGCTTTATATAATTATCCAACAAAACAAGATATCTATAGTCTAAAGGTTCCTGAGAACATCACCGAGATTGGTAAAAATGCTTTCCAGTATTTTACAAAAGTTGAAAAGGTATGGCTTCTTGGTAATATAACATCCATAGATTCAAAGGCTTTTGATGGTTGCACTAATATAAGTCGTTTGTGTAGTGAGGCAGAGTCCTTATCTGCGGGAGCCGATGTATTCTCAACTCTCCCCAATACGGCTACATTATTTGTCCCATCTGAGGATGGATACACAACAGATGGCTGGAAAAAGTTCTCAAATATAATTAAGGGTAAGTTTGATGACGACGTAGAAGATGGTGGAATGACATTTGCTTGCTATACTGTTGAAGGTGATGGTAACACAGTTCCCGATAAAAAGTTTGCAATACTTACCAAACCAATTGCTGCCAATATTACAGAAGCATTGATAAATGATTCTGTTAAGATAGAAGGTGGTGAGGATAAATACGAAGTGTCCAAAATCGGTAAGTTTGCGTTTAAGGATTGTAACAAACTGACAAAGATTGAACTCCCGAAAACACTCAAATCTATTGATGCTCAGGCGTTCGCTGGTTGTACGATAAGCGAAATAGTTTCTAATATTGATAATTTGTTTAAGATTGATGAATCTGTTTTCTCTGCTGAAACTTATTCAAAAGCTATAATATATATACCAGAAGGAACTTATGGCAATTATACAGATGTTGGCATGGGTGGCTGGTCTAAGTTTGATGCAGGTAATGGGAAATATCAAGAAGGAAAGTGGAAAGAATCGGAATTCATGGGCTATATGAATAGCCTTAAATATAAATATCATACAGGAACTCACGAAGCTGAGATAATTGAGATTTCTTATCCAAATAATCCTACTGCTGATGAAAGAACCCTTACTATAGAAAGTAGTTTTTGGTTGTCAGATAGTGAAAAGCCCTATTATGTAACATCAATTGCTCCAGCTAAAGTTACGAATGGGGATAAAATTGAGAAACTTGTCATTGAAGATGGCAATGCAAATAAGGAGATGACAATAGGAACCGAAGCTTTCAAAGGATGGACAAATTTGACAACAGTTACGTTCCCTTCGAATTTGACTATTATCGATGCTCGTGCATTTTCTGGCTGTGCAAATCTGTCGAAGCTTGAATTTCCCTCTGCACTGAGAACTATTGGTACTAGTGCTTTCCAAAATTGTACTAATCTTCAGAAGATTTGGCTTCCAGCATCACTTACCAGTATAGGTAGTAAGGCATTTGATGGTTGTAGACTGACGCGTGTTTGTCTTGAATCGATTCTCCCATTGGATAATCCTGATGCATTCTCTTCTAAAAGTGCTTTCCTTTTTGTGCCGACAGGAACATTGGGAACTGTAGAAAATGAATCTGGTTGGAGAGATTTTTCAAAGAAATATGAGGGACGTTATATTTACGAGACTTCTTCTGGTGCTGATATAACATATATTTATTTGGAGCAGTCTGATGGCTCGAAAACAGCCATCTTGACCAAATCACCGGCAACACAGATTGTATCTCCAATTAAGTACAATGATGAGGATTGTTATGTAACAGTTATTGGCGAATCAGCATTCAGTGGGGATTTAAGAGAAATTAAAAGATTACCAGAGGGAATTAAGGAGATTGAGAAGAATGCATTTAAGAATTGTAGATTGCAGGAGTTGATGCTGCCTTCTACACTGAGAACTATTGGTGATGGTGCCTTTAGTGCCAATAATCAACTTTCAAAAGTATCTTTCCCTGATAATCTTGAAAAGAAGCTTGAATCGATTGGTAATGATGCTTTCAAGGGTTGTAGTAGCTTGAAGCAGATTGAACTTCCTCAGACGCTAAAGACTATCGGTATTGAGGCTTTTGGTGGCGATGTGAATCTTGAAGAAATTACTCTTCCTGCAGGAATTGAATCAATTAATGAATACGCTTTCCAAAACTGTAGTGGTTTAAAGAATTTCGTGCTGCCTTCGACTTTGACAACTATTGGCGCTAATATTTTCGATGGATGTAATAATCTGTCAGAGGTTATTAGTTTGATAAAAACCAAAGCTGATATTGGAGGTAATGCACAATCTTTGGCCAATGCCATATTGTATGTTCCTCAGGGAACTAAAGATGATTATAAAGACGCAGGATGGGAATTCTTGCATATCATAGAAGGTGATAGAAAGACAACAACCGAAGCTGGGGTGGAGTATGCCTATGGCGACAAGGAGGCTATTGTAATAGGTATAACAGACAATGGTATAAAGGATGGTACTGTTACTATTCCTGGTACATTTACAATCGGGGAGGATGAATATGATGTAATAGACATTGAGAAAGAGCTGCTCAGTGGAAATACAAATGTTAAATCGGTAACGATAGGCAAGAAAGTTAAAACCATTGGTGCCAGTGCCTTTAAGGATTGTAGTAATCTGAGGAAACTTGAGCTCCCATCTACACTTACAGGAATAGGCGAGAATGCTTTTGCTGGTTGCGATAATTTGACAGATGTGGTGTGCTATAGTCAAGACAATGACTTTATTACAAAGAATAAACAGTCTTTCCCTTATGCTACATTATATGTTCCCCAAAAGAGTTTGTATGAAAACGTTTGGGAATATGCACATATCTACGAGGGTGAAAGAACTGTAGAGCAATGGAAGGGTATGACTTTTGCATGCTTTAAAGGTACTAGTACTAACGAAACTATACTGGTTGATGCGACAGAAACAAAAGCTACAGACGGGATAATAGCCATACCTCCTAAGATTACTATTGGTGAAGGTAATTCTGCTGAGGATTATGATGTGGTAGCAATTGCAAGCAAAGCGTTTAGTGGCAATACTGATGTGAAGCTGGTGGAATTGCCTGCTTCTCTGACATCTATTGATGCTAATGCTTTCGAAGGTTGTACAAACTTGGCAGAAGTTGTTAGTAAGATAACTGATACTAATGTTATTAATAGTATTATGTTGTCGATGCCTAATGCCATATTGTTTGTGCCTAATCGTGATTGGTATGAGAATACAGGTTGGAATTTTGCACACATCTATGCTGGAGATAGAAAGACTGATACACAAAATGGTATGTCTTATGTTTGTGCAACAGGTGATAAAGAAGCTGTTTTGGTTAAAGGCGTAGCTGACCAGTTGGGAGAAAATGTTACTATACCTAACAAAATTACTATACAGATAGGAGAGGGTGACTCTAAGGAGGATCTGGAGTGTAATGTGGTTGCTATCGCAGCTAATGCTTTCAAGGATCTTGCAGGTATAAAAACTGTGAAGATTAATGAAAACGTAAAATCAATCGGAGCTTCTGCTTTCCAAGGATGTAGTAGCTTAATTAAGGTTTGGCTTCCCGCATCTTTTGAAAGCATTGCTGATAAAGCTTTTTACGATACGGACATTGATTATCTATGTACTAAGCGAGTTACTCCTATAGAATCGACTAACATTGGTAGCGATGTTTTCTTCCCCAAGAAAGCTACCTTATATGTTCCTGAAGGTGGCGCTTTAGATAACTATGCAGAAAATGAAGTATGGAAAACATTCCCTGTTATAAGGGATGGATATTTTGTAGATGTAATTACAAAAGACAATCTGTCATACGATTGCATACAAAAGAGTGGAGATAAGAATGTTGCTATTCTGATAAAGTCGGAAACAACAGATAAATCTGTAGAAATCCCGTCTACTGTGATATTGAATAATAGGAATTATAATGTTACCACTATATACAAGGAAGCGTTTAGAGGTAATAATAGCAAGAACTTGGAGAAGATTGTATTCCCCGAAACGTTAGAAACGATAGAGGATAATGCTTTCGATCAGTGTTCGAAACTGGCAATTATTACGGCTAAGGCGAAAATCCCAGCTGTATTAGGAGAGAATGTATTCGCTCCTGGTATCAAAAATACCGCTACACTGTATGTGCCCAATGATGCAGAAGTTGAAGCTAAGTATAAGGCTGCAAAAGGTTGGAAGGAGTTTGATAACTGGGCTCAAGGTGAAAAGAAAACTGACACCAAGGGCAGTATGACTTACGAATATCTGAAGGGTGTTGGTACAGCAACCCTGATAGGAAGTACAGTAAATAAAGAAGAGGTTACTATCGACGGAACAGTTGAGTTTGAAGGTGAGACATATACTGTGACGGCGATTGCAGAGTCGGCATTTAAGAATAATCCTAATAGGGATAAAATGACGAAGCTGAAGATTGCTAAGAATATCACCACTATCGGTGCCAATGCCTTCCAGGGTTGCAATAATCTGAAGATGGTATGGTTGCCTGCTACGATGGAGACAATAGATCAGACTGCCTTTGGTGGATGCAATAATGTTCGTTATGTTTCGAGTTCTATTGATACTCCAAAAGCTTCTGATGCGAACATATTCCCGTCTGATGCCACATTGTTTGTGCCACAGGAACGCAAGTCTAATTATAATATAAGTGGTTGGAATAACTTTGCATATGTGGCTGAAGGAACGTTTGTGGATGTCGCAGCAACAGATAATAGCATGAAGTTTGACTGCTATACTGACAACGCTGGTAAGAAGAAGGCTATATTAAAGGAGTATAATGCTAATGCTTCTGTTGTGGAGATCCCTGGCTCTGTAAAAGTTGGTAACGATTCTTACACCGTATCGATAATCACAAAGCAAGCCTTTAAGAGTAAGACCAATATGGAGAACCTGGTTATCCCATCAGGTGTTGAAACTATCGAGGCTGAGACTTTCAGTGCTTGCAGCAAGCTGAAGTGGATAGAGAGCAAAATTGTGAATCCAATATCCATTTCAAATGTATTTGCCAACACCAATGCCACTTTGTTTATACTTTCTAATGTAAGTGATTATAAAGCCAAGGGGTGGAATTTCCTGAATGTATTTGTGGGAGAACGTAAACAAACTGATGTGGATGGTTGGACTTATGTTTATTCGACTGGTGATAAGAAAGCTGTGCTGACAAGGGTCGGTAATGTTGGCACGAATGTGACAATCAATGGCACATTCAAGATTGGTAAGGATGAATATACTGTGACTTCGGTTGGAGATGCCGTGTTTAAGGGCAAGTCGAATATTGAGGCGCTGACCATTGCCAAGAGTATTGAGAATATTGGAGCCAATGCCTTTGAAGGTTGCGTTAAGCTGGTATCAATTACTTGTGAAGGCTCATCGCCTGCCAAGTTGGGAGCAGATGCGTTCCCGTCTGCTAATGTGACGGTGAATGTGCCTAACGATGCTGTTAATACCTATAAGAATCATCCCGATTGGAAACCGTTTGCGAATAACATTCTCGGAATTACGACTTCGGTAGAGGATGATCCTACTGGAGCTTACAATATTATTGTTCCTGCTGGTGGAGATGCTACTCCTGAGGTGGAAATATGGAATGGTCTTGATGCGTCGGGTGATGTCGTTATTCCTGAGGTCGTTGAACTGAATGGTTCGGATTATAAAGTAACAGGTATTGCAGCTAACGCTTATGATAGTAATACAGATCTGACCAGTATTGTTATCCCAAGTAGTATTACTTCGATTGGTGCATCAGCATTTGCTGGTTGTACGAATTTGAAGTCGATAACTGTTTACTGCGTAACCCCCATCAATCTGTCAGCAGTCGCAGCTACTCGCAGAGCTTTGACGAGGGCTGGAGGCAGTTCTTCGGTATTCGAGGGTGTCAATAAGGAAACTTGCATACTCTACGTGCCAGCAGAAAGTATTGATGCCTATAAGCAGGCCGAAGGATGGAAAGACTTTAAGAAAATCTATGCTATCGGTGCTACAGCTATCAATGGCATTGTGATATCAGAAGGCAAACCATTCGATGTTTACAATCTGCAAGGCCGTAAAGTGAAAGCAAATACGACGACATTCAGCGGATTGCCAGCGGGTGTTTACATCGTGAATGGCAAGAAGGTGATGGTGAAGTAAAAAAGAAGATGGGAATCAAAAATCGATTCCCATCTTTTTTATGTCTTATTCGTAAGTGGCATCTATTTTATATTCCTTATTTTCATATACAAATACGAAGTGACATGTGATTGGTAGGTGATATCCAGCCGCAGCTTCAATCTTTGTGGTCTTGGTAACAGTACTGCCAGCTGCAATATCTTCGTTGGCATAATACTCATTTCCCAGTTCGCCAGATGCCTTACCTTCGAGCTGCATACTCTTGAGGGTTATCTTAACAGGACTGTTGTTTTTAATGGCCCACTTGATTTGGCTGCCGTTCTTGACGAGATCACCCTCCCTTGATACGGTACCGCCACTCTTGATTGTAATCATATCAGGAATCTCGCAAATTCTTACCTTACAGGTTGCTGTATGCTTGCCATCAGCCGTCTTGGCTATTATTGTGGCTGTACCTTTGTTAATGCCCTTTACATAGCCGTTGTCAGTAACTGTTGCAATCGCAGTGTTGCTGCTGCTCCATTCCACGTTCTGCTTCGTGGTGTTCTTTACAGACAGCATCTTTTCCTTGCCAACCATGATGTCCATGCTCTTAGTCTCGAAATAGAAGGTGTTACGCTGCTTGATGGTGATGGTGGCACTATAGTTCAGCGCGTCGTTCGATACAGTGATAGTACCGTCTCTGTCAGCGGCATCGCCAAGCGGATCGATGGTTACCTGATGCTCGTGAGAGGGGAGGGCACGGGTATTAGCTGTGACTCTTATCCAATCGTTATTTGATGTCAGCTTGTAATCGGTATTGGCATTTACCTTGAAGGTAATGGTGCCACCAAGTTCATCAACAGTAAACTCCTTGGTTGGTACCTCTATGCCAATGTTGGCGCCTTGAGTAATAGTTATTATTTCGGCTGCTTCGCTGTTCTTGTCGTACAGTTTAATCTGGGCAGTTCGGGCATCATTGTTCTTGTTTTCGTCAATCGATAGCAATAATACTCTGTTAGTGATACCGCGTGTGCTGTTTCGGCGCTGTCTGAGCCAGTTGGCACCTTGGAAATCTACTGTGTAATCGAAGTTACTCTTGACGTCGATGTCAAGATCCTGCTTGTCGCTATTAACGGTAAATGTCTTGGTGTCCAAGATAATCTTGGCACCGATGGATGCTTGGTTAATCACGATATCCTCAGCCTGATTACTGTTCATGTCGTAAATCTTGATTTTTGCTGTTCGGGTACCATAATCATCGTTATGAGTAACCTTGAATTTCAGCGTGTGTGACGACATACCACGAGTTGGACTGGTACTCTCCTGCAGCCATTCTACGTTTGGCATTGCTACTTTGAAGTCATAGTTACTGCTCACATCAACGGTGAATTCTTGCTCAGCGGCAGTCAGGTTATACTCGTTTTGCGACAGAACCAATTGTCCCTCGCCAGCTTGATAAACGGTTACAACTTCTTGCTCGTCTCCTGCGGTAAAGTATATCTTGCCTTCGCGCTTTTCGTATTCCTCGCTGGGATCGATCGTGAAGGAGATGACTGACTGCTCTAATAATCCTCGCGTTGAAGCTGTTGCTTGGTGAATCCATCCTTTATAGTTCTCGGGGATGGTAAACTCAAAATCCTTCGAGTGATTAATAATTACATGTACATAGCCTCCCGAAGCAGGAACCTCATATACGTCGGATGATAAAGTGATGGCCTCCAGACGTTTCTGATTTACTTTGATATTGCGTATGGTGTCGCCGCAAATAAAACGTACCACCATGTTACGGTCTTCGTATGTGTTATTCTCTGCAGCTGTAAATGTTACCTTGCTATTACCTGAACCACCGACAGTCGGATCGATGGTGAGCCAATCTACGCCATTTTGAGTGTTCGTTTTTTCCATAGACCATCTGAGGTTGGCAGAGAAAGCTACAATCTTTGAACCGCCGTCAAAATCAAAGTCCATGTCGTTTTTAAAGTAATTTACTGCTCCATTAGGCACCTCTACCTCTGATTTTATACCGCCAAAATCAGGGGCTTTTAAACATGATACTTGGCTTGTAAGAGATGTCGCAAGAGCAATGTACATTAAGTACAATTTATTTTTTTTCATATTATAAAACGATGTTTGTTTTTTACACGCTGCAAATGTAGCATTTTTCTTTGAATTATCCAAAATTGTTGGAAGAATATTTGGTGGTTTCATAGAAAATGTGTATATTTGTAGCCAGATAATCAACTTCGGGAAATACCGAACTTTACTTTAAAGGCCTATATGATAGGCCCTACCCTATAAATAGGGCCTTATCTATAAATAGAAGCTGAACAATGAAACGTAAAACGGACATAGCTATAGCTGCTACGAGCGCCCGCAGCTATAATCGCCACTGGCGCGCTCATAAACTTTCGTGGTCGGAAATCGGAAAGATTAAATATCTTTTCGATGGGGCTTACGAGTATATGGACGATGTAACGTTGGCCTATACTCGCATACACTTTAATAAACTGCGCAAGGCGCTCGGGTTCAAACAAGATTCGGAACTAATAGAACTGATAGAGAAAGCTGAAGCTTTTCGTATCGTTCGTAACAGAGAAACGCATCAGATGGATGCGTTTATGTCGCCCTTGGTGGGCGACCGTTTTGTGGCTTTGCCAAGCCAGGAGATTGAAGAACCGGCCATACCCTACGAAATATTCGATTGTAAGGCCAATGCATTAGCCAACGATAACGACCGCGACAAGATCTCTGAGAATCAGCGTCAACATCGTCATGGTATCAATATGCATATGTTATTGGCTGGTAACGTGCCTAAGTTTCATGTAGAAGCAAGCGATGAGGCTCTTAAACGCATACATAAAGGATTTATGACGTTATTTTCAAACGAAGCCTATTACAATCGATATTTCGGTGAATTTACCCAAGCCTATGCTAGAAAGTACAGGGTGCCAGAATATGTCGCCAAGGAGGATTTGCTTTTCTATCTTGACGAAAAAGTGACGCATCACATAGCCCGACGAGTTGGTATTGAGAACTGGGAAAGTGATGCCATCTTGAAATGGGTTGTGAACTATTTCTCTGTAAAGTTTATGCAGCGAAATATAACTGAGGCTCATGAACTAAAAATACGGCGTATGGAGGTGCCGATATGTAAACCGCAAGTATTTAAATAATCAACAAATATGAATACAATCAGTAGTAAAGAAGTACCAGACTATTATACACTTTGTATCAAGTCTGACTGTCCGATGGCCGCTCACTGTCTTCGTCAAATGGCCACGAATGTGCTAACCAAGAAATACAAGATAGTGCAAATAGTGAATCCCTTATTTACGGAACCATCGGAAAAGTGCGAATTCTACCGTTCAGACGAGCCTCAGACATTTGCTCGTGGATTTGCAAAGATGCAGGAAGAGATGTTGCCAAGGCAATATAAGACGTTCTCATGCAGACTTCAAGGTAAATTCGGTCGTACGGGATATTTCGAACGTAGGCGAGGGGAGAGGCTTTGTTCGCCCAAGGATATAATGATTATAAAGAATGTCCTGAAGGAAATCGGCATGCAGCACCTCGGCTTCGATGCCTATGAGCAGCTTTATAATTGGAACGACTAACAAAGAGATAGTTTTAACGATTAGTACGGCTTGTTTCAGCATGTAGTGCGGACAATCCGTACTATAGTATGTTGCCTTGCGCACTACAGTACGCCCTGAGTCGTACTGTAGTGCGCACTAACCCGTACTTAGTGTATTCGATTCTTCTTGCATCTTCTTAATAGAACGAAATTGCGCAATGAATCTTTGTAATTAACTTAATAAAAGTTAAGTAGGGTTGATTTATAGTATTTTTCTTTTTGTTTAGGAGAACTTTTTGTATATTTGCCGAAAATATAAACAATTTAGTCGATTAAATGAAAGAAGATATGAAAAAGTTGATGACACTTGCAGTCTTAAGTACTGTATTATTAACCAGTTGCGTAAAAGGCTTTGATGCACCAGAGCCAGAACCTACACCAACTCCAGAGCCTACACCTACAAACAATCAAGCTACTCAAGAGGAGA
>JAEEGL016581909.1_pt1 | contig 17110 bp, 21 predicted proteins | sample 9134231 | NCBI WGS metagenome assembly JAEEGL01 (sample SAMN16246548, study PRJNA631951) | gut metagenome | biome: gut microbiome; feature: rumen; material: fiber-attached | host: Bos | place: Iran: Karaj | collected 2018-10
ATAAGAACTACATTAAAGAAGATAAGATTTTGATTAGAGCGACGGCGGAAAAAAACGTCCGGGCCCGGAAATGGCAGGGCTTCCGCCCCTCCCGGTCCGATGGCGGCGACGGAGGGACCCCTGCGCCCGCCGGCAGGAATCAGCCGCCGGCGCGTAGAATATAGCATTTATTGCGCATAAACGGTCTGTCCGGCCGGTACCGCTTTTACGCCGGGCGCCGGCCGGGCGGCTGCCGGTGCTTCGTGACCGGCGTTTTCCCCGGCCTCGACTTCCTCAAGCGCCTCCGCGCCACCTTCGTCGATGACGACGGTCTGCCGGTGAAACGCTGGCCGGCGCCGCCCCGCCTCCCCCGCTACCGCCCTTTTTTCAGAAAGGCCCGGTATAGTGAGAGCGGGAAATGTCCTGCCGCCCCGGCAGAGACGGAACGCGGGGCGACGTCGCCGGACGTTTCCGGGAGGCTGTATCCATGCAACTGAAATCGGAAGGGACGGTCCAGCTTGCGGCCGGACTTCTGCTGCTGGCGCTCTTCGGCGTCATCTACTGGCTCTGTCCCTCGTTTTTCTCTGAACTCTGGCGGGTTGCGACCTGCGGCGACCTGGAGGAGACCATCCGCTACATCAACTCCTTCGGCGCCTGGGGCATGGTCGTGAGCTTTTTGGCGGACGTGCTGATCAACGCCCTGGGGTTTCTGCCCTCCATTTTCGTCTCCACCGCCAACGGCGTGCTGTTCGGTGTGGTTCCGGGCATCATCATTTCCTGGCTGGCGGAGACCACCGGCGTCATCCTGAGCTTCCTGCTGATGCGGACGGTGCTCCGGGACTCGGCGGAAAAGCTGATCCGGAAAAGCCCGTATCTGTCAAAACTGGACGAGTTCAGCGGCAAAGAAGGCTTCAAGCTCATGCTGATCGCCCGGACCATCCCCTACTTCCCCTCGGGCATCCTGACGGCCCTGGGGGCGGTGAGCCGCATCAGCCTTCGGGACTACGCCCTGTCGAATCTCATCGGCAAATTCCCCTCGACGGCGCTGGAAGTCATCATCGGCCACGACATCGTCCGCCTGCGGGAACACATGGTGCGGCTGACGCTGGTGGTCGTGGCGGCGACGCTGGTCTACGGCGGCCTCTGGTACTTCCAGCGGCGCCGGGCAGCCAGGCAGGAGGATAGCCTTCCCCCCGAACCGGAAGCGACGCCGTCGGAACGGGAGAAACGCTGACGCCCAAGTCATTCTTTCCCTGTTTTTTGCCGAAGGCATTGTGTTGAACGGCGTTTCCGTTTATAATAGTATGATGGACAGTGTATTTTGCGAGTTTTCCTTCCGGGAGGGGTTAGTTTGACAAAAGTATTGGTAAACGGCGCCTGCGGGCGCATGGGACAGGCGGTCGTCAAGGCGGTCCTTCAGGACGCGGACCTGACGCTGGTGGCGGCGGTGGACCTCACCGGCGGCGCCGACGCGGGGACGCTCGTCGGCCTTCCCGCCTGCGGCGTCACCGTGACGACCGATCTCGCGGCCGCCATCGAAGCGGCGAAGCCCGACGTCATGGTGGACTTCACGCGGCCCGACGTAGTCTACCGGAGCGCGGTCACCGCCCTTTCCCGGGGCGTTTCCCCGGTCATCGGCACCACCGGCCTCTCGGACGAGGCGAAAAAGGAGCTGGCGGCGCTGGCCGAAAAGCAGGGGGCGCCCGCCTTCATCGCGCCGAACTTCGCCATCGGCGCCGTGCTGATGATGCTGATGGCAAAGCAGGCGGCCCGCTACCTGCCCGAGGTGGAGATCATCGAGCTGCACCACGACAGGAAGCTCGACGCGCCCTCCGGCACCGCCATCCAGACGGCGGAGATGATCCGGGAAGTCCGGGCCGACCACAAGCAGGGCCATCCCGAAGAAAAGGAGAAGCTCGCCGGGGCGCGGGGCGCCGACATCGGCGGCATCCATATCCACAGCGTGCGGCTGCCGGGCTATGTCGCCCATCAGGAAGTCATCTTCGGCGGCCTCGGCCAGACGCTGACGATCCGCCACGATTCCCTCGACCGGGAATCCTTCATGCCCGGCGTCGTTCTCGCCTGCAAGAAAGTCCGCAGCCTCAGGGGGCTCACAGTCGGCCTCGAGAAGCTGCTCTGACCCTTTCCCATAACGATTGAAAGGATGCGATCCCATGAAGAAATACAACACCGCTATCCTCGGTGCCACCGGCGCCGTTGGGCAAGAGTTCCTGAACCTCATCGAGGAGCGGGACTTCCCCTTTGCCGATCTGAAACTTCTGGCCTCGAAGCGCACCGCGGGCACGAAGCTCACGGTCAGGGGCCGGGAATACGAAGTCGAGGAGGCCACGACGGACTCCTTCAGGGACGTCCAAATCGCCCTGTTCGCCGGCGGCTCCATCAGCGAGACCTTCGCGCCGCCCGCGGTGAAGGCGGGGGCCGTGGTCATCGACAATTCCAGCACCTTCCGCATGGACCCGAAAGTCCCGCTGGTGGTGCCGGAAGTCAATCCCGAAGCCATCGCCCGGCATCAGGGCATCATCGCCAACCCGAACTGCTCCACCATCATCATGGTCATGGCGCTGAAGCCGCTCTATGACATCGCCCGCATCCGCCGGGTGGTCGTCTCCACGTATCAGGCCGTATCCGGCGGCGGCAAGGAAGCGATGGCGGAGCTCGAGCAGCAGGTCCAGGACATCGTCGCCGGCCGCCCCGTCACCGCCAACATCCTGCCCGGCGCCAGCCTGGCCCGCCATTACCAGATCGCCTTCAACCTGATTCCCCAGATCGACGTCTTCCGGGATAACCTCTACACGAAAGAGGAAATGAAGATGATCGACGAGACGAAGAAGATCATGAGCGACCAGGACATGAAGATCACCGCCACCACCGTCCGGGTGCCGGTCTACCGGAGCCACGCCGAGTCGGTGAACGTCGAGTTCGAGGGCCCGGTGAGCCTGGATGCGGCGCGGAAGGCCCTGGCTGCTTTCCCCGGCGTCGTCCTCCACGACGACCCGGCGAACATGGAATACCCGATGCCGCTCTTCACCTCGGGCAAGAACGACGTCGAAGTGGGCCGCCTGCGCCCCGACTACTCCATTGAGAACGGTCTCAACTTCTGGGTCTGCGGCGACCAGATCCGCAAGGGCGCGGCCCTGAACGCCCTGCAGATCGCCGAGTACATGATTTCCCATGATATGCTTTGACCACCGGCCTGCCGGCGGTATAGAGGAAAGTTCTGCTTCGGAGGAAGGAGGAGGACGGACATGGTCAGCGACGAAACGATGATGTTCCGGGTCGGCAACGACGAGAACAAGGCGAGGACCGTTATCCAAAAGGTCTGCGCCGCCATGGAGGAAAAGGGCTACAATCCCATCAACCAGCTGGTGGGGTATCTGCTGTCCGGGGACCCGGCCTATGTCACCAGCCACAACGACGCCCGCAACATGATCCGCAAGCTGGAACGGGACGAGCTCCTGGAGGAGCTGGTGCGGGCCTATCTCGACCACGACCGGAAGGCTTGAGCGATGCGGATTCTGGGATTGGACGTCGGCGACAAGACCATAGGCGTCGCGGCCAGCGACGAGCTCCTGATGACCGCCCAGGGCGTCGAGACCATCCGGCGGACGCGCCCGGAGCGGGATTTCGCCCGCCTGACGGAACTCATGCGACAATACGAGGCGGACCGGCTGGTCTTCGGCTGGCCCCGGAACATGAACGGCACCGAAGGCGAACGTTGCACCATCGTGCGGGAATTCGCCGATGAGGTCGCAAAGCATTGCCCGGAGGCGCGGCACGTCTTCTGGGACGAGCGGCTGTCCACCATGGCGGCGGACCGCGCCCTGATCGCCGCCGACGTCAGCCGGGCCCGGCGCAAGAAAGTCATTGACAAGATGGCGGCGGTCTTCATCCTGCAAGGATATCTGGACAGCCTGCCGAGGGAATGAGGGAGTCCCCGATTTCCCTGCCCATATACAGGCAAACGAGGAAAAGGAGGCGGCAACTATGCCGGATAAGGAAAAGCCCGTGCTTGAGGAAGCCGGGGACGAGGAAGTCATCATCGTCATGACGGATGATGACGGCAACGAATTTTACTACCGTGAGGAAATGATCATCCCGCTGGGTGACGAGAAATTCGCGCTCCTGGTGCCGGCGGAATCCGACGAGGAGGCGGCGGAGCATGACCACGAGGACGGCTGCTGTTGCTGCGACGATGACGACGAAGCCTTCTTCGCCAAGATCGTGGTAAACGAGGACGGCGAAGAAGAATACGTCGAGCCCACCGACGAGGAATTCGAGGCCGTCTGCAAGGCGTACGACGAACTCGTCGAGGACGACGAAGACGACAACTGAAGAGATAAGGAAAGCCCCGCGGCACAACGCATGCCGCGGGGCATTTTTTACGATTCGTCTGCTTCAGGGCTTGCAGCGCCGACAGGGGACGTAGCCCCGGTCGACGGCTTCTTTCCGGCTGGAAAAACGGACGCGGTGATCGGCTCGTATGTCCCGGACCGACCGGCAACCGGGACGGTGAAAACACCGGGAGTCAGAATTGCCGATGTAGGCCGCCGCATAGACGGTGACCGCCGTCAGGACCATCAACGCGACCAGGCCGAAACGGATTGCCCGCCGGACCATACGCCATCCCCTCCTGTTCCCGTCAAGGGATATTCTCTGTTGCGGCTCCGGCAGGCGCGCCTTCCGTTACGCCGCGCTTCCTTCCGCGGCCTCCGCTGTCGCCAGCACCGCCGCCGCCTCCAACGCCTTGCGCCGCTTGTAATAGCGGAGCTCCAGGCAGGTGACGAGTCCGAAAATGAAGGCCAGGGAAGTGATGACGATGGCCTCCAGCAGCGGCAGCTCCGTAAGCTGGCCGTTCATGACCCGCCAGATGTTGAAGCCGTTGAACCCCGAGCAGAGCAGCAGCGTCAGGACCGCTGCCCCCATATTCCAGCGGGGGGCGAGGGAATAGCCGAGCACCACGACGGCCACGATGCCCACGATGCCCTCCAGGCCGAGATCGAGAAGCAACGGGACGACGCTCGGCACCGTCTGGTATTTCATGTGCATCAGGTACGTGAACCCCTTGACGCCGATATAGACGTAAAGGCAGAAGGCCAGGGTGAGGAACAAGCCGGTCAGGTTCGCGAAGAAGAAGAAAACCCGCTTGATGAGACGCCAGATAGCGCCAAATATCCGCTTGAACAACCGCTTGATGAACTTCATGAAGACCCTCCCTCCGGAGCATACTTCTCCATCTATATTTTATATCCATTCCCCGCCGAAAATCAATACGATTTCGCATTTTTTCCGCCGCCGGCCGGGGAAAAATTGGCGGCGGGCGGAGTTTCCTTTGCCTTTCGCCCTCATCTTATGATACAATATACAATGTGTTGATTACTGGATAAAGCCGAGGAATCCCATGAAACGACGTTCTATCAAGAGCCGCATAGAGCAGCGGCGCCGCCAGCAAAAGCGGGAGTTCCTGCTGGTCGTGGCGGGCTTCACCCTGCTGCTCAGCGGCTGGTTCTGGTATCATTTCATCTTCATACGGACACCGGAGTACGCCATGAAGCAACTCGCGCAGGCCTTCGCCGTCCATGACGCGGCGGCGGTCGAGCGCTTCATCCGCTTCGACCGCGTTCTGGACGCCGCCTACGACGACCTGACGGACGACCTCCTGTATTACGACGCCGCGCTGACCGAGGAAACGCGGACCAGGTACGCGGCTTTCTACGACGTCATCAAGCCCCAGATGCTCCACGGGCTCGGGGAAACGCTGCACCATAACGCGGCGACGGGCGAGTGGCGGCTGCCCGACGGCGCCGACCTCACGAAAGGACGGCAGCTCGGCATTGATTTCGAGCGGTTTCTGGAGCGTTCCCAGCTTCGGAACACCGAAGTCCTGCGAACCGGCGCCTTCCACCTCAAGAACAGCCAGGCGACCGGCGAAGCCCAGATACGCGACCGCCATACCCAGACGGAATTCACGCTGACCTTCTCGCTGGAGCAGTCGAAAGACGGGCACTGGCAGATCACGCGGCTCGACAATTACCGCCAATACCTCGATACCATCGCCCCGCGGCAGAACAAGGACATCGCCGATTACATCGCCGCCACCCGCGACCTGGTGCTGGCATACAACGACCAGCTGGAAGACCTGCAGGACCGTTTCCGCTTCCTGGCGAAGAGCGCCGGCGGCGAGCTTTCGGGCAGCACCGCTCTGAGCGCGCTGATCCGGGACGGCATCCTGCCCGCCCTGAAGGAGCGGCAGGCGCGCCTCGACGAAGTGGCGATTCCCCTGGGTGCCCAGTATCTGGCAAACCAGCGCCATCTCTCCACCGACCTCGCCATCGCCGCCTGGCAGCATTACCTGAAGGCCGTGGAAACCGGTTCCTATGAGGAATTCAATCTGGCCGAAACCCTCAAGAAACAGGAGATCGAAACCGACCTTCGCATCACCGACATCATCCGCCACAACACCGTAAGCCAGGCCCTGCCGGAAATCCCGTGACGCGCCTTCCGGCCGGGCCCATCCTTTCTGACCATCGGAGGCAGCCATGACCATGTTCCCGTACCCGATACGATGCTTCAACTGCCACCCCGCCACCATGCAGGACCCGGCCAGCTATACGGAGCAGATGAAGAAAGCCATCCACATCTGCCGCTGGGCCGGGGAGATCGTCGGGGAAACCGGCATTCCCGGCCTCAAAATCGATTTCAACGCCGGCCTTCGTCTCCAGATCCCGGCCGGGAACTGGCACGTCCGCATCGGCGATTGCGACGCGGAAACGATCCTCTTTGACGAACCGCTGTCGGAAACCGTCCTGATCTCCCTGGAAAGCTACTATATCCATTGGCAAATCGAAATCGAGCGGGACGGGGCGCTGGTCTTTTCCCATCTCTTCGACCCCAGCGGGCAGGCGGTGCTGCTGGCCGCCGGCGATGACTGCGCCCTGGGCGACGCGCTGGCCTTCCTGCCCTATATCAAGGTCTTCCGGGAAAAATACGACGCCCGGGTGCGCCTGCATCTGCCCCCTTACCTGCAGGGGGTAGCCCGGCGCTTCTACCCGGACCTCCCGTTCCGGGACAAGGTGCCCGACGACACCTACGCGACCTTCTTCTTCAATACCGGCCTGGACAACTTCCTGACGCTGCCCGTCGACGGCCGCCAGGTCCCGCTGGGCGACGTGGGCCGCTTCACCCTGGGCCTCTACCACACGGCGCCCCGACTCGTCTGGCCGGCGACGCCGCGCCAGATCCCGGAGCCCTACGTCTGCATCGGCGTCCAGGCCTCCTCTCCCATCAAGGGCTGGTTCTACCCCGACGGCTGGGACATCGTGATCCGCTACCTGAAAGAGCTCGGCTACCGCGTCCTCTGCATCGACCGCGACGCCACGATGACCGCCGAGGGACTGACCATCACGCGGCCGGCGGAGGCCGAGGACTTCACCGGCAACCGTCCCCTGACCGAGCGGGCCGACATGCTGGCCCACGCCGACTTCTTCATCGGCCTGCCCAGCGGCCTCGCCTGGTTGGCCGACATCGCCGGCTGCCCGGTCGTGATGATCGGCGGCTTCTCCTACTACTGGTACGAATTCCCCGGCGCCTATCACGTCTATAACCCCTTTGCCTGCTACGGCTGCATGAACGACATCCGGGAAAACTACTTCAAGAACTTCTGCGGGCGCTGGTGGAACACGCCCCGGGCCCTGGAATGTTCCCGGACCATTGCGCCGCGCCAGGTCATCCGGGCCATCGACCAGCTCCTGGAAGACCGGGAACGGCAGTCCGCCCGCCCGTGAGCGGAAAGGGCCGGTTCCATCTTCTATCGCATTCGCACAGGAGGCGATCCCATTGAATATCCTTTGCGCCCCGGCGGGCATCGTGTCTGGCGAATACCCGCGCCAGGGCACGGCCGACCTCGCCCGGGCCGGCTTCTCCGATCTCCTGCTGGACTTCGCCGCCTTCAGCTGCTCCCCCGGCGAGCTGGAGTATTTCGGGCGGAAGCGGAAGATTCCCCCGCGCCGGCCGCCGGTATCGGAGAACCCCTCCCTGCTGGCGGAACGGACCCGGGCCTTCCTCGACACCGCCCGGGCGCACCGGCTGCGCACCAGCGTCGCCCGCGCGCCGTTCCTGCCCGAGAACACGAAGCGGGACGACCTCGGCGGCCTTCTGGAAACCCTCGCCGCGGAAAGCATCCGGGCCGCCGGGCAGGCCGGCTGCGACTTCCTGATCGTGAAGCCCTGCTTCGCCGGCCGTCGCCGGGACGACGACGGAGAAATCAACCGCGCCGTCTTCCGGCGGCTGACACCTCTGGCGAAGGAAAGCGGCGTGACGCTGCTGCTGACGAACCAGTGCCGGGACATGAACGGCCACCTGATGCGGGGGCTGGGCGCCGACGCCGAAGAAGCGGCGGCCTGGATTGACCGCCTCAACGAAGCGGCCGGCGAGGAACGCTTCGGCTTCGCGATGGACCTCGGCGTCACCAACCTCTGCGGCCAGAACGCCCACGATTTCATCCACGCCCTGGGCCGTCGCCTCAAGGCCGTCATCCTCTCCGACAACGACGGCAGCCGCGCCGCCTCCCTGCTCCCCTTCACCGCCGCCTTCCAGGGCCAGTCGCAGGTGGACTGGCTGAACCTGTTCCGCGGCCTGCGCGCGATCCGCTTCGACGGCGCGCTCATCCTGCAGATGAACGACACCGCTTCGGCCTTCTCGCCCATCCTGCGCCCGGCGCTGCTGGCGCTGGCCAAGGCCACGGCGGATTACGTCGGCTGGCAGGCGGACATGGAAAACCTCCTGCGGAAATATCCCTCCCGGGTCCTCTTCGGCGCCGGGAATATGTGCCGGGCCTACATGAAATGCTACGGCGAAGCCTATCCGCCGCTCTTCACCTGCGACAACAACCCCAAAACCTGGGGGACGGAGTTCTGCGGTCTCGCCGTGAAGCCGCCGGAAAGCCTGCGGGAGCTCCCCGCCGATACCGCCGTCTTCATCTGCAACGTCTATTACCGGGAAATCGAGGAACAGCTCGGCGCCATGGGGCTGAAAAACCCCATCGAATACTTCAGCGACGAATACATGCCGTCGTTCCACTTCGACCGTCTGGAAGAACAGGAGGCAAACGATGAGAAAGCTCGGCGTGCAGACACAAAACGCGGTTGCTGACGCGGACCCGCGGGCGGGCTTTGCCCGGCTCCGGGACGCCGGCTTCGACTGCGCCGACTTCAGCCTGCACAGCTATCTCTTGAACAAGGACATCTACCAGCAGGAAATCAATCCCTTCTTCGACCAGTCCGTGGCGGCCCTCGAAGACTTCTTCGCCCCCCACCGGGAAGCCGCCGCCGCTGCCGGCGTCACGATCAGCCAGATGCACATGCCCTACCCCATCTACGTCCCGAAGGGCAACGCGGAGCTGAACCGCTACCTCTGGCACGAAGTCGCGCCGAAAAGCCTGCGCCTTTGCGCCTTCTTCGGCTGCCGCTACATCGTCGTCCACGGCTTCAAGCTGGCCCGCTTCCTCGGCTCGGAAGAAGCGGAATGGCAGCACACCGAGGCTTTCCTGGAATATCTGGCGCCGATGGCGAAGGAAATGGGCATCACCGTCTGCATCGAAAACCTCTACGACGGCATCGCCGGCCACCTCGTCGAAGGCCCCTGCTGCGACGCCGTCAAATGCGCCGAGCGCATCGACCGCCTCAACGAGAAATACCGGGCCGAGGTCCTGGGCTTCTGCTTCGACACCGGCCACGCCAACCTTCTGGGCATCGACCCCGGGCGGTTCCTGCGGACGCTGGGCCACCGGCTCAAAGTCCTCCACGTCCATGACAACGACGGCGTGCGCGACCTCCATCAGATTCCCTTCACCTTTGCCCGCACGCGGGAAAGCACCACCTCCACCGATTGGGAAGGCTTCCTGCGGGGCCTCCGCGAAATCCGTTTCCCCGGCGTATTGAGCTTCGAGACCGGGCCGGCGCTGAACGCGTTCCCGCCCTCGCTTCACGCGGAAACGCTTCGTTTCATCGCCCGGATCGGGCGCTACTTGGCCCAACGCCTTGACGACGCGCCGGACGCTACCCCGGCGCCCCGGGACTGACGGCCGCAACCCGCATTCCCCCGCGCAAAAAAGCCGCCGCCGGCAGCAGAATCTCCTGCTGTCAGCGGCGGCTTTTTTGCCTTCCTCCGGAATCACATCACTTCATATTGGCGAAGCGTTCCACTGCCTTCGTGAAGTTGGCGATGGTGCGCTCGGCGTCGCCGTGCTCGATGCCGTCCTTCACGCAATGCTGGATATGGCCCTCCAGGATCACCTGGCCGCACTTATGGAGCGCCGATTTGGCGGCGTTGATCTGGGACAGGATATCCTCGCAGGGAATATCCTGGTCAATCATCCGCTCGACCGCCTGCACCTGGCCAATGATCTTCTTCAACCGGCGATGCAGATTCTCGAAATCCATGCACTGTCTCAAAGTCCATTCCTCCCGGATTCCCGAAGCCATTCTGCCAACGGTTTTTCTGGCAACATTATCCTGCCTTGACAGCGATTTGTCAAGCGGAAAAAGAGATTCATCATCAACCGGCCGGGAAGTGGAAGGGCGGCAGGAGGAGCAGAGCACGACGTTTCAAGGAAAGCATTCTTTCTCGCGGCCCCTTCAGATTAGGCTATAGCAGATATCACGTCCGCTGGCTCCCCCCCGTGATATGCCAGTGGCATATCACGCCCCTCCCGGAGGGGGGCTTGGAGCCTCCCAGCGAGGGAGGTGGCGCGAAGCGCCGGAAGGAGGGACACCGCACGACGAATCGGTTCTTGTTTTTTCCAACCCTGTCAGTTTTCGGGGTCCTGATTTGTATGTAAAATTAAAGGTATTCGAACAAAAATTTTCGGGAGGGATTCTATCATGCCAATTAACAGAAATGAACTCACAAAAGAACTGATTTTAAAAGCAATGCGGTGCAAGTCTCCGGATGAGCTGAGATCGCTGGCCAGGTCGGAAGGGTTTGAGATTACGAAGGACGAAGCGGAAGCTTATTACGCGGAACTTTCCGACGTTGAGCTTGACAACGATTCGCTGAAAGCGGTAGCGGGCGGCATCGATACCTGCTATGCGGTAGACGGCTGCGCCTGGTATTTATGAAGCGCGGGGCGCTTTGATCGTCCCGTCAGGAACAACCATTTGTACATTCAGCAAGTCAATACCATTATAATATTTTATCCTTATCCTATCATTATCTTTTCATCATAACGCAAGGAAAAAAACGTGTCGGAAAAACGCGGAAAGCGTCACTCCCCATTCCTGTCAGCGGTTTCTCTTTCAGAACAGGTTCCGTGTTTCACGTGAAATATTATTTCGATTGCGACGAATTGTTTCACGTGAAACATTTTTTCGGCTGCGGCAAATTGTTTCACGTGAAACATTTTTTCGGCTGCGGCGAATTGTTTCCCGTAAAACTTTTTTCGGTCAGCGAATTGTTTCACGTGAAACATTTTTTCGTTTCGCAGCAGCGTTTTGTCTTTCGTTTCCCATCGACGAAAATAGAGCCAGGCCGGATTTCCGGTCTGGCTCTTTTCTGGCGCGTTTATCCCTTGTGTTCCTCCAGCCGCATGAGCATGAAGCAGTAATCGGACAGGCGGTTGATGTAGAGACGGTCGGTTTCATGGACTTCTTCCTGGCGGGCCAGGCGGAGCATCTGGCGCTCGGCCCGGCGGGCGATGGTGCGGGCAAGGTCGAGCATGGCGCCGCCTTTCGTATCGCCGGGAATCAAAAAGCAACTGAGCGGGCCGGTGATGCCCTCAATGCGATCCATCTCGGACTCGATGTCCTTGACGTGCATTTCGGTGATGTGCGGCGGCTGCCCGAGGCTGGCGAGGTCCGCCATGAACAGCGAGACGTCTTTCTGCAGCATCAGCAGCAGCGTCTTGACTTCCTCGTTCTGGCAGAAGGCCCGGGCCATGCCCAGGGCGGAGTTCATTTCATCGACGATGCCGTAAGTCTCGACGCGCAGCGAGTCCTTGTCAACGCGCTCGCCGGTAAAGAGGCTGGTCTGTCCCTTGTCGCCGGTTTTCGTATAAACGCCCATGCTTTCTCACCTCAATCAAAGATTTCAGATTCGTTGAAGAAGATATGGATTTCGCGGGCCGCGCTCTCCGGGCTGTCGGAGGCGTGGACGGCGTTCTCGCCCTTGCTGGCCGCGTAAAGCTGGCGGATGGTGCCCGGCGCCGCTTCTTTCGGGTCAGTCTTGCCGTTGATGTCGCGCACTTTGGCGATGGCGTTGTCACCGGCCAGCACCATGGCGATGATGGGGCCGGAGGTCATGAAGGTTTCCAGCTCCTCGTAGTACGGACGGCCGATGTGCTCGACGTAGTGCTTGGCGGCGACGTCCTTCGTCATCTTCATCATCCGCAGGGCGAGAAGCGTGAGCCCCGCCTCCTCGTAAATTTTGATGATGTCGCCCGTGTGCTTGCCCTTGAAGGCGTCCGGCTTGATCAGTACCAAAGTCTTTTCCATCATTGTTCCCCTTTCACATTGTTTTCGTTGCGATATTTGAGCGCAATGTCATTGTAGTCAACGGCGGACTGGTGGAGCGCCGCGATCTCATCCTCGCGGAGTTCGCGGATGACCCGGGCAGGCGTGCCGAAGATCAGGACGTTGTCCGGGAACGTCGTGTTCTGCGTGACCACCGAGCCGGCGCCGACGACGCAGTTGCTGCCGATGACCGCGTGCCCCAGCAGGATCGCGCCCATGCCGATCAGGGTGTTGTCGCCGACGCGGGCACAATGGATGACGGCGCCGTGGCCCACGGTTACGTAGTCGCCGATGATCGTCGGCTCGCTGCTCATGACGTGGACCGTGACGTTGTCCTGGAGGTTCGTGAATTTCCCGACCCCGACGCGCTGGATGTCGCCCCGGACGACGGTATTGAACCAGACGTTCACGCCCTCCGCCAGCGTGACGTCGCCGACGATGCGCGCTCCTTCGGCCAGGAACACATCTCCGGCAATCTTTGGCGTCAGGCCCCGATAGGCGAATATCTGACGCAAGGCCAATCCTCCTTTCGCCGTTGATGCCTCAAAATCTGCCGCTCTTATTATAATGAAAAAGCGGCAAAATGTAAATCATCCAATCCGATTCACGATGCGCCCGCCCGAAAATTCCTTTCCCCGCGGGCCCGGCCATAAAAAAGGAGGGAGACGCGCTCCCTCCCGATGACCGGCGGACGGTCATTTCTTGTCTTTTCTTTCCTGCGACTTGCTGTCCCGCTTTACCTGGTTCTGGCCGCTCTCATTGACCTGGGACGGCCACTCCTGGAAGGTCAGCATGCCAAGCTGATAGAGGGCGATACCGGCCCGGGTGAGGTCGGGATTGTCGATGAGCTGGACGGAGAAGCGGCCGCCGTACTGCCCCCGGAAGAAGGTCTTCACCATCTGGGTGTCGGCGGTCACGGTTTCGTCAATCTTGCCGTCGCCGTTGGTGTCGATGTCGAGGATCTTAGCGGTGACGCAATAGATGCCGGTCTGCCCCTGCACGTCGGTCAGGCGCACGAATTCATAGCCGCCGCTGGTCATGATGCGATCGATGAATTTTTTCTGATCCTCCTCGGAGCGGGCGCCGATGTCCTTCGGCAGTTCCTTGTCATCGAAGGCGTCCACCAGGACGATCCAGGCGTTGATGATGTCGTAGCCCTCGTTCTGGAAGATCAGCACGTCGCCGCGGGCGTTCTCGTCCATGGTGCTGGCGGGCACCACGTTCGGCTTCTGCGGGCAGATGATGCTGTATCCGTAACGCTGGCTGGTGTATTTATAGCCGCTGTTCTGGTAGTAGTCCAGCGCCTCCTCCGGCGTGAGTTCCGCCGATTCGCTGTCGGCCGGCTGCTCCGCCGCGGACGTCGCCGCTTCCTCGGCAAAGGCGGCCGGCCCCGTCAACGAGAACGCGGTCACACCCGCGGCCAGTGCCATCCGTAAAGTTTTCTTCCAATTCATGGACATACCCTCCTCATGGTTCGTCAAAAGCTAACCGTATGCTAACAAGGTCGTCTGAAAAGAGCGTGAAGGACCATTGCCAGCGCCCGCCGGCAGGCCTGCTGCCTGACGGCGGCCCGGTCCCCGCCGAAGCGGTTTTCCCCGACGGTGGTCCCGTCGGACGTGGCCACGCCGATATAGACAAGGCCCACCGGCTGGCCGGGGGCGCCCGCCGGGCCGGCAAGGCCGGTGACGCTGACGCCGACGTCCGTACGCAGCAAACGGCGCACGCCCTCCGCCATCTCACGGGCCACGGCTTCCGAGACCGCCGTATGGGCGTCGAGCGTGGACTGCCGGACGCCGAGCACGCCGGCCTTGACTTCGTCGGTGTAGGAGACGACGGCGCCCTTGACGTAGGCGGAGCTGCCGGGAATTTCCGTGAGCCGGCCGGTCAGCAGGCCGCCGGTGCAAGACTCGGCGCAGGCTATCGTGAGGCCGCGCTCCGCCAGCAAGCGCCCCACTGTTTCCTCGGCGGATTCGCCCGGTGCCGGCCGGTTCCTCTCGCTGTCCCTCACGACTTGGCCGGCTCCGCTACCAGATCGTAGGCGAAGCCCTCCACAATGCGGGCCCGGACGATATCGCCGGGCTGGCTGTCGGCGTCGCCCTCGATGTAAATCTTGCCGTCCACGTCCGGCGCCTCGCGATAGGAACGGCCGTAGGCGATCTGCTCTTCCTGGGCGTCCCGGCCCTCGATCAGCACGTCGATTTCATGGCCTACCAGCGACTGGCCCAGCTCTTCCGAGATTTTGCTCTGGCGGCTCATGAGGTCGTGGTAGCGCTCTTCCCGGTCCGTCTCGCCGATCTGGTTGTCCAGCGACGCCGCCGGGGTGCCGTCCTCCCGGGAATAGGTGAAGACGCCGACCTGGTCGAAGCGCTGCTCCTCCACGAAGCGGCGCAGCGTCTCGTATTTCTCCGCCGTTTCCCCGGGGAAGCCGACGATGAAGGTGGATCGGATGGCCACGCTGGGAATCCGCTCCCGGATTTTTATCAGCAGGGCTTCCATTTCCCGGCGCGTGGTGGAGCGCCGCATGGCCCGCAGGATGTCGTCGTCGGCGTGCTGAAGCGGCAGGTCGACGTAGTTGCAGATTTTCGGCTCCCGGGCGATGGTGTCGATGAGCTCGTCGGTGAAGAAGCGCGGGTAGGCGTAGAGGTTCCGTATCCACCGGATGCCCTCCACCCGGCACAATTCCCGGAGCAACGCCGCCAGCCGCGGCTCGCCGTAGAGATCGCGCCCGTAATTCGTGGTATCCTGGGCGATCAGGTTGATTTCCCTGACGCCGCTCTCCGCCAGGCGCGCCACCTCGGCCCGGATGTCCTCCAGGGGGCGGCTGCGGTAATGGCCGCGAATGAGGGGGATGGCGCAGAAGGCGCAGCGGTTGTCACAGCCTTCGGCGATCTTGACGAAGGCGGTATAGGACGGCGTCGTCACGATCCGGGGCATTTTGGCGTCATAGATGATCTCGGAGGGGCCGGCGAGGATGACGCGGTTGCCGGCCAGCGCTTCCCGCACCGCTTCCATGACGCGCGGGAAGGCGCCCGTGCCCAGGATGGCGTCCACTTCGGGCATCTCGTCGAGGATGGCCTGGCCGTAGCGCTGCCCCAGACAGCCGGCGGCAATCAGGGCCCGGCAGCAGCCGGTCTTCTTGTATTCGGCCAGATTCAGGATGGTCGTGATCGACTCCTGCTTGGCGGTCTCGATGAAGGCGCAGGTGTTGACGATGAGGATTTCCGCTTCCGCCTCCTCCGTCGTAAGCTCCATGCCGTTTTCCCGCAGAACGCCCAGCATGACCTCAGTATCGACGAGATTCTTGGCGCATCCCAGGCTGATGAATCCAACTTTCACAATCGTTCCTCCTCAAAAAAAGCGAAAGAGAAACGGGGCTTAGTGTACCCTTGCCCCGTCTGTTTCATCGGAAACGGATTTCCTTGAGCCAGCGGTCGAGGTAGTCCTGCCGCTGCTTTTCCGTATAGGCCGGCAGGCGCTCGAACAGCGTCAGGTTCTTGCCCGCCAGCATCTTGTAGGCCAGCGTATCCGGGGCGGCGGGGACGAGAAAGACGCCCGCCTCCTGCAGGGCTTGCTGGGCCCGGTCGCTGAGCAGCCAGGCGGCGAAGTCATAGACCGGCTTCTGATCGTCCCGCAGGAGCCCGATTCCCGTCAGCATGTAGGCGGTACCGTCCGCCGGGTAGATGATCTTCAGCGGATAGCCGTTGTTGAGGTAGCGCAGCGTTTCGCTCTGCACCGCCAGGGAAATATCGACCTCGCCCATGCCCGCCATGCGGACCGGCGTGGAAAGGTATTTGACGTACTGCACGACTTTCGGCTGCATCGCCGCCAGCAGGCGGAACGTCTCAGCCTCGCCGTAGGCCGCCAACAGGGAGAAGTAGAGGTTCGAAGCCGCGTCGGCCGCCAGGAAATCCGTCATGCCCAGCCGCGCGTTCGGATAGGCCGCCAGTTCCGGCCAGGTCTGGGGAATCCGCGGCAACGTCCGCAGGTAATCGCTGTTCACGCAGAACACAACCGGGTCATACCAGACGCCGACCCAGGCGCCCTCCGGGTCCTTCAGTTCGTCCGCCACCTGGTCGGTCTGCTCGGTCTCGTAAGGGACGAAGGCGCCCGCCTCCGCCGCCTGCCGCAGCACCGCGCTGTCCGCCAGTACCATCGCCGCGTCCGGACTGGCCTTGCTTTTCCGCAGGCGTTCCGTGAGCTCGGCCGGGGAAAGCGGCACGAACTCCACCCGGATATGGCTTTCGTTCTCGTATTCTTCCGCCAGGAGTCCCGCCTGCTCCGCCGGCATGGTGGTATAGACGCGGATCGTGTGGGCGCGCGTCTTGTCCGCATGGCCGGACAGGAAAAGGGAACCCAGCGCCACCGCCACCACCAGCACGAAGGCGGTCAGCAGCAGGGATGTATATCGTCTCATGGGAATCCGTTCTCCTCGTATCGTGAAGATAAGGAAAAGGAGCCGCCCGGGCGGCTCCTTGCCAAAAACGATTGCCAGTTATTCACTGTGCCGGAGCCAGTCCGGAATATCGAGGGACGCCAGGGGCGCGGGCTTAGGGGCCGCCGGCGGGGGAGCCGCGGCGGCGCCCGCCTCGGGGGCGGCAGCGCCTCTC
>JAEEGL012083013.1_pt1 | contig 17109 bp, 9 predicted proteins | sample 9134231 | NCBI WGS metagenome assembly JAEEGL01 (sample SAMN16246548, study PRJNA631951) | gut metagenome | biome: gut microbiome; feature: rumen; material: fiber-attached | host: Bos | place: Iran: Karaj | collected 2018-10
GTACGAACCCTGATTGCCCGCGCCGTCGGCAAATACCGCTCCGCCGTTGACGTCATAGATACGCCACGAGGTGTATCCGGGGAAGGAAAGCGCCGTGAATGTGTAGGTTCCGCCGTTGTTCACGTAGGAGCACACCGTGTCAGCCGTCGGTGCCGTTCCTTCGAAAGTCACGGTTTCGACTGTTCCGTCCGCCTTGAGGATGGCAGCCTTGTTCCCCTTGACTTCTCCGACCGCGCAGTAGTCTACGGCGGACGCGAACACCACGAGCGCCGTCATGAAGGCGAACACCGCGATGACAAGAAGGATGAGTTTTGATTTTTTCATTTTGAAAAATCTCCTTTTTAAAAATTTTTGTCTTTTTTTATTTTACCGCTTTACGCGTTAAAATCATTTTTCATTCCGCTGAAACGGCGCACCATACCGGTTTGCCGTCGGCAGAATAGCTTACGTTTTCAATGTTTCCTCTGACGTTCAGCCAGCTTTTGTATTTCGACCCGTTCGTTCCGACGTCGCCGAATGAGATCAGCTTATACTCTTTTCCTGATGTCCTGACGGTGACGGAAAGAAGCGTGCCGTTTTCCCCCTTCAGGACTGTACTCTTTTCAAGTTCTTCGGTTGTGAAGCTGACGTCAAGGATAGAACTGTTGAAATTTGAATCCGCGGCAAGAAGCACGGGACCGAAGTAAGCCGAAACTTTTCCGGCGCATCCGTTCTGTCCTACAAGGTAGTGGAAGCCCATGCCTATGCTGACATCAAAGGTCATTCCGTTCTGCCACGTTCCAGTCACGGGCACGTAGCATCCGGTTTTGTCCGCTGAATACTCTTTGTCTCCGATCTTTACATTGAAAGAGGTCGCCCAGGACGGGACGCGCAGATACAGAGTGAATTTTTCCGGTGCCTCCATGCCGTCGACGGTGAACTTTATTTCGCCGTTTACGGGGTAGGAAGTCTCCTGGCCCAGCGTCAAAGTTTTTCCGGAAGGAGTTTTAACTTTTATTGTGCTGTCCCCGTACCAGCTGACGTACAAAGCGTTTTCGGTGTTGAGGACCGCCCACTGGGATATGGAACTTAAGCCCTTGCCCAGACTTGCCTGGCAGCAGGTGAAGTCGGGGGAGAAGGAGCGGGTCTGCCAGCCGAGGGAACGGTTGTCCTGACAGACTATTATCTGCCCGTCGGACGGTGTGTCGTACGTCACGTGGACGCAGTCCGCGGAAAGCGAGGCGAGCATGGTGTTGTAGTACGACATCTCAGCCTCGTCAGCCGCTTTGCTGTCAAGAGTGAGGCGGAGATAATCTGCCGTCAGCGCCATCCAGGCGACGGAACAGCATGTCTCAACGGCCTTTCCTGAGGAAACGTCAAACATATCTCCGCAGGCCTCCTCGCCGTAGCTGAAGGCGCCCGTGTTGCGCCGGTCGGTCTTTAATATGCTCTGCCAGAGTTTTATGAAGCCGTCGCGGTAGCGGACGTTGTCAGTCGCCTCGTAAAGAGCGGCAAGGGCCATGAGAGAATGGAGCGGTTCCCAGCGGTTGCCGTTGTTCTTGTTCATCTTGTAGAATTCACGGTCGTGTTCTATGCTCTCGAGCCAGTCTCCGCAGTCCTTCCACTGATTAAGGACAATGTCCTCGGCAGTGTCGAGATAGATTTTTTCGCCGTTTTCAAGGTAAATCGAAGCAAAGGCGTGGGCTATGGCCAAATTGCACATGGGCGTCCCGTAGGAATATCTGCGGTTGTTGTCCCTGAAGAAGTTTATGGCGCAGTCTGCGCATTTTTTCATCGTGTCGTAAGCTACCTGACTGCCTGTAATTCTGTACCACTGGAGCAGTCCGTAGATTATGTGGTACTGTGTCCACGTGTCCCAGTTCGCGTCGCCTCCGTAGCGTTTCAGTCCGTCGAACAGACCGAGATAGCCATCTTCGTACTGCGCGTCGGCAAGCGCCTGAGCAAGCTCGTCGCCCGCTTTTTTAAGTTCTTCCGAAGGGCTGCACAGATACGCGTAGGATATTCCGGTCAGAAGCTTTCCGGAAAACTCGCCGTAAAAGACGTACACGATATCGTTCTTGCCCGGCTCTGTCGTGTTTGCCTTCATGATATTCAGGTTCCAGACGTTGGCAAAGCCTTCATCTTTGGTGGTTTCCGGCACCTTGTCCGTCTCGCCCGAGAGCATGAACGGACCGATGAACGCGCTCTTTCCGTCGGACGACCCGGTTCCCTCAAGGTTCAGGATGAACTGATGAACGTCCTTTTTGTCGAAGGTTCCGTTGCCGGTCGGATAGTTCCAGTACGGGAAGAATGTCTCGTCGTCGAGGGCGAGCCTTATCCAGCCTTTGAATCCGGCGGGTAGAATTATTCTGCCCTTGTTGGCGTTGTTTGCAGATGCCGAGGAGAGGACAGAGACATCCGTCCGGCCGCTGCCGAACAGTGTGGCTTTCCCGCCTTCTTTAAGACCGCGGGATTCGCGGTTCTGTCCGATCTGACCGTTTTCGGTGTCGTACTCTTCGAACGCTATGCCGAGCGGCACGTCGTCGTTTCCGTAATTCGAAACGTCGGCGTATACCCAGAGATATTTATATCCGCTCCAGTCGGTGACCGACCCGGCGACGCCGCCGAAGACAAAGTCCATGTCGGTATAGGAGCCCTGTTTCAGCGCGTTCCACTGTATTGAGCTGCCGAGCTTTTCATCGGACACGCCGTTCTCGATCGACGTGACACCGTCTGACATTCTGTGCCAGCCGTCGTTCATGATCTGCGTGATCTCTTTTCCGCCCTGGGTGATCGAATGATCCTTTATGGTATCGATTATGCCCGGGTTGTTTTTGTACGCGTCGATGAGCCAGTCGCTTATGTTCGCTCTGATTATGTCGGACACGTACCCGTCGCCGAGCAACGATTCAACGGTCGAATGCGCGACCTTCCCGCTGTTGTCCGTTCCTTCAAAGACAAAATCGGAATAATCCGGCGTCTGATCGGGCGGTGCCGGAGGACCGCCGCGGCCTCCGCACGCTGAAAATAGGGTACACATTGCAAGAAATCCTGCAACTAGGGGGGGTATCTTTTCATTAATGATATCACCTCATTCCTTTCTTTTTTTATTACTTCACCTTTTCGGTGATGAATTCGGTTTCAGACAGTTCTTTTGCAGAGGCGAACCGTTCGGTGACGCCGTCGATAGTGACAAACAGCCCGGCACCTTTTCCGTAGCGGCTTCCGTCGCGGTCGAAGACGACCGATACCTGATGCCCGCGCAGACTCAGGTTTTCGATGCAGAAATAATCCCATTCTTCGGGTATTGCCGGGTCTATACGGACGGACGACGGTCCCAGGTCTATTCCGAACAGACCTTTTATCACCGGGTCGGCGAATTTCGAATGGTTGTAGTTCACGGATCTGTCGATGTCGGCTATCCACCTGCCACTCTCCCCGTCAAGATCCTCGGCAATCCACGGAAAGCCGTCCTTGTACTGCGAGTACGCGTAGGTTGTGAGCGTCGAAACGAACGTTTCGGAGATATCCTTTCCCGCGGTATATCCGCGCATGTATCCGATCATGGCGTCGAGCGTCTGAGTGGTCGCGAACGGCCATACCGGGCCGTCCCAGCGGCATGTTCCGGATCCTATTTCCCCTTCGGGAACGGTGCGTGAGAAAGATTTTTCTGCGGTGCGCAGCCCGTACGGAGCGGAGAAGTACCCGGCATCCGAAACATAGTCCCAGGCACCGGCGTGTTCGGCGTCGTCGGGCGCTATGCCGTACATCCACGGTATGTAGCCGATAAGTTCCATGGGTTCCGACATTTCCCCGGTTGATCTCACGATCCACTTGTAAAAGCCGTCTTCTTCGTCCCAGAGAGTTTCCTCGATCGCGTTTTTCAGCTTCCCGGCTTTTTCGGAATATGTTTTCTCTCCTTCGGCGTCACCGGTCAGGGAGCAGAAGAAGGAAAGCGCCTTCAGGTCCGCATATCTGTATGAGTTTGCGGTAGGGCGGTAGCCCTCGGTGCCCCATTCGGACGGCAGCACGGCGGAATATTCCATTCCGTCAACGCCGTTGTTTGAAACGAACAGCCCTTTTTTACCGTCGAAATGTTCTCTTTCCCACGCCGCGTAGTCTTTTTTGAGATCGGGGAGAATTCGGGCTATAAAGTCCCCGTCCCCCGTCACCAGATAGTAGTCGAGACACGCGGAGCTTAACGTCGAGGTGAAGGACCTTGCGGTGCTCTTTCCCTTGCCGGTCAGCCAGAAATCGGCATAGTCGGTAACGTACTCCGTGTTTTTCAGCCATCTGCCTTCGGAAATATGGTCGGCCATGGCCATGTTGATGGTGTTGTACGTTCCCGACCAGCCTACGTTCGGGAGAAATTCGGCGATAACGTAATTTCCCTCGGCGGTCAGTCTGATGTTGGAGCGGTACGTGTACCATCTGTAGTAATAGATTTGTTTTATCTTTTCGTCCGGAACGTCTATGAAGGGAATATTTTCGGCGAACCAGCCGAGGAATATATCCTTCTGGTATTCGATCGGGGACTGCCGGCCGAGGATGGTTCGGGCGACGTTCACACTTTCCTCTGCGTTGCGCGCGAATGACGTCACGGCGATAAATGTGTGCTTTTCGCCGGATTCAAGCGGTTTTTCGCATTTCAGCATGCCGTTTCCGGCTTCAAAGCCCTCGTTTCCGCCCGTGAACAGGCTGAGCCGGGAGTAAGTTCCGCACAGCCCTCCGTCGCATGGAGAGCAGTCGTAAAGAGGCGTTGCCGCGACTTCCAGATTAACGGTTTTGTCCGTTTTGTTTTCGGCGACGATCATCGCCACGGCCGCCCCGTCGGGGGAGATATACTTGTATCCGGTGAAGACGCAGGCCGCAGTCACTTCGGCAAGACCGGTCAGCTCGATCTCACGGAACGAGAGCGCCTTGTTTTCTGCCGGTGTAAAGGTGAAACGGAATTCCTTTGCCTGGACGGTGTCGAACTCATATTCGTCAAGCGTGCCCGAGACGCTCCGCGCAAGCTTAATGTCTCCGAGTTCTTTCCAGCTTTCTCCGTCGGACGAGTACTCGCCTCTGACCGACGCGGGAGCCCAGCAGTTCTGATCTGTATGGAGATACAGACCGATTCCGGACGCCGTTACCGGCTCGCGAAAGGATATTTTAACCCATTCGTCCTGATTGCGCGGTTCCGGGCACCAGGTGTTCCAGGTCTTGTTCGGATCGTCCTTTATACCGTCGAAGGCCATTTCATGGTTGCAGCCGTACGAAGTCTGGGCAAACGAGACTTCGGTTGCCGTTTCTCCGGGCCTGATGAGGTTTGTCGTCTGTCTGTCAGACTGGCTGACCGTTACGTGGGAAGGCCTGTGCACCGCGTCTCCCGCGGGGATCGCGGTTCCGTTTTCGGTCACGGACAATTTCATTCCGAAGCCTTTTTCCTCTCCGGCGCAGTAGACTGCGGGCTCATCAAAGCCCCATCCCGGCTGATAGAGCGAGAAGACCTCGTCGCAGTATCCCAGCGGGACGCCGTACGTGTACGGGCGCTCGAGAAGCGCGCCTATGTCTGTTGCGGATAAAATAACATCGGAAAAATCACCATTTGTGTCCGTCTGCGGAGGCTCTTTATTACTGCCTCCGCACGCTGAAAATAGGGTACACATTGCAAGTAATCCTGCAACTAGGGGGGGTATCGTTTCATTATTGATATCACCTCATTCCTTTCTTTTTTTATTACTTCACCTTTTCGGTGATGAATTCCGTTACCTTTTTCTGGACCTGTGAGAAGGTGACCGAGACGCTGTCGGCTCCGTTCATAGGCTCGTAGCTGTGTCCCGCGTGCTCGGATATTACGGTCGTGACGTCCGCCCCGACCTCGGCGGCTTTGTCGCGGAACATGTAGGTGTTTTCCGGATAGACTGCGGGATCGTCGGTGCCGGTGCAGATGAGGATTGGGCACATGTCGGCCTTTATGCAGTCAAGCGGGCTTGCGTCGTGGGTCGCCTGATTCGTTTTTGAATTGCCGAACAGCCTGGGAAGGTGGCTTACTGCCGTAAGGATCTTTCCGTTTACCGAGTAGCAGACCGTCAGTCCGCTCAGGGAAACGCACGCGGCGGTTCTGTACTCGAATCCCTCGTAACCGAACGGCGAGTCGTTGACGAACAGCGACTGGTCGCCCAGAGCCGTCATCAGAGCCAGGTGTCCGCCCGCCGAGTGTCCGCAGGGAACTATTTTCGTCACGTCGACCTTGAGAACGTCGGCGAATTTTATAAGGTATCTGACCCCGTCCATGCAGTCGGAGATTATATCCGCCATGGTCTCGGCGCCGCCTCCCAGTATACGGTAGTCGATAGATGTGACCGCATAACCGTTCTGGCGCAGATATTTGACAACAGCGGACACGGCGCTGATCATTCCGATCCTGTCGCAGCTGTTCCAGCCGCCGCCCGTGACGAGATATAATACCGGCGTCTTGTCGTATTTTTTCGTCGTCGGCTGGTATATGGTCATGAGCAGTTCTTTGCCGCCGACTTTTTTGTAAACTACGTCCTGTTTTTCAACTCCCGCTTTGGGTTCTTCGTACATGATCTTGTCTCCCGGTTCCTCCGTGTCTGCGGCTGTGGTCTGAACCTTCTGTTCAGACGTCGTTCCGGGTTCGCTGCTTTTTGAGCCGGTTTCTTTTCCGGGACCGTTCTGCGCGCATGAAGCGAAGAAAACGGCGAGCATGGCGGCGGATAACAGTACGGATATGATTTTCATGATCTTCATCGCTTTATCCAAGAGTGGCGAACTCTTTGTAGTCCATCGAAAGGAGATGGAGCGGGGGCTCGTCCTCGTCTATGTCCGGGAATCTTCCGGGAGCCTCGAAGAAATGGTTGTCGACGCGGTCGTCGTTGACCTTGGATACCTCCGTAATGAGGACGGTTCCGCCCTCCGCCCAGAATTTGTGATACTGGCCGGGGAGCAGGCACACGCTTTCGCCCGGGTTGACGCGGAGCTCGGTTCCCGCCGGAACGGGGTAGTTTCTTCCGTCGGAGCTTATCATGACGTCTGTGTCGGCGAAGGTGTCGTCCGGGTTGTGGTTGTAGACCTTGATGACGAGCGTTCCGCCGCCGCGGTTGATGATGTCCTCCATTTTCTTGTAGTGGTAGTGATACGGCGTGATCTGCCCCTCCTCCTGAATAAGCACCTTTTCGCAGTAGGGCTTGGGATATTTCGGGTTGTGCATGTTGCCGTTGCGGAGAGTTATCATGAGAAGTCCGACTTTGTGGTAGTCGCCTGTTCCGAAGTCGGTGATGTCCCAGCCGAGCATGTTGCGGCGGAGCTCGTCGTACTCCTCGCCCTTGTCCTCCCAGTCCTCCGGCGACCATGTCACGAACGGGGGAAGGCAGAGTTTGTGCTCGCCGATGAACTCAAGGGCGTCTTTCATGATTTTGTTGATTTCTGATCTTTTCATTTTCAAATACCTCGGTTTTTATTTCAGACCTATTTCCAGTCTTAATGTTACTATCTGTTTTGCTCTCAGCGTGAAGCCGACCGTGTTTCCAGAAACCGAGACAGCGGTTCCACCGTCCGTTTCCTCCTCGTCCATTCTGACGGCCCCGGCATTTTTCAGAACGTACGTTCCGTCTATCACAGCCGCGCAGGTCTGCTCGCTTTCGCACGGATTGAAGAGGCGGATGACCGTGAGGTTTCCGTCCTTTACCGACGGGCGGAGAGACGTCATGACGGCGTTCCCCTCGACGCGGATGAAGCCGGCGGAGGAGGGAAGTATCTTTTCGGGTGAAACGTAGTCGGGCATGCTCTGCTCCTCGAGAAAATCCTTCTGCACGGCGACGAGCGGGTGCCTGGAGGCGTCGACGTCGCGCATGGCGCTTGCGTACCCGGCGGTCTGCGGGATGAACGAGTATCCGAACGTCATCTTCTTCAGCAGCTGAGCCGCGGGGAGTCTGAATTTCGAACCCGTGTTAAGTACGCCGACAAGGAGTCTGTCGGTCGCCCTCATGAGCGTCAGCGCGACGGTGTTTCTCATGGGCAGGACCTCGTACTCGAGAAGTCCGGCGGCAACCGTGAAGCCCCTCTTTCCGTCGTCGATGCCGCAGAAGTCCTGCATGGGGTGATAACCGACGTAGGGCTCGTAGTCACCTGCTTCAAGCACGTTGACGTTTTCGGGCTGGACCGGGCGTTTTACCACATCGAAAGGCTGTCCGCAGTAGGCGGTGTCGGTATCGCAGTCGGACGGGAACGCGACCCGCAGTCTGTGATCCCTTGCGGTGTTGTCGATCCCGGTCTCAAATTCCACGCGGGTCGCGCCTTTTTTCAGGATTATCTTTGTAGAAACGGAGATCTGCGCTTTTGCCTCGCTTCTTGCAAGTCTGTCCTCGGAGAGCGATTCCGGAACGGTGAGAGTCTGTGTGACGTTGAGGATTCCTTCTTCGGGCGTGTTTTCGCATACGCTGAGGCGCATGTTTTCGCCCTTTGAGCAGAACGTTTCGTCCCTGTACGGGGCGATATGCTGGAAGCCGTTGCCGGCCTCGCCGTCGTCGATGAACGCGTTAAGACCGGAATAGACGTTTCCGTTTCTCTTATCTGTAACGGTCACTGTGGCGTCGGGTTCAACTTTTACCGTCAGGTATTCGTTCTCGATGGTTGAGGGCGACGTTACGAGGCCGTCGACCGGACGCGGATGTTGTCCGCCGCCTCTGACTTCCAACGTTTTGTATCCCAGGGCAGGTATCGTCCCAGGGTATGCCGTTACGCTGAATATCGCGACCTGAAGTTCTCCCACGCGTCCGGAGAAGGGTACGAACCGCAGAAGTGTGTCGCACCTGACTCCGTTTATTCGGCATGGTATCTCCCGCCCGTCGGCGAACAGATGAGGCTCGGCGTAGTTTCTCCAGTATGCGGTGATTATCTCGAAGTCCACCGGCTCTGTCCTGTCAAACGGAGACGGGTTCTTTATTACGACTGCCTCGTCCGGCATTCCGTCGATCAGCCTGATAAAGTGCTGATCCATGTCGTTCAGCGATTCCCTTGTTATGTCGCTGATCTTGTCGTAGCGGGAAAGTATCTCCCTGTAGCTGGGTTCTGAGTTTGAGCAGCAAAGGCTGTCGTGGGCGTGGTTTTCGAGAAGTATCTTCCACGCGGCGTCAATGTCCGCCTCCGGCAGTTTCTTCTGCTTCAGGACCTTCATGACGGCCAGGGTCGGCTCGGCGTTTCTGATAAGCGCGTCTTCGCATGCTATGTTTTTCTGCTTTACGTCCATGCGCATGGACTGCGAAGCCGGAAGAATGAGGTTTTCGCGCGGGTCGCGGAGCTCGCCGCTTTTATGATAAAGCGGTCTTTCCAGTGTGGCGCGCACGTCTTTCAGGTACAGATCGAAGTTGCTCTGAACCGCCTCCACCTCCGGATAGTCCCTGTTGATTTTCTCGACGGTTTCGAGCATGGTCGGATTGGGGAACATGTGGTCCACGCCGTTCAGCGCAAGAAGCTGGGGAGCCGGGCAGCGTTCCCTTTCGCTCAGAATGACGTCCATCTGCTCTTTCAGCGGGGCCATGCGTATGTTGCAGCCGAACACGCTGAAATTGACGGGCTCGTCGTTAGTGCTTATGCAGTGGGCGTTAATATACGAGTGCGGCAGAGCGCAGGCGTACACCTCCGTCCCGTCGGCGCCCGACCACACGAAATACGTGTCGCTCCCCTTGTCCATTCCGCGGCCGCCCACCATGGTGTTAAGGCCGTAGCCCTTCATCATCTGCGGCAGCTGCGAGGTGAAGCCGAACTGGTCGGGCATATAGTTCACGTCGAGGGCGCCGCCCCATTTTTTTATGTCCCTGCGGCCGAACTCGAGATTGCGGAGCTGTGCCTCCGCGCAGGACATGAAAATGTTGGGCTGGGTGAACCACGGGCCTATGAAGATCCTGCCCGATTCAGTCAGTTTTTTAAGGCGTTCCCGGTTTTCCGGGCGTCTTTCAAGATAGTCTTCAAGCGCAATTGTCTGCCCGTCGAGGATGAAGTATTTTATTTTGTCCTGCTCCATCAGTTCGATAAGCAGATCGAGAAGGCGCACGAGCCTGAAGCGGAATTCCTCCAGGGTGTAGTACCACTCTCTGTCCCAGTGCGTATGCGGGACTATGTGCATTTTGAATTTTCTGTTTTCCATAGTAGCTTTTTCACTTTCCCTTGCAGGCAAGATATTTCCGAATGCTTTCGGACCACATTTTTCCGGCAAGCCTCTGTCCCTTTTCGGTCATGTGTCCGCTGAAGTCGCCTCTGTCGCGGCAGTCGCCGTTCAGCAGGTCCGTGTCCGGCCCTTCATAGAATCCGTCCTGATTCCACAGGACGTCAACTGCGTCCTGTATGAGCTTTTCGTGCTCCGGATCGTCGTATGCCGACGGGTGAATAGTCGATTTTGCGACCAGCCATTCGGTGTTTTTACCGAGTGCCGCGTCAAGCGACGTTTTAAGTTTAATGACGCCTTTTACGTAATCGTCAGTCTGCGTGTGCCACATAACGTCCGATTCTCCCTGCTGCCAGAGTATTGCGCGGAAGTTTTCGACCGCTTTGCAGCATGAAACCAGCTTTCCGAACAGATCCATATCGTTTCCGGGCATCCACTGAAAAAGCGCGGTCGCGCCGAACGCGGCGTTTGTCATGCCGACCGGCAGTCCGGTTTTTTCGAGAAAGTCGTCAAACGCCACCGGCCAGAAGGTGCCGAACCTCGCGTTGTATTCGCTGCTGTCGAAGCACGGCTGACGGTCGTGGGCGATCCTCCAGGTTCCGTATGCCGGCTCGTATACGGTTATCCTTCCTTCAGGATCGTTTATCCGGAACTGTCTGCTGTTTGAGTTGGTTGCGTGCGACTGGCCGGCGATGACGAAGACCTCGCCGACGCCGAACACGTCGGAAGTGTCCGAGCCGTGACCGGTTTCAACAGTCACAGTGTACCATCCTCCGGCAGGGAGAAACACGTCTGTGCGGTAATACATTCCGTCTCTGAATGTCGCGGCTTGTTTCTCTTCGAAAACCGTCCGCGAATCTCTGTCGAGAACCGTCACGGAGCAACCGGGCGTGTCCATGTCGGATATAAACGTTATTTTGACCGGACAGTTTCTCTGAAACACCCTGTACGGGACGGGGGATATTATCCTGATCATTGCTTGTCAACTACTTCGTTAATGAACTTTTCTATTGCCTGGTCGACCTTGGAACTGAACCTCTGGTAAACCGTGGTGATGTTCCTTCCGGCTCTGTTGGTCCTGATGCGCAGGAATACCGAATTGAATGCGCCGAACTGGAAGAATTCGCCGAGATCGTAGACGCGGGTTGAGAAGATCAGGTCGAGCATGGCTTTCGCGTCTTCGTCGCGGGTGTTTCTCGTTTTCACGTAGACGTCGTAAAATTCCGGTATCACAGTGTATTTAGATTCGGCGGCCAGCGCTTCAAGGATAACGGACGTTCTTTCAAGCTGCATGTTCGTCTTCGGCACAGAAAGGGTGTTTGAGAAGTGTATGGAGACAGAATGGCCGTACTCTTTCTGCGTCTCGTCGTATTTGGGAATCGGCATGATGCCGAAATCCGAGTTCATGTCGTTGAAACCCTGTCCCCTGAACAGCGCATCTATGTAGAACAGCGCCTGATCGCTTGTGAACATGTCGTGGGCTACGCCGTCGCCGTCTAATCCGTTGTTTTTCCTCCTCTGAAGGTGGAAGAAATATTCCTCGTTGAAGATGAGGTCGATGACGCTCTGGGCGACTTCAAGAGTGTGTTTGTCCGTAAAACCGGGAACCGGGAGGTCGTTTTCGTCCTTTGTTGCGTATCTGCCGCCTCCTGCGTGAAGCATCATGTACGTCAGGTCGTCGTCGGCGATGAGACCGTAGTTGTCGTACTCGTCCCATACGCTGTCGCCGTTTTCAAAGGTGGCTTTCTTTGCGAGCTGGATCATTTTGTCCCACGTCCACTCGTTGGTCTGGACAAGGGAGTATATGTCTCCTATCTGTCTGTCCTCCTGCACCTGTTTGTTGAAGAACAGGCAGGCGGTGCCGTTCTTGTCGCGGAGCGTTATGTCTGACTCAGCCAGATAGAGCTTTCCTCCGACCGAGAACTGTTCGACCGAGTTTGCGTCCCACCACGGTTTGGTGAAGTCGCATTCCGGAAGCTGAAACAGATCGAGGCAGAGCCCCGCCGGGAGGATGAACTGCATTTCGTGACCGCGGACGAAGAAGACATCGTATTCGGAGTCTCCGGTCATGCCGGTCTCCTCGTAGACCGCTCTTATCTTGTCGAGCTCGAGAAGGTCGGTCGTGAGATTGAAGTCATACTGCGCCATGATCTTCTGGTTGCGGTTGTAGATGGCTTTCGAAACTCGGTTGTCGTCATCCGCCTCCGCGGTCAGGTCGAAGATAAGACCCCAGCCGGGGATCTCGAACTCGGCGAATTTGACTTCAGCGCCATTGAAGGTGACGTCCGGAAGATCAGGATACAGGCGTTCCTCGTCAGTGTCCTGAGTGATAGTTCCGCGTGTTCCGCTGCTGCTTCCTCCCGACGTGCAGCCGGCGAAGACCGCGAGAGCCGCAAGTATTAAAGCAAGAGCAAACGCAATCGTTTTTTTTGTGTTATTCATATTTTATCTCCTCTTCTTTCCCCGGTAGACGACCGGATTATTAGTTTGGGTTTGATTATTATTCTTTCGTCGGTTTTGTGCTCCATTATTTTCTCCACGCAGATGCGCGCGATCTCGTGCGTGTTCTGCGACACGGTGGACAGCGAGACGGTGGAAAGCTCCGAGAAAAGCAGGTTGTCGTAGCCGATGACCGAGACGTCGTCCGGGATCCTCAGCCCCCGTTCCGTGAGAGCCTTCATGGCGCCGAGCGCCGTCATGTCGTTGATGGCCGCGACGGCGGTGAAGTCAATGTCGGAATCGCTCATATCTCTTATGTACTCGTACGCCGCGTCGAAGGTCGGAAGGGGAAGGCGTCTGACGTCCAGCACGTCCCTGCTTTTGAGGTTTCTGTTGGCGCAGGCGATCCTTGCCCCGGAGATCCTCGTGAAGTTTGACGGCGAGTTTTCGTTTGTTCCGAGAAACAGTATTCTCCTGTGCCCCGAGTCGATCAGATACTCGACCGCGAGCCGCTCGCCGTCAGACAGATCCGTCATGACGTATCCCTTCATGTATTTCGGGTAGTAGGCGGTAGCGAAAATGAACGGCGTCCCCGATTTTTCGAGCAGCTCGGTATACGGGATTTTGCCTATTTCGTCGGTGACGGGGACGATGATGATCCCGTCCACCCTTTTGCCGATCAGTTCCTTTACGGCTCTTTTCTCGTTCGCTATGATCTGGTTTGACATCGAGACCATGAGGCTGTAGCCGGCGCTCTCGAGATTACGGTTGACAAACTCGGCGAAGCAGGCGAAAAAAGGGTTTGAAAGATCCGGGAGAATAAGGCCGACGCATTTTGCGGAACGCCGGGACAGATTCTGCGCGATGGCGTTGGGAACGTATTCCATTTCGTCAGCTATGCGTCTGACGCGCTCGCGGGTCTGATCGCTGACGCCTGGCCTGCCGTTCAGAGCCAGCGACACGGACGCCGCCGTCAGTCCGGCTTTTTCCGCTATATCCTTTAACGTAACCATGTTATTCCGCGTTCCTACGCACCCTGACGGCGTCGATCATCCCGGCGATGAAATCCGGGTCGAAGGTCTGCTTTGCGAGGGAATCCTCTTTTGCGTTTCTCAGGTCGGTCCTGGTGAGGGCCTTCACTTCGGGATCGGCGAGCATTTCGTCGATCTTTGCCTTGAAGAATTTCATCTCCTTTATCTGCGTCTCGGTGACGAAGCCGTTGCACTGGAAATCCTGCCAGAGGACGCCGGGCACGCCTCCGCTCTCGTATGTCGCCTTCCACCACGGATATACGGCGGTCAGCTGGTGGACGTACGCGCCCCTGGCTACCTGATCGGTCAGATTGTATGTCGTACGGTAGTCGTTGCCGTATCTGTCGTTTATCGCCACGTCGCGCATGTCGTCGAACTGGGGCAGGAGCATTTCGATTATGCCGTTGTCGGTCGCCATCCGCGTGAGTTCCCTTACCTCGGACGGGGTGAGTGCCTGTCTTGTGTAGTCGCAGTGGGCGGTTATCGCGTCGGACATGGCTATGAGCTCGGATATGCACGCTCCGCGGAGCTGCGAGTACATTATCTGGCGGTAATGCGGGTTTGTCGTCGACGGATCAATTCCGACCGCCATGAACTGGCTGCCCTCGGTGCGCATCTGCACGGCCGCGCCCGCGTCCTGAGCGCTCATTTTCTCAACGAAAAGTTCGTAGCTTTCGATTCTCTGCTCGGTCCTGAAGGTGTCGTAGTCCAGCAGCGGAAGGGTCCATTCGTGGAACGGTTCGTTCACATTGTCGAACACGACCCATTTTCCGAAGCCTCCCATGTCGTTCACCGTCTGGTTCTTTTCGGGATCTATGGACAGCAGGACCTTGTAGTTCGTCCCCCATGCCGCGTTTATGCCTTCGAGCGAGCCGTATTTTTCGACGAGCCATTCCCTGAACGCTGCCTTTGACGCGGTTCCGATCGCATAACGGCAGGTGTGCTCGTATCTCATCAGGCCGCGCGTGTCTTCTATTGTGTATACGTTTCTTCCGGTTGCGTCGCTGTAGTACAGGTCGCCCCATCTTTCACGCTCGTAAAGCGCGACGACCGCGTTCGCCTCCGCCACGGCGGGGTCGGAATAGTCTGCCTCGTAGCCGTACGAGCCGGATTTGAACTGATAGGTCTTTCCGGACACCCACGTCGCCGCCTTGGCCACGTTGAAGTTGCCGTACGGGTACGAGCTCAGTCCGAGCGACCTGAGTCCCAGCGCCCGGCAGGCGTCAAGCGCAAACTTGAGCGCGTCGCCGCAGTAGTTCACCTTTTTGGTGCCCTGCGCGTTCTGAACGACGCTCGGAGCCACCGAGTCGAACAGCCACATGAAGCCCTGCCAGCTCGTTACGTTGCAGCCGCACTCCTGCATGGTGAGCAGGTCGTTTATTATGGTCTGCTCGGGGTACGGGGATATGTGGGTGTTTGCCCGCAGGTCCGGCATAGACTGGATGCATATCACGGGCTCCTCGTATCCCTCGTCGTTGACGAGCACGTTGATGTTGTCGCGGTTGTATTCGATGAAAAGCGAATCGGTCTCGATGCTTATCGGGAATTTGGCCGAAAGTATTTTTTGCGGATTGTTATAGATGACTTTGACGACGACCTGGTCTGTCCACGGAGCGCACTGAAGCCAGAGCACGCCTTCTTCGGCTGAGCTTTTCACGCCGTTCCTGTAATGGACGAACGTCGTCATGAACTCCTCGAAATAATGGAGCCAGCTCGTTTTGGATTTGCTGTTGGCGGCGTCACTGCTTACGGTCGTTACTTCTCTTGCCTTTGTCTGCTTCTCGGTTCCGGACACCGAGAAAATGTAGGATGCCACGTTCATTGTTCTGCCGTGGTACATGTTCGCGTCGGGATTGTAGTCAAGTTCCGAACGGTACAGAGCAGTGAAAATTATTCTGTAGTCGCCGGGAAGAAGGCCCTGGTTGCCGGCTGTCTTGCCGTAATCGGAGCCGGAAATCAGAAAGTTGACCCAGAACTCGCGCGACTCGCCGGGGTAAACGTAGGTGAGCTCCCTTATGTAGTCGTTGAAAATGCCGCCCTGCAGCTCCCACTGACCGCTTGCGGATTTTTTGTACAACTTGGGATAAATGTTGAAGTTGCCCTGACCTTCGCAGTCGAGGACCGTGTTGCCGGTGTTGGTGAATCTGAACTTAAGCCAGACGATGTCGCCGGCGAGCACCGTACCCGACGTATTGAAATCCGTCGTGGTGTAATCGGGGTACGAGGCGGCCGGGGTGTCTGCGTTCGACACGCGCATTTTGTTTCTCGCGTCAGGGTCGTCGGTGCCGGTGACGTAGCCGAGGTATTCGTAGGAAATGTCAAGCGAACCGGGAAGGGTAAGGTCGTAGCAGCTGCCGTCGTACGTCCCCTTGTTCTCGTACGCGACCGCTTCGATGGAAAACGAGCCGGGAACGTTTTTCTCTCTTGTAATTGAGTATCTGACGGGGACCATATCGTAGGCGGTGGCCTGTTTGGGTATGTTCAGGGTGACGCTGAAGCCGTCTCCTTTAATGACCGCCTCTCTTGTTTCCGCGCTGTCGTATTTCCCGAGAGTTCCGGTTTTCAGAGCCTCGCGCGAGAGCAGATTGTATATCATTCCGCCGTCGGAGGCGATCTCGTACTTCTCGTCTTCGACCGAAACAGCGGCGTACTCCGGCACGCTGAGATCGGTTCTTTTGTTGAGATTTCTTTCGTAAATTCCGTAACTCATTTCCTCTGTCGTCCCTTCGTTGTGATTGCCGTGTCCGGCGCAGCAGGCCATGACGGCCGCCGCAAACAGCGCAAGCGTTGTCAGTATCAGCGTCTTTCTGTTCATTATTACACCTCTTATAAAGTAAAAAGTAACTTAACAAGCCAACTTAAACGGTTAAATTGCCGGTCACGCTTCATCATACCATAAACAAACCGGTTTGTCAAGTGCGGAAAACAGTTTTTCGAAAAAATCTTTCCGTATCTATATGAGGCGCGTGACGCGCAGGAGGATGGCAGCGGTACTCAGTGAACAGTACTCAGCGAGAGAAATGTAAACATTTTTTATGTAAATGTCAACATTTTCCATTGAAACGTCAACATTTTCTCTTGAAACGTCAGCATTTTCCCTTGAAATGTCAACATTTTCCGACAAAGTAAAGTAAAGTAAATAAAAGTAAAGAAAACAAAAGAAAACACGTTCTGCGGGAACCCATTTCTGCGGGAAGTTCCGTCAACGATACGTCCACGAGCCGTAGACGCAGGATAGTATAGGTTAGGATAGGATATGTCAGAGTATAGATAAGTGCAGTACAGATAAGTGCAGTACAGGAGAGAGCGAGTGAACCCCCCAGGACTCACTTCGTTCGTCCCGGGGAACCCCTCGGCGAGAGAACAGAAAAATCACTCCCGCACGCTCATGACGGGACTTTTTCAGATTTTTCGAAAAAAATAAAAAAATTCCTGAAAACAGGAAAAAGACTTGACAAAATCAAAAAAATGTGGTATAATATTATACGGCAC
>JAEEGL015924611.1_pt1 | contig 17109 bp, 12 predicted proteins | sample 9134231 | NCBI WGS metagenome assembly JAEEGL01 (sample SAMN16246548, study PRJNA631951) | gut metagenome | biome: gut microbiome; feature: rumen; material: fiber-attached | host: Bos | place: Iran: Karaj | collected 2018-10
GATGCAACGGATACAATAAAAAACATTAATTTCATAATTCCGAGAATGTTTACGTTTTCGAATTACAAATATGTGTTTAAGGACTCTGACTTTTTAATGCCGTTTGTTATTTCCGTATCAAGGACGGTTGTCGGAACACTCGTCGGAGTTATTACGACATCTATGCTGGCATACACATTAAGCCGTAAAGATTTCGTATTTCACAAGTTTTTTACAGTGCTTTTCGTAGTTACCATGTATGTCGGAGGCGGACTTATACCCGATTATCTGCTTATCATGCGTACACTGCATCTTGGCAACAACTTCCTGGTATATATAATTCCGGGAATGATCTGGGTCTACAACATGATCCTGGTCAGGTCCTTTATCGATGGATTGCCTTTTGCCCTGCAGGAGGCTGCCAAGATCGACGGAGCCAACGATTTTCAGATCTGGTACAAGATAGTAATGCCGTTATGCAAACCCGTTATCGCGACCATTGCACTGTATTATGCGGTAGGTCAGTGGAATGCCTTTATGGATACTTATCTGTATGCGCAGAAACTTCCCACTCTGCAGTTTAAGATGTACGAGATAATGAATCAGGCTACCATGAAGCTTGATATTCACGGTTCTTCCAAAGCCTCGACCGCAGTAACTCCGATGTCGATACGTATGGCTGTTACCGTTGTGGCTACCGTCCCCATCGTTGTAGTATATCCTTTCCTTCAAAAATACTTTATAGGCGGTATGACACTGGGTTCCGTCAAGGACTGACCACATTATGATGTAAACGATTTAATAAGTAACAATCCGGCTTTGCCGGCAAAAAATATAAAAGGAGAAAAAATATGAAAAAGAGAATTTTGTCATGTATCTTGGCAGGAATCATGGCTGTGAGCATGATCGCAGGCTGCGGTTCCGAAGATACGGCAACATCTGAAACAGGTACGGTAAGTACACCTGCTTCAAGCACGGAAGTAAAAGCCGACACAGAGTCTTCAAACGACAATTCACCTGTGACTTTTACTTATTACAACGCAGACGGCAAGAACGCCAGCTGGGATAACCCCGTAGCAAAGGCTATCACCGAAGCAACAGGTGTAACACTTGAAGTTTCTTATCCGGTTTCTTCACAGGGTGAACCCAAAGAAGATGTAGCGCTTATGATCGCAAGCGATGAATATCCCGACATGATCTATGCCAAGGGAAGCGCAACCGATCTGTATGCTGCAGGCGCCTACATCGATATGACAGATCTTATCGAACAGTATGGTCCCAACATCAAGAAGATGTATGGCGACGAGCTTGAGAAGTTAAAATGGGGTGAAGGCGACGACGGTATCTACCAGCTTTCGTATGCCGGTGTCGGCGAGAAAGACCTCACCACAGACGGTACGGCACAGATCCAGTGGGCTGTTATCAAAGAAAACAATTACGAGTATCCTACAACTCTTGACGAGTTTGAGAAAACTATCAAAGATTATCTTGCAAAGCATCCCAAGACCGCTGACGGTCAGGATATGATCGGTATCACCATGAGTGCTTCCGACTGGCACTGGATGATCACCCTCGGCAACCCTGCAGGCTTTATCGCTGATGCTGCACCCGATAACGGACAGTGGCTCATCGATGACAAATACAATGTAACTTACAAGCATGTCAGCGAGGATGAGAAGACATACTTCAAGTGGCTCAACAGAATGTACAATGAAGGTATTCTTGATCCCAACTTTGCTACACAGACAGACGATGACTATATCGCAAAGGTTTCAAGCGGCCGTGTGGTTGCGATCACCGACGCCGATTGGCATTATAACCAGTGTAACCGTGCCCTTATCCAGGACGGTAAGCTTGAGAACACCTTCTGCGGACTCCCTCTTGTGTTAAGAGAAGATCAGAAATGTTCATCACTTCTTTACCAGGGCCTTAAGGTAGGCTGGGGTGTCGGCATCACAAAGAGCTGCAAAGATCCCGTTCGTGCGATTAAGTTCCTTGACTGGATCTGCTCTGATGAAGGACAGATGCTGTATAACTGGGGTGTTGAAGGCGTTCATTATTTCATAGATGATAACGGACAGCCCTATCGTACAGACGAAGAAGTTAAGAAATCTCAGTCCGATCCCGATTACTCCAAAAATACAGGTATGGGCAACTACGTAGGTTTCCCGATCTACGGCGCAGGTTCTTATTCGGCAGAAGGTATTCCTTATACCCCTACCACAAAAGAGTCTGTTATAAAGGATTACAATGAAGAGGAAATAGCAGCCTGCAAGGCATGGGGCGTTGAGATGCTTACCGACATCTTCCCTCAGCCCAGCGAATTCCCCTTACTGCCCTACTCGGCACTTTGGGCATATCAGAAGCCTCAGGAACTTGCCAACATGGAGAATATCCTTAACGAGATCGCATGGCCTGCACTTGTTAAGATCGTTACCGGTCCGGAGAGCGACTTTGAAGCAAACTGGAATGCGATGGTTGATGATCTTTATGCAAACGGCCTTGAAGATGCAAATAAGGCTATGACTGAGTTCCTTGCAGGAAAGATAATAGAGAAATAACACATTTAGACAAGTATATTGACAAAGCGGGCAGATTCGGGCTTTTAGCCTGAATCCTGCCCGCTTTGTTTATCTGCCGACCCGGATCTTGTTAATCCTCCTTACGGTCTTATAACTGTCTGTTTTTTCTTCCGCTTTCTATCATTTCTTTTTCAAACGCCTCGGGATTCTTTAAATAATAGTCCTGATGATACTCTTCCGCTTTATAAAACGATCTGAACTTTTCAACGGCGATCTCAGCCTTTATTCCGTTTTTCTTTTCGTAAGCGGCTATCTTTTCTTTTGCCGTCTTAAGTTCTTCTTCGCTTTGATAATAGATCGCAAGGGTATAGGAAAACCCTTTATCTATAAACTGCCCTTCTGCGTCGGAAGGATCCACATTGGCAAGATAGATATCAAGAATCTTTCCGTAACTTATATCATCAGGATTATAAGTCAGTTCAAGCGTCTCTCTGTGGCCCGTCTTCTGCGCTTTTACATCTTCATACGAGGGATCGACCTCATCCCCGCCTGAGTAACCGCAGATCACGCTTTTAACCCCGTATATTTTATATATGGGTGTAACACACCAGAAACACCCGCCCGCAAGATATGCTTTCATTGTATCTTCTCCTAATTTAAAAAAGCTTTTCCAGAATATCTTTAAGCTTACCAAGATCATCGTCGGTTGTGGACCAGCCCGTCGCAAATCGGATGACCGTACGGTCATAATCATATTTTTCCCAGAAACTTACGGTCACCTCTTTTTCAAGTTCCTTAAGTTTATCATTATCGATTATCACAAACTGCTGGTTGGTGGGTGATCTGTAAAAAAACTCAAATCCCGCATCTTTAAGTATCTTTACCAGTTTGTCCTTACATTCATTGACATGCCGGCCGATCTTAAAATACAGATCATCGGTAAACAGTGTTTCAAACTGAATGCCCAAGAGACGACCCTTTGCGATAAGATCCCCGCGCTGTTTGACAAGTGTTATAAAATGCTTGGGCATATTGTTCTTTGTAAATACGATCGCCTCGCCGCAAAGTGCTCCGGCTTTTGTACCTCCTATGTAGAAAACATCGCAAAGGTTGCAAAGTTCATCAAGCGATACATCATTTTCATCCGATGTAAGTGCATAAGCAAGTCTTGCCCCGTCTATAAAGAGCGGGATATCGGCCTTTTTGCATACATCATATATATCCGTAAGCTCGGCTTTTGAATATATGCTTCCGTACTCTGTGGGCTGTGAAATATACACCATCCCCGGAAAAACCATATGTTCATGATTATCATCGGCATAGAAGGTGTCAATAAACGTCTTAAGCTCGCCCGCATCGATCTTTCCCATATGCCCCGGTATCGTTAATACCTTATGACCCGAATATTCTATCGCACCTGCTTCATGAACGCTTATGTGGCCGGTATCTGCGGCGATAACTCCCTCATAATCATTAAGCATCGTGGAGATCACGAGCTGATTGGTCTGTGTACCGCCGGTTGCGATATAAACCTGTGCGCCTGCACACTTACATGCTTTTTTGATCTTTTCCTCTGCGTTCTTTGTATATATATCCGTACCGTATCCGGTAGCGGGCTCAAGATTTGTATCGATAAGCCTCCTTAAGATATCGGGGTGCGCTCCCGTTGTATAATCGCTTGCAAAAGAGATCATTTTCTTCCTCCTGATATATCGATCCGATCATCTGTCATTTCGATCTTCTTTCTTATCCATACTAAAAATAAAGGAATACTCTGTCAATCAGATCCGCTGTCTTTCGAATCAAATTATTTACAAGTTGTTAGATAATGCATTGAAAAATATATACAATTTAAGTGAATCGGGTGATATAATATGAATATTCAATCTTTTTGTTTTTTTAACATACTGCTTGTTTAAACAGGAGGTGCTATTTCAACTATGAAGGGAAAACCACAAAAAACACGTAAGATCAGAACCAAATTGCTGCTGTATATAGTGCCGGCGGTAGCGATCACAATCATCGTTCTTGTCGGTATAGCAGCACAACTTTCAAGAAGCCGTCTGACCGAAATGGCTGTCAGCGAACTTAACGCTTCCATATCAAATCAGGCCGATAACATTGAAGCCTGGCTTTCGGAAAACCTTAAGTCATTCGCAACTGTCAAGCATGCCATAGAAAGTCAGGATTTTTCAGATGCGGAGCTTCAAAATTTTTTAAACAGCTACTACGGATTTAACAAAAACTCCGTAAACGGACTGTATGTAGCCACGCAAAGCGGAAAAATGTATGTTGCGGAAGGTTCCGCAAAAATGATATCTGCGGATCCCACATCCGAAACCTGGTTTAAACAGGGCCTTTCACGTGTTGAAATGGCATACGGTTCCGCTTACAGGGATGAAAGCGGCACAAATGTGATAAGTGCTTCCGGAATCATAAATGACGGCTCGGATGAACTTAAAGTGATCGCGGCGGATGTAACGCTTGATAAGATCAGTATAATCGTAAACTCCGGAGTCAAAATGGATGATGCAAGATCCTTCCTTGTGGATACGATGGATAATACCATTCTCGCCCATCCCGATAAAAACTATGTATCTTCCACTTTAAGCGGAGGTTCGGGCGATGTGCTCATGAGCGGCATAGCAAACGCTTTGGCGCAAAGAAATTACAACGCTCAGAAGATTGGAACTTACATGGTCGATTTTGCCGAGATACAGGGAACTGACTGGGTTCTTGTTTCTTATATCAAGCAGGATGTCATTCTGGCTTCCGTACAAAAACTCGTCTCCTACCTTATCTTAGTAGGTATTCTTGCGATCGCCGTCATCGTTGTCATCGTTATATTGATGGTCAATAAAGTAGTTGCTCCCATCGGACTTATCACTCAGGATATCACAAGGATGTCGGAAGGCGACTTTACCATTGATGTAAAGGCAACAAGCAACGATGAGATAGGCGTTATGAGCGGTAAAGTCGGCGAATTCATCGTAAGCATGAAGGATATGCTTTCAAAGATCGACGCCGAATCCGAAAAACTTAAAGAACAATCCGAAAACAGTGATGCTGTTGCAAAAACCATGTATGACGCTTCATCTTCACAGTTGGAAGCAATGCAGCAGTTAAACGAAACCGTTGATCAGCTTGCGGTAGCGGTCAACGAGATCGCCCAGAATGCCACAACTCTTGCAATTGTTGTTTCCGATACACGTGAAAACAGCAACAAGGCAGACGCAAGTATGCGTGAGACCGTTGAGATTTCAAGGATCGGTCGTGACAATATGGAAAAATTAAGCGTTGCGATGGAAGGAATCCATCAGGCAAACGACCGCCTTGTGGAATCCATAAATCGTGTCGGTGCCGCTTCCGAAGAAATAACCAATATCGTGGGTCTTATCGGAAGTATAGCCGAAGAAACCAACCTGTTGTCGTTAAACGCTTCGATCGAAGCAGCCCGTGCGGGTGAAGCGGGCAGAGGGTTTGCGGTTGTCGCATCCGAGATCGGTAATCTTGCAAAGAACAGTTCCGACAGTGCCGAAAATATCACCGCTCTTATCAATGAAGTGCATAATCTCATAAGTGATGCCGTAGGGCAGGCCGGTGCAAGCGCAAAGAGCATTGAAGAAAATTCCGAACTGATCCGGGCAGCCGTTACAACATTCGATGATATTTACAACAACATTCAGGAATCAAGCCGCCTGATGGGCGAAATGATCACGGATGTCGGCAAGGTTGATGAAGTTGCAACCAATGTTGCGGCAATCTCCGAAGAAGAAGCTGCCAGTGCAGATGAGATCCTGGCAACCTCACAGAACATGGTGGAACAGGCAAACAACATTACTCAAAGCAGTAAGGAAGTGGAGGTCAATTCAGGCGAATTGGCAGCTACTTCGCAAACACTTACCGAGTATGTGCAGCAGTTCAAGATTTAAGGAGGTGCTCGTGATGAAAGATTTTAAAAACCGTTTATCAAAATATATTAAAAGATCAGTGGTATTGATCATGGTCCTCGCACTTTCCGTATGCACTCTGTTCGGATGCGGCGGTCCCGCAGGCGCAGGCGCTTCGGGAGGAACCAAGATCCTTTATATAATCACGGACTTTGATACGTTCCGTGCAAAGCTTTCCGATGCCGTTGTGGCATCGGGTCCGCAGCTTGGTGTTGACGTTACCATGGTGGAATCGGGTAACTCCGTGGAAAAACAGCTTGAACTTGTAAGTCAGGCAAAAAGCCAGGGGTACGGAGCGATCATCCTAAGACTTGCCGATGCCGAGACCGCTCTTCAGATGAATACTGCTTCAAACGGTCTTCCCATCGTCTACTTAAACAGCGAGCCATCTTCGGACTATCTTAAGAAAGATCAGTTCATATATGTAGGTTCCGATGAAGCCGTAGCCGGCAGATATCAGGCTGAGTATGTGGTAAGCAAACTCGGTGTAAAGCCGATGAATATAATAATCTTCGAAGGCGAGCAGGGACATTCGGGAACTATCGGGAGAACAAAGGGAGTAAAATATGCACTTAAAGATGCGGGAGTAAACGCCAATATAGTATTCATGGATTATGCCAACTGGAGTGATGCGGAAGCTGCCGAAAAATTCGGTATCTTCTGTAAGACCGGGCAGACCGTTGATGCGGTATTCTGCAATAACGATATGATGGCTTTAGGTGTTATTCAGGCCATGAAAGATCGCGGCTTTGACTATACGAAGATTCCCGTCTGCGGGGTCGATGCCGTTGAGGCGGCCTGTGATTCCATCGCAGCCGGCGAAATGGCTTTCACCTGCCTGCAGAATGCTGAAGCCCAGGCATATAAAGCAGTAGAGGCCGCAAAAATACTTGCCGGCGGCGGAAGTATTTCAAAGATAGAGGGCGCTTCGGAAGAAGGCTATTATGTATGGGTTCCTTTTGAAGCAGTCGATGCATCAAATGTAAGCCAATATCGCTAGACCCGTAAAAATGCACCTCCTAAAAAATATGATCCAAAACCACCGATCATAATTTTACAGGAGGTGCAATCTGTTTTTGAGTATCCTAATTTCAGTTAGGTATCATTTTTTCATTTTCGCAGAAATACTATTCGGTCTTACTGTAAAGCTTTTATTATATCGGGAAGCTTTTCGTCCACAACATCGTTGTCAAGCTGGCAGGTTCCCGCATTTGCATGACCGCCTCCGCCGTATTCAAGGCAAAGATTACCGATATTTACCTTTGAATTCTTATTGATGATCGACTTGCCGATCATTACCGCGGTATTCTGCTTTTTAAAGCCCCAGGCCACATGGACCGAGATCTCAGCTTCCGGATACATTGCATATATCATGAAGCGGTTTCCGGCATAGATGGTCTCTTCGTTACGAAGATCCAGTACAACAACCTTACCTTCTATCTTAGCGATCCTTGCAAGCTGCTTTTTGAAAAGATCCTGCTGTTCAAAATAACAGTCCACTCTTTCCTTGACATCGGGAAGTTTCAGCACCTGATCGATCGGATGGTCCACACAATATGTTATAAGCTCCATCATCAGATCGTAGTTGGATATCCTGAAATTGTGGAAACGTCCGAGACCTGTTCTTGCATCCATAAGGAAGTTAAGCAATACCCAACCCTTCGGATTTAATATCTCGTCTTTTGTAAAGTCCGCGCTGTCGCCCTTATCGACAGCAGTCATGATCTCCTCCGAAACTCTTGTAAACCTTTCTTTACCGCCATAGTAATTATATACGACTCTTGCGGCCGATTTTGCTTCGCCTTCGATGATAAACTTCTTCTTGGCTTCTTCGGAATTGACTCTTAAAAGTTCGCTTTCATGATGGTCGAATGCAAGCTTGCATCTGGGATCGAACGGCAGGTTTGTGGTAATATCGTCACCCGTAATATCGATCTTTCCGTCCTGAACGTCTTTTGGATGCACAAACTTGATCTCGTCTATAAGATCGAGTTCTTTTAACAACATTGCACAAACCAATCCGTCAAAGTCACTTCTTGTAATAAGTCTTCTGCTCATCTTTTTACCTTCCTTTTATCAATAATCCCCCATAGATCATTGTATCATCTTAAAAATTTACGGTTCTGGGAGCTTCCGTGAAGGAAGAAAAAGTTGCTGTTGCATCTTTAAAATACAACACTTCAGTATTGTCGTCCTCTGCCGAATACATTGCCTTAAGCGACGGATGCGAGTCGAGCATATGAGCCTTGGCCTCCACGCGATCGTCTCTTACAAGCGTTCCCGCCACTCTTAACCAGGTCCCATTCATAAAAGCACAGATCTCAACCTTGGGATTGGCCTGTATCTGCTTTGAAACATCCTTCTTCTTGCCGGTCTGAATGTAAAGCTTTCCTTCAAAAAGATCCGCAGTTCCGAAAGGCCTTACTCTCGCCTGATCTCCGTCAATTGTTGCGAGGTAATATGTCCCTGCTTCTTTTAAAAATTTGTAAACCTCCTCCATTACATTTCTCCTTTCTCTTTTTGAATAATTATAGCACTATTTGGGCTAAAATTACATTTTTAGGACTAAAGTTGCATTGTTCTTTTTTTATTTTCGAATACAATTATTATTATAACAATTACGTGTACGGAATATAACATTTTTTCGTGCAAAGTTACGGAGGGTAGGTATGGATTCATTTTCGCATTTAAGAAAACCCGTTGAGACGGTTACGGTTTCCGGGAAAGAAAAGATCGCTTTCAACAACAATGTGGATTTCTGCGTAGGGACAGGCAGATTCGGCTTGGGCCTTACAAAAGAATATCTTGACGAACTTAAATATGTGCAGGAGGAAATAGGTTTTAAGCATATAAGAGGCCACGGGCTTTTTTCCGACGATACCGCGATCTATCATGAATACGAAGAAGACGGCGTAAAGAAAGTGGAATACAACTACACCTATCTCGATCGTATCGTAGACGAATATATCAACGTTGATATCAGACCGTTCCTTGAACTCGGCTTTATGCCCCAAAAGCTTGCGAGCGGCACACAGACGATCTTCTACTGGAAAGGCAATACCACTCCGCCTTCTTCCTACGAGAAATGGTGCGATATGGTGGTCGCTCTTTTAAAACATCTTATCAAAAGATACGGAAGGGACGATGTCATAACCTGGCCCATAGAAGTCTGGAACGAGCCTAACCTGCCCGGTTTCTGGGAGCATGCCGATATGAAGGAGTATTTTAAGCTGTTCAAAGAAACCTTTACCGCGATCAAAAAATTTGACAAAGACTTTAAGGTCGGCGGTCCCGCTGTCTGCGGCGTAAAGGATGCCGAATGGATAGGAGGTTTCCTTGATTTTTGCAAGGAAAACTCCTTAAAGCCCGATTTTATCACAAGACATCACTATACGATCGAGTTTCCCGAACGTGTCGGCCACTATGACTATTCAAAACTCATGGACGAAGAAGCCGGTTTTGAAAACCTTAAATCCTCAAGAGACATCATCGATTCATATAAGGAGTACAAGGGACTTCCGATACATATTACGGAATTCAGCTCATCCTATACTCCCAAGGGGGTCATACACGATACCAACTTAAACGCCGCTTTAATGGCCCGCCAGCTTTCAAGGCTCGGTGATGTCAACGAGTCCTATTCTTATTGGACTTTCGGTGACGTTTTCGAAGAACAGGGTGTTCCCTTTACACCTTTCCACGGAGGCTTCGGTCTCGTTGCGGCAGGTTGTATCCCGAAGCCTACATTCTGGACCTTCAAGTTCTTTTCGGATTTAAAGAAGCTTGGCGGAACCTGTGTGTTCAAAGACGATTCGGGCGTGATCATGAAGACCGAAAACGGATATGCCGGTGTTCTTTTTAATGAAAGTTCCAAAGAACGCGTCGTCAGAAAATTTAAACTTAAAAGCGACAAGGCGGAATATACCCTTATATCGAAGACCGTGGATCCTTCCACGACCAATCCTTTAAAGCTCTGGCATGATATGGGTGAGCCCTCTTCTCTTACAAAGGATCAGACAAAGCTTCTTAAAGAAGCCGCTTACCCGCTCATCAATTCGATGCGTATCGGTTCCAAAGAAGGCTACGCGGAATTTACATCGTGCTTAAAGCCCGAAACCGTAGCTTACTTTGAAATGTATGCATCGGAAGTTAAGTCCGACAGGGGTTACGACTACGAAAGAACTATAACCACGAGGTAATTATGGCCAAACTGCTTATATACACAAGAAAACCCATAGACAATATTCATTACGACAACCGCCTTGCATACAGCGTGCATCTGGCGATTTCCGATGACGGCGTTAAATATACCGCGCTTAACCATAACAGCGGCGTTCTTTTTCCAAAGGCGACCGAAAATGAGGACGGTTCATTAAATCCAAAATGTTTAAAAAGCCCGAGGATAATAAAAGAAAACGGCACTTACCGCATAATCGCGATAAGAACCGACGGTGAAGGCGAAAAAGACCCGGAAAGCGAAGGTAAATTTATCGAGTTTTACACCGCAGATTTTGTGACATATGAGGAAAACAGCCTCAAAGATATGACCGACGCCGCCGCATATGCGTTTAACGAGAAAATATCACTTTCCATGATCGATGTTAAAGATATTGAAGGCTGCGTGCCCGAAAGCATTACGGATATCTCCGATCAGGTCAAAGAAAAGCTTTTAAACGTTTTTACCACACCGAGAAACATCGGGATCGATGTGCCGATGGCCATAAAGGTTTCTTCAGCCTACGAACTCAACAATTTAAAGATCACCTTAAGATACAGTGACGGTTCCACTGCAAGAAAATCGGTTAAGTGGAAGCTCGACAATGTGGATTTCTATACCCCCGGAGAATATGAGATCGAGGGTGAGATCGAGGTCCCGCATTTTGAGTTCCCCATTATGTTTGACAGAGCCGACCCCTGTATCGGACGATGGAACGGCAGATATTATTTTATCGCCACCAATGATGCGGATGAAAATCACACGCTCTACATACGTGAATCCGATACCATTGAAGGCCTTTTGCATGCCGAAGAACACCTGCTCCTTGACAGCAGCACTTATCCCGAGATCAAGGGACTTTTATGGGCCCCGGAATTTCATGTGATAAACAATACTCTCTATATCTTCCATGCAGCCACTCCCGGGCACTTCTTCGAAGAAGAAAGCTGCATAATGGAACTTAAAAAGGGTGGAAATCCCATAAAAAAAGAAGACTGGTCGAGACCCGTAAGAATTGTAAAAGCTGACGGAAGCAATATATGTGAAGCCGGAAAAGAAATAACTCTTGATATGACGGAGTTTGAATTCAATGACGATCATTACGTGATCTGGTCGCAAAGACAGTTTTTGCCGAAGGATCTCGGAGCATGGCTTTATATAGCAAAAATAAATCCGCAGAACCCGATGATGCTTGCAAGCGAACCCGTTGTGCTCTCAAAACCGGACTACGGCTGGGGCAATAACCATACATTTGTGGAAGAAGGTCCTTTCGCTCTGTATAAAGGCGATAAGCTTTTTATAACCTTCTCCGCCGCCGCTGTGGATACTTCTTATGTTGTGGGCCTTTTATCCATCAATAAAGGCGATGACCCGCTCATACCGTCAAACTGGACCAAAAAAGGCTATCCCATCCTTACCTCAAGAAGTGTTCCCGGCGAATACGGAACAGGCCATAATGCTTTTGTAACGGATTCCGAAGGAAATATCTGGAATACCTATCATGCACGCCCCGGTACGGAAGGACCGAGAAGTTCGGGAATAAGGCGTGTACATTTTAATATCTATGGCGAACCGGTACTTGACATGACGGAAGAGATTGATGTTGCAGAAGAATTCAAGCACTTTAAGACAAAACTTATACTAAGTTAAGATAAAAAAGCGCTTTGTATCATATCCGATACAAAGCGTTTTTTATCTCAGCCTATATATTGATATATTCTCATCGGCAAAGAACCTTTCCGCAGAATCCGGAAGCGCCTCTTCCACCGTACCGTTTGTCATGACCATTATGTACCGGCTCTTAAGGCTGTCCATGTTACCGATCAAAAATTCCGACGTACACAAGTTGACCGCAAGTCCTTTCGGCAAGGCGTAACCGTATTGCCAGGCAATTAACACGGGATCTTTCGAAACATCCTCAGTGTCCATCAATACCATATCGACTGTATTGTCCCATGAAAGATCTTCGGAAACCTGCATAAAAGGTTCAAGTTCATTTCTTATATCCTTCGCCTTATCCATTGAAATGACAGACTCATCTGCTTCATTATACGGAACGGCAAAATAAACAGGATCTTTTCCTCTTATCACAAAAAGGACCAAAAATGAAAGAGCAACAACGATCTCTTTTACAGGCCGTTTTTCAACCGAAAATGCCATAGAAACAAGTCCGGCAACTATAAATCCGATAAGATGCCTGAAACCGTCATGAAGGCTGTACATTAGGATCACAGCCATGAGCATTGCAAAATCTATCGAAAACATAGACAACGCAAAGGCCGCACCTTCCTTTTTGTTTTTAAGAAACCTGATACCGTCTAAAAGATATATGAACATTAAGATCAAAAAAGCAAAGAAATAAATTCCGACTCCGTAGCCCTTTATGATCGCACCGATACAGGCGCTAGCGATCGCACCCGTATAATGAAATATCTCTTTGAAAATGTAACCTATGCCGAAGAAAAGCCCGTCATTTATAATGACTTTGAGCCATTCCGTACTGTATACGTCTCCGATATACGGCGCCTGGAGATTCTCCGCAAGCACAAAATACAGGATCACTGAAATGACGGTAACGCATGCAGCCACGAGTTTTGCTCTTGCGTTCTTTTTACCCAAAGCGGTAAAAGAAAATACAAAGAACAATACATAGAAGGGTCGCATCATGGTAAGATATGCTGCAAAAAACAGCATAAATCCGAGTCTTAGATTCTTTCTTCTGCTTTCTTTAAACCCGAGTACAAGCCCCATATACACGATAATATTTGCGCATATCATGATCTCGGGCATCGAGGAAAGCATATATCTTGAAAAAGGCGTAAACAAAAGAAACAGAACAGATATTATAAGTGTTTTCTTAAGATCCGGTTTCGCCGTAAGTGCAAAAACCACCATAGCCTCGGTAAGAAACAGTATGTTTGCCCAGAAAACGGATGAATAAGACCATCCGAAAACTTTACCGAAGATTGCCCACGGAAGCAATATTGTCGGTGTCCATGCTCCGAACGAAAGGTAATTTGCCAGACTTTCATCATATCCGAAAAATCCGTTCGGGATACCGTCCCTTACCATGCACTCTATCTGTTTAAAATAGAAAAACTCGTCATTCCAGGTGCTTGCGCCAAGCCAGACATCACAAATACCCTTTCCGGCGGAAAGGGTTCTAATAATGCAGGCTATTATGGGAAGAAGTCCCAATATAGCCGCATTTATCATTAATTTGTGCTTGTCGTAAAATATTTTCATCGATTAAAACAGATCTTTGTTGATACCGCTCTGCTGCTCGGGTGTAGCCGAATTGGCCGGCTGTGTATAAGGCTGCTCGGGCGTTACTGTATTGGCAGGCTGTACATAAGGCTGCTCGACCGGTGCCGAATACTGGGGCGCCATAGTGGGGATACTTAATCTTACAAGAGAATTCTTTATCTGCTTATTCTTCATAAGACCGATCGCGGTCGGAATACCGCCACCCAAAGTAAAGAGATACAGTAATACAAGATTTCCGTAATATCCCTCGATAGCGCCTTCTCTTACAAACTCTCCTACGGATTTGAAACATTCAAAGAAAGAAACATCATATTCTTTTCCGAATGCTTTATATATTTCAATGCCCCAGTCAATTCTGTTGGCAAAGAACGTAACGACCACCATAATGATTATGCTTATCACAACACCTTTAACGGAAAGTTTCTTGGCAAGAAGTTCATAGCCTTTAACGGCACATACGCCCATTATAAGACCGGAAAGTACCGATACGTATCCAAGCTGACTGATAAGTATGATCGCAAGTGCTCCTACAAGCGAACCGAGCAGCGCACCCACGATACCTGCGGGAACATTCTCGACCGTAGTGCTCTCTATTACTGTATTACCTGCCATCTGACGTGAAATTGCCTGACCGCAGTTTTCACATATGACCTGGGGCCGGCCGCCCACAACATAACCCACCGTGGGAACCTGGCTTCCGCAATTTGAACAGCAGGGTACAAAACCGCGCTGTGTAAGAAAATCAACCAGTGCATTTAATGCTCCGGCAAGAAGCTCCGTTGACTTATTGATATTATTACAGTTTACATTTAACTGAATCTCATTTCCGGTCTGTTTAAAAAGAGTAATTCCCTTTATAGATTTTCTGAACGCCTTTATATCGTCCTTTCCTATAACGGAACCGTTCGTTGCTCCCGTGATCACGGAAAGGATATACGGATATCTGGCATCGGGTGCATATATGACTACGGTATAATTCCGAAATATACCATGGATCTTATTATTTGCCACATCGTAGATCAAACCGAACTTTGAAGCAAGCATCTGATAGTTGGATTGTTGTTTGTTCATATTGTTTCCTTTCTTTCTGTGTGCTAACGATGATTATAGCTTATTTTATCTGCTTTATCTATCATTAATTCGCACAGAATAATCAAATATTCAAATAAAAATTAGTCCATATTATACTCAAAAAAGCCCCGCAAGGCTGCGGGACTTTTCTTTTACCGTCTTCTGTCTTTTCCTGTTCTTTCGTAGTAAGCCTTTTTGGCTTCGTACATGCGGCGATCGGCAATCTTGGCCATCTTGTCGATGCGTTCGCGGTTGGTCTCCTGTACGATCGCCATAACATCCCGCGTTTCGGAATAACCCGTTGAAATCGTAAGCTGACTGTTATGCTTTCCGTGCCATGCCGCAGCATTTTCGTCAAGGCGCTTAAGCATTTCTTCCATTTTTTCGGGAGTGGTGTTGACGATCGCCATAAATTCGTCGCCGCCGATCCTGTATACCTTTCCGGCCGACTCAAAAGCGGCAACGATACAATTTCCCGCGGCTTTTATAAATTCATCGCCGGCATCGTGGCCAAAGTTATCGTTTACGCCCTTAAGTCCGTTTAGATCCATCATTATGATGTACAGATCGTCCGGGAATACAGATAACATCGAGATCTCATTGACTTTTGCTTCATACGAATAACGGTTGCCGAGACCCGTGAGTGCGTCGGTTCCGGCATTTTTCTTATATTTTTCAGCCAACTCTTCATTTAAGATCTCGTTAGTGATCTCATGCTTTCTCGAATCCGATATCATTTCGTAATGACTTTCGAGCGTCTCGTAAAAGCGTGCATAAAGCCTTGGTTCGCTTTCTTTTGTCATTCCGAACTCTTCAAACATGAATTTGTAGATGTTTATTTTATCGGGAAGTGAATACGTTGTATCGATTATCTTAACTGCAAGCTCTATAAGCTCACTGTCCTTTACAAAGCCGCGCACATAACGAAATATCGGAAGGAATATCTGGAAATAATCCTCTTCAATGCCGTTTCCGGGATACACATACTTAAGCTGCTCCCTAAGCCTCCCGATATATTCGTCCGAAGGAATCTTTCCCGCATTGAATCTGGCTTCATCGCTTAATTTAAATATCTCAAGGAAACAATAGAAATTAATGCCGACCTCTTCCGCCGAATATTTTTTGACAAAATCATAATAGTAATCCGATTTGTCACGATTGCCCAAAATGGCATTGGCATTCATGAGATTACAGCCCATTGTAAAGCCAAGAGTCGGTATAAGGTCTTCCTTCATAAGGAGGGCTTCCATCTTGGCCATATATTTGGCGGAATCTTCGTAAAGATCGCAGCTCCATAAAGCAGAAACAGCGATATTAAGTGCCGAAGCAAGAAAATGAAGAGGAAGTTCATCCTCCAGTTCTATCGCCTTATTGACATTCCGAAGACACTCTGCATATGCGTTAAAATTCTGGAAATACTCCGCTTCTTTGATATAAAGAAACCCCACAAACATCTTATCCGGAGTCTTTTGAGCTTCCAGGTTCCTCAAATATCTTTGATTGAGCATGTGGATCTCATGATAATATCTGTGCCCGTAAGCATTTACGATATTACCCAAAAATCCGCTGTACTCCCTTACATACAAAGCATCGGAATCCGCATCGTCTTTATAGAGTTCAATACCCGTACTTACGTCTTCATCGCTCAGAACAGCGCTGTACGGATCTATTGACAGAATTTCTTCTCTGGTCATTGATATTCCCCTCAAACCAAGCACTATCTTTCTTGATTATACAACTATATACCCATTCAATTAAAGAGAAATAAACGAAAAATCTACTATTGTGTGAGGATTTATGATAAAATCAGTGTATCTTTACAGGGGAGGTTAACATGCAGGAACTTGAAAAACAATTTCACATACACTGTGTAGAAGGCGATGTGGGCAAATATGTCATTCTTGCCGGAGATCCCGGACGTATACCTGCGATCGCCGGCCATTTCGACGATGCCAAACAGATTGCTTATAATCGCGAATATAATATATATACCGGTTATCTTTTGGGTGAAAAGGTTACAGCCGCATCGACCGGTATCGGAGGTCCTTCAACCGCTATATGCGTCGAAGAACTCCACAATGTCGGAGCCGATACTTTTATCCGC
>JAEEGL016092713.1_pt1 | contig 17109 bp, 13 predicted proteins | sample 9134231 | NCBI WGS metagenome assembly JAEEGL01 (sample SAMN16246548, study PRJNA631951) | gut metagenome | biome: gut microbiome; feature: rumen; material: fiber-attached | host: Bos | place: Iran: Karaj | collected 2018-10
GCATAAACAGACCTGAAAAAGCGAGAATGAATAAAAAGTCGGACTAATGACCGATTTGGGTTTAACACAAAAACGTTGTAAAATCATGCCGTATCATATTACCCGGACACGGACAAAGAACAGCACTGTCCAAATGACATCGGCAAAGGTTCCTCCTTCACACCCGGAAAGGACACCTTTGGCTTCCTCTCTCTCGCCCTTTGCATCATAAGCTGTTTATAATCTTATTCAATGTTTTTCTTAAAGCGCCACCCAGCAATAATCCTCAATACCACGGGCTTCCACAGCCCTGAAAATATCAGAGAGGACACCATCAGGTGCCCTCTCTTCTTTTTATCTCATAGTGGATGTCATTTGAATTCGACAATCGTACCGTATGCAATGACCTTTTTATCTTAAAATTGACATTCTTTATCAATGGTGTCTGATAAAAAGGAATCAAAACATTAGTAAGCAATGCAAAATCACTATTATATGTTATGTATTTGCATAACGAGGGCTTGGGTGTGCCGGAGGCACACAATCTTATTAGCCCCACACTAAACACCGTAGGTGTGCAGTGTGGGGTACCAGAGACTATTCCAATGCGTGTCGAAGATACGCCACATCATATCAATCAACAAGGTAGCGTGCCTCCGGCACGCAGAACAAGGATGTCTGTCCCCACCCCACACGGCACTTCGCTTCGTGTGGGGTTAATAAGATTATGTGCTTTCAGCACATCTATCGGACACTATTTATTCTTTTTACAGTTTAGACTTACAAATTTCGATATACGAGTCAAGATCTTTAAACGATGCACCCTGTTTCTTCAACTCCTCGAACTTCGCAAGGGCTTTCTTATACCTTTTACTATTATACTCCTCTATAGCTTTCTTGTACTTCAACTCCATTGAATTATCCTTCTCAACGGGAGGCACAACCTGCACAGCAACATTCCCTATAGAACCAGTATCTTTATTGCTTGATACCTCTATTTCATGGACAGGCTGCTTACTGGGTTTCTCTTCCTGTTCACTTTTCGGAATAGCCACAACCTCTTTCGCCTTATCCTTCCTCGTCTCAGTCACAGCCTTCTTCCCCTCACTCTTTTTCTTTTCTGTAGTATTCTCTACTGGGACAAATACCGTATCAATCTTCTTTGTTTCAGACTCTATTACCGTATCTTCAATCGGCTCAACTACGTTGTCTTCACTCCTCGGATTAAGACATAATAACAGCACTACCGCTGCAACTATCACCGCACCCCCAACATACCACATCCATCGGTTCTTCTTACTGCCTCCTCCCTCGCCATTGTTCTGAGAGCCTTGAGCATTGTCAGTTAAGCCATTTACTATCTCACAGAATTTCCCTGTCGGCTTATCCATCGAAACAATCCACTGCACATTATTTAGCATAAAATTGACACCGCCATCGGTCACAGCCTCTGATATTTTGTAGGGGACAATTTTCTTATGGTAACTCACACCCCTTGCAATTTCTTTCTTCACCCACTCGGACATGACAGAATATTTCGAGTAAAGCAGTATTATTCCTTTACTATTCTTGATGGCTCCGTCGATACAATCCGTATAATCGTGCCCCGCGGCAATATTTTCTGGTGCAATCCAACATTTTACCCCTTTCTCCGCCAAATACTCTACCATCTGGTGGGCAACCTTGGAATCCTTTGTGGAATAACTTACAAAATAATAATCGTTCATATCACTCACTTCTTATTATCCATTTATTTATTCATCCTTACTATTCTTCGTCATATTCTTTTTCTTCCTTAGTATCTCCTTCCTCAGGTATTTCCACACCGGCAGGAATAGTCACATCTTCCCACCTTAAAGGAATAGGTCCCTCTTCCAGCAAGCGTTTACGCAAGTTCTTAGTATACTTTATGTTTCTTATACTATTTCCTATACCTTCAACAAGTTCTACTACATATATTGTTGCACTTATCGTTAGGCAGACTGTACCCACCCATTTTCCGATATTCTTAATATAAAGAGGATTACCCGCACTCGGATCTGTCATTTCATACTGGGGCAATCCATTCTTTGTAACATGCCTATCCCACATAAACGACGCTGCCGAAATTCCGGCAAAAAGGAAAAATGGAACCGCCCTGACCGAGACACTGCTACGGGCTTTCTGATTGAATGTGCCCAGACCCGGCACCAACAACGAAGGCATCCACGATGCACCCATCGCTGTTTCAAAATTCAACAACAGCACATCCGAATAATTTCTGTATCCATCACTCTTTCGTGTCAACCCAAAAGTAAACCGTTCCATTGTCGGTTTCCGAGGCACTATATCTTCTATCACCCTAAGATCGCCGTCCAATCCTCTTTTTACCTTTGTAGACAAATACTCCATTTCGACATCGTAAATAAACTTAGTTATGATGCTATCGTTGTGTGCGTCATCAGCATCACGGGTTAGGACAGCGTAATCAAAGGTTATCTCTCCTTCAAAGGTTTCATCAGTCATTATTGGCACACCATTTTCTTTCTTTACCTTTATCAGCGAAGAATGGGCTATTCTGTCTATGGCTGCCTGCAGCGAGTCCTGTCTCCCTACATTCTTCTGAAGATATTTGCTATTCTGCGTATTGCACTTTAGACTGACTGTACCATTTGATGCATTAGATGTATCTGTGTTTATATGAAACGAATACCTGAGCTTTTGCTCTACACCGAGATATTTATGATTGCGGATATCCTCATTGAACAAAGTCTGGATCAAGGAACAGATTGAATCGTATTCAACAGGGTATATCTCACTATACCGCACTGTATTTTTATTCAATAGTGACTCAATACCCTCTTTCTGTTTTTTATACATGCTAATATTGGAACTATCCCACTCTGGCGTTATAATCAGTAAGGTGTCCAGCAACTCCTTCGATCTTCTATATCTTCCCTTTTCCAATTCCCCTTTCAACAGATTGTCATAATAGCCCCTGCGCTGATCCTCTATACTCTTAATATTCAAAGCCACAACATTGTCTTTGGGAGGGTAAAAGCCCTTTACCGATTCCAGCATCGACAATGCATTATTGAATTGATATTTTTTATTTGCAAGATTCAATGCACTATTCAATATCGAGTCCACATAGCTACTGTACTGGACAATCTTCTGCCTTACATATTGCAACTTCTCTTCTGCCTCTTTAAAGGTAACGTATAGGAATTCGTCGTCTTGATTCAACGTTGCTACTATATTTACAATATTATCGTCCACAGACATGGATCCCATATATTCATTTCTGTTACTGGATTGGACGTATCCATTATCCATAAACAGCTTGCGCATCTTACACAAATCCTTAACGTTATATGCAGTAAACAGAACTTCGTTATAGTGCAGGTCATCAATAGGAACATATAACTCCACCCTTGCAGAATAATCTTCATCCGAAGCGTAATCTCCTTTGTAATTGAAATAGATTATCGAATAGCGTACCTCAACTCCATCCAATGTGTCATATCTCACCGAATCCGAACCCGAAACCCACGGTGCATATTGATACCCATAGGCAGACAACAATTCATCAGCAGAGTCCACCGAAGCCGTTATCAACGACTGTAGGACCTCTACGGGCAAACATACGCTTACATCTCTCTTAGTATTTTTCCCCTTTTGGGCATTACACTCCCACGCCAAAAGAACTGCCAACAATATAATTATTCTCTTGCCATACCGTAACGAATCTGACAATATCTTCTGTGTGTTATGATGTGTTTCTCCCATAATAAAAGCCCTATTATGTGACGGGCGCAACCATTTACTCCTCGGCCTGAAAGGTGTCTGTTCTTTAAAGAAAGCGAAGCCATCCCATCCTCATCTTTTCACCTACGCAGCATCCATTATTTCTCAAACAAATGAAAAGCAATTCTTTCTGCATAAATGACTTTCAGAAAAATGCACTTTCTATTACACTTTTTTTATTAATTTTTTGAATGCAAAGATACAACTTTTTTTTTAATTGAAAGGTGAAAATTGAAAATTGAAAAATTGTTGACAAGTGGTGCGCCAACCATTTTCAATTTTCACCTTTCAATATTCTTTCTCTCAGTTGTGTCAATAAACCGGACTCATGTTTAGCTCGACTCCCTCAAAAATACAAACCTCCTCAGTTCTTAGTTCTGAGTTTTTCTCCCACCGCACCTTTTTTTCAAAAGAAAAAACTTTGCAAAACCCGTCACGTTAAAAAAAATTTGTATATTTGTAACGCGGAACAGCAAATCAGTAAATCGCATAAAATCACAAACAAGGAACATATACGCCGAAATATGGATTGCCACTACAATACAAAAACACGAGACCATTGCCGCGGGGTTTCATGCAATTGGTTCCTTTTCACTCACATTTCGGTATGCAAAACTCCACGGCATTCTTTTTCCCACACCGTTTCCACAGCATTACCCTTTTCCTCGACAATAGCATTAACAAACGACTCTACACAAACTATCACCCCTATGACCAAAGCTGACATTATCAAACAAATCCATGCCAAAACAGGCATACGCAGCAGCGCTGTCAGACAAATCGTAGAAGAGTTTCTCTCGACAATCAAGGCCGACATGGCCGACGGACACAACATTTACTTCCGCGGATTCGGTTCTTTCGTGGTGAAACACCACGCCGAAAAGCAGGTATACAACATAAACAATGGTACTCATTCCATTATCCCGCCCCACAATGTGCCCACTTTCAAGCCCGGAAAGGACATGATGCACAAAACACCCTGACAGTCCGTGCCTGCCCCTCAACAATAATTCCCCCGGCACAATAAAAGAGGGAATACTTCGTTATCTATCCATAACAATAAAAAATATCACCGTTATGAAAAAGAAAACAGTATTCCTTTTAGCTTGTCTTTTGCTCTCATCCCTCACCGCCAACGCTCAATTCGGGGATGTGCTGCGCAAAGCCGCGCAGAAGGCCGCGCAGAAGACCACCGAGAAGCTCACTGACAAAGCAGCCGAAAAGGCCGCCGACGCCATTGAGAAAGAACTCGACAAAAGCAAAGCCCAAAACACCCCTGCCGAGAACAGCGCCGAGGCCGAACAGGCCACCTATGCCAGCATCATGGCGCAAATGCCCGACCTGCCCACCGTCCAGCAACTTGTCAACTACAAGGAGGCCGAACTCAACGAGCAGTCACTCAAACTGATGGTCAGCCCCGTCACCTCCTTCCAGACCAAACTGCTGGGGCTCTCTGTCCAAGCCGTTTCCCTCACCACCTCCTCTGCCGACTCTGCGCAGATTGTCGATGCCGCCTACAAAAATGCACAGCTCGCCACAGGTCTCACTCGCGAAGAGCTTGACGAACTCGCAGCCCTGCCCGAAGACCAGCAGCAGGCCTACCTCCAAGCCCACTACAAACAAGGCACCGCCGAAGCAGCCCTCCTGCAACAGGCTGCCGATGCAAGCAAATATCTCGAACCCATCCAGCCCATCATCGACCGGTGGGAAACCTTCAACAAGACCATCGACCAGCTCTATTCCCAAACTGAATCCCAGTGCAAAGAAATCTACAAAAAATATGCCGGGCAACTGTCCAAAGCCACAGGCAAAGACCACAACAAAACACTCATCAAATACTACTCCGAGATAGCCCCCCTCATGCGCACCGCCGTACAGCAAGCCCTGAAAATCAGGCTCAACGAGCAGCTCCCCGTAGCCGAGGAGATTGAACAGCAGATGGCGCCCATCCGCGCACAGCACCAGGACATCATCTCCGCCCTGCTCAACTACCCCCAGCTCACCGTCTCGCAATACTTCACCGAACCCGCCCGTCTGCTCGACATACCCGAGTACGGCGAATAACCCCCCACGACCGCCTATGCCCCCTGCTCTTCCCTCCCGATGCAATATAAACAGGCGGCATCCGTTATATCATCCGACACAAAACACACCCTCGTCATGACAAACACCCGAAAAGCCCTGCTCATCGTCCTACTGCTTGCCTTCGCGGCACCCGTCACGGCACAGAAATCCGTTGACCAAATCGTCAAGCCACGGAAAAAGCAGTCTGCCGCCTTCTACTTCAAGGCACAGTACAACGCGCCCGACATCCGCTTCATCCCCGACATAAAAGCCGACATCAACCGGGCCAAGGCCATGGGTGTCATAGGCCACAGTGCCATAGGGTTCTCCCTCCGCATCCCCGTATGGCGATACATCTACATCCAGCCCGAACTCTACTACAGCCTCCTGACCGACTGGGACTCCGCCGCACTCCAGTCCAACTTCTTGAAACAAATCTCATACGCATTCAAAAACAGGGAATGCAGCTACTTCGACATCCCCCTCAACATCGGAGCACGCTGGGAACCCGCCAAAGCCTTCGCGGCGCGCGCCTACGTCGGTGCCATGATACGCTTCCAGCTGGCCCAAGGCAATTTCAGCCTCTACGAGAACTACCTTCTGCGCGCGGGCATAGGGCTCGACCTGCTCAACTTCCTCACCATCGATGCCGGATACGGCATAGAAATGAACCGGCTCACCATCTTCGACGAAACAGGCAGCTACTTCCTCACCCTCGGCATCAAACTGTAAGGCATTCCTTACACCCTACACACCACCATTCAAAAACACAAACACCACACCGATGAACAAATACTGGCAACGCTTACTCTGGCATTTCGACCGCGCCTACAACTCCCGCCGTGCCTGGCAACCCCTCCTCTGGCCCTTGGGCCTCTGCCTTGCACTCATCGTCATTTTCGGCCTGACAGGACTCTGCTGGCCCTCCTCCTCCCCTTCCGTCGCGCTCAACGGCGGACAACCCCGCTTAGTCGAAACCACCGGTCTCCTGCTCAGTCCCGGCAGCTTCCCGCTCCATTCCGGCATGCCCTATGCCCTGCAGCTCATCATCGTCTTCGCCGGACTCCTGCTCGTCACCGCCTTCCTCATCGCCACAGTATCCCACATCCTCACCCGCCGCAGCGACAGCTACCTGCAGGGGCTTACACGCTACCACTTCAACAACCACATACTCATTCTCGGTGGCGGCAGCACCGTTGCCAGCATCCTCAAGTCCATTGCCGACGACGAAACCCTCCGGCAGAAAGACATCGTCATCCTCTCCAGCCTCTTCATCCCCATGCTGCGCGACAGCATCCTGCAGCAACTCACCCCGCAGCAGCGGCAGCTGTCACTCGTCTTCTACCACGGCAACCGCAACATCGAGGCCGACCTGCGCTCATGCCAGATTGAAAACGCCACCCACATCTTCATCCTTGGCGAAGACAACGAAAAGGAGCACGACGCACTCAACATCGACTGCTGGAACAAAACGCGCCACCTGCGCAGCAACGCCATGCAAATGGCTCAATGCATCCTGTCCCTCGACAACAACATCTCAGCCCACATCCTCCAGTCGCTCCCCCAAGAGTCGCACACAAGCCTCGAGACCACCCTCTTCAACCAATACGACACCATCGCCCTGCAAACCCTCGTCGGCGACACCGACGGCTCCGGGCACCTCACCCTCGACCGCGGCCTCATCACCCCCGACAGCCAGCGATACGTACACTTCGTCATCGTCGGCATGACATCCATGGGCTATGCCATGGCCGCGGCGGCGGCGCAACTGTGCCACTTCCCCAACTTCAGCAGCCACGGCAAACCCATCCGCACCCGCATCACCCTCATCGACCCGGACGCCGACACCAAGATAGACTGTTTCAAAGCGCAATACAACAGCCTTTTCAACCTCTCGCACATCACCCTGCTCACCAGTCAGAGCACCTGGCAGTCCGCCCATCCCGACAGCGCCATGGGCGACTTCCTCGACATCGAATGGGAATTTGTCAAAGGCACCATCCTGCAGGACTGGGTGCGCGACAGGCTCTCCGCCTATGTGCAGGACGACCTGCAAGTGGTCTCCGTTGCCATCTGCGGCGACAACCACGACCGCAACCTCTCCGAAGCCTTCTACCTGCCGCCGCAATACTTCCCGCTCAACGACGACGACACCTCCCTCGCCGTCACTCCCCTCGTCTATGTCTACCTGTCGGCAAGCAGCGCCCTCGCCGATGCCGCCCGCAACGACGTGCCGCGCTACCACAACGTCATCCCCTTCGGCAGGGCCTGCAACGGCTACGACCCGCTCATGAGCCGTCGCATTGCCACAGCCAAACGGCTCAACTACCTCTACCATCGCGAAAAAACCGGCAAACCCTTCTCCTCCCTTCCCTCCGACACCAACACCCTCGACGAACTGTGGCGCCAGCTCTCGTTTGCCGAGAAAGCAAGCACCGTCCATGCCGCCGACGCCCTCTACACCAAATTCCGCAGCCTTGGCCTCACACGCTCCGTCCTCACCGTGCCCATCTACGACGACACCCTTGTCGACACCCTCGCCCGCATGGAGCAGAACCGGCTGAACACCGAGCGGCTGCTCGCAGGCTACGCCCCGCTTCCGGCCGGCGAGCGCGACGCACTCAACCGCGACCTGCAAAGCCCCGACGAGTCCACGCGCCAGAATGCCTTCCTGCTCAACAAACGGAACAAAAACCTCCGTTTCATCCTCAACGACATAGCCCCCTACGACAGCCTGCCCGCCGACAGCCTGCAGAGCCTCAACGCCATTGCCCGCAACCTCACGGCCGTCTACTGACCCCGTCCCCTGCCGCCACGGCTACGGCACCCCTATGCAGTCCACTATGGCGTGCAGCTGCGCTATGGTCAGCATCCGCTGCCGTGGGCAGTAGCCCAATTGTTCCAGTTTCTCCAGCAATCCTGGATACAGTTTAATTTCGCGGTTCAGCCAGTTCAGTGCCGACCGCTCCGACATCGTGCCCTGGGTATAGGCCATTGCCAGCTCGGCCTTGCCGTATGGGCGGAAAACAAACTCGTTATTCATCGTCTTCTTATTAGGTGGGTTCTATTAATTGCTTGCAATTATAGTCTAAATTCTTATCAAATCCAAAGTGTTAAGGTTAAAACTCTCTAATTCTCAAATTCTTGATAAATAGCATCTCCAATTATTTACTGACAATATCTTTAGACCATTTTCTCCTGCCGCCGTGCAGGCGCACTATCCGCTTGGCTTTCGGCACAATGCAGCGCACCGCGTCGAGCATCTCCTCGCTGCTGCGGCACTCGTGGTAGGGCATTCTGTCCAGCACTGCGGCCACCTCGCTGTCGTCCACCTCGTGGTCGACAACAAAGGTCTCGTGCACAATGGCAAACACGTGTGCCGGGTCGTACCCATACTCGCGCAGCAGCCGCAGTGCGCGCGCATCGTCCATCTCGGCAAACACCTGGCGGCGCATCATCCCGTCGCCGGTGGCAATAAACAGGCTCATCGCCTTGTATTCCAATTCTACAAGCATATCCTTATTCCTTTTGTCTTGGTTACACCATCGTTTCATATCCCTCTGCACCGCGCCATCGTGCCGTCGGGCTCGAGCATGGGGCGTTGCATATTCTTGCCATACGAGCGGCAGGCCGTGGCAAAAGCCTCCTTGCCCGAAAAGAGGGCAATATAGGGGTTGCTGCACACCATGCGCTGTCCCGACAGCTGCAAGCTGCCAGACCTGCGGCGCACATGCACCCACGCCATGCCGCCTTGCACCGCGGCAGCGGCTGCCAGCAGCCCGCCGCGCACGGCAAAGCCATCTGCACCGTCGGTGGCGGCGGCCACACTGCGGCTGTCCTTCGTACACAGCACCAGCCGCGCGCAGCGCATCTCCACCACGGGAATGTCGAGCATCGCATCCCACTGCTGCAGGCCGAGGTAGTACACCAGCTCGTCGCCAAAACAATAGCCGCTGTTGTTCATCACAATGGCCTTCGACAACTCGGCCACCGTCGTGGCGGAGCCCGCCGACAAGCCGCCCACCGAAAGGTCGGTGACAGGCGCCACACCGTCGTGCGACAGCGCAATGGAGGGCAGTGTGCCGTCCGACACGGCAATTTGAGTCAGCACACAGCCTCTGTTTTCCGCCTCGTGCCGCGTAAGGTAGACCGGGTCGGACTGCATATTGTGCGACACAAACATGTTGTAGTCCGACACACCCGGCCGCCGGCCTTCGAACATCGGCTGGAACCCTTTCGGAAATCTGCGCCACAGGTTAATCTGATTTGCGAAACGCATACGGCCGAGGAGCTGTTCTTCCGTAGCGGGGTCGCGGTAGCTGCTGTTTCGACGGCCCCGCACCACAAGGTCGCCACAGCGGTGGAACACCGTGAGGGATTCCACCCGCATACGTCCGTTTACAATACTTGAATTTAGTTTTGCCATATCATCAATGTTTTTTCGTTCTTCGGGCTGCAAAGGTACTGTCATTGATTCTGACCCGTACCGCGACTTACCCCAACTTGCATTAACTTTCCATTGTCTTCGCACATTTACCGCAACTTACCTCTATCCACCTCGACAGTACCCTGCTACGCCAATCCTTACTCTCTGCATTTTCCATCCTTTTGCCTCGTTTTTCCCTTTGCGAAAGGGAAACAAATCGAACAACGATCGAACAACGATAGGAAAAACGACGGCCGAAGGACGGAGCGACCTTTGCCCTTGAACCCCGGCGTCCGGGAGGCAACAGGCAGACCGCGCGGCGGCAGTACAGCGAAAATAGTGTGTCGACGGTATGCATTGTATTCATGTGCTTTGCTCACGTTTTAACCCAAATCGGTCATTAGGCCGACTTTTATATCCTTTCTCGCTTTTTTTGGTCTCTTTATGCCATATCAGCATTTCTTTCGGCATCTTGTCCACATCCCTGTCTCGCCGTAGCCCGCTACGCCTTCGACAGCGATGCGGCCAATCTGCTCGAAACAAATGCTAATCTGGCATAAACCCTAATGACCGATTTGGGTTGAAAGTTTTTTGCAAAAATACCACACTGTCCGCCAACATCCAACGGGAAATGGATGACATCACACCGCTGTCGGTTTCCGGTCGGCACGTCCCTGCCTCGGCACCAATCCGATGTCAGCATGTTATCATTTTTTTGTCATATATGAATTTTATTTCGTATTTTTGCAAATTAATTAGTACCATACACCCACACTCATCAAACCCGACAACATACTGAGAGTTAATGCATTTCAAAGACGGACATAACAAGCAGCCCTCAAACCGGGAAAAAGAGGAAGAGCCAGATTCATCTGACACCGACCCCGTTATGGCCATCCGGCGAATGACATCGATGGAGAGTTTTGTCGAATTCTGCCATCGAAACGGCATTAACCTAATAGAGCAATGGTTTCTGATTGACGAGCATGGAGCCGAGAGCGATTTGCTGGCTTTTGGAAAAAAGCTGGCTGCATACAAAGTGGAGCTGGGCGACACCATTTTCAAGCTTTCCGGGGTGAGGATGAGGTCGCGCATACACCAGGATGACATCATGCCGACCCCTGCCGACAGCGGCGCCACGGTGTCGGCAACGGCACCCGCCGATGCCGATTTGCCGTCCTATTGCCTTACCCCCCACGGCGCCTCGTATGACAACAGTGTGTGGGACAACTTCGTCAACGGCATCGTAACGCTCGGGTTCATCGAACCCGGAGAGGCCACAGGCCTTAAGAACCTGCTGGGTGCCACAAGGCAGACCGGACGCTACAAACCGCTTAAAGAACCGGTGCGGTTCCTCTCGTCCAAAAAAATGCTGGCGTTTCTTGTGTCGATGATGTACGGCACCCTGAAATACCACCTGCCCTGTGACGTGAGGGTGAAGAACCAGATGATACACAAGGGCTACTACATATGCAAGCCGTTGATAGTCACGCCCAGCGGGACAGGGCCGGACGAACAGCTGCGCACGCGCGACGCCTACTGGCTGACGCTGCAGCGGTCGGTGGTCCTGCCGTCGGCATCGCGGCAGCAAGGTGGCGGCAGCAAGCACGGTTTTGCCACGTCGCGTAAGGGCGATGTGCCGCCGGAGCAAGCCGCTCCCCTCATCGCCCTGCTGCTGCCCATGGGATGCCGCCGCGTAGAGGAGTAGCCGCCAATGCCAACCGAAAGGGTATGACTGAGAAAAAGAATGCCCGCATTAAAGAATGATTGTTTTTTTGTTTTTTTTTTTTATATTTGCATAATGAATAAAAGATGTTTCTGTACCAAAAATACATTACATTTAATTGATAAATAAACAAATAACAAACCCTAAACATTAAATACGATGAAAAGAAAACTATTATTTCCAGCATTGGTGTTATTCTTTGGAGCTGTTTTTCCCCCGCCTGCAATGGGTCAGTATTTCAATTTTGCCTCGGCCTATACAGGCAATCAGACCACGACCTATCATTCCTTAATACGTACTATCGACGACACATCCGCGTTGGTTTACTTTTATGATTCTCGTATTAGCCAAGGAGTCATTGCCAGAATTGGACTTACCATGAGTTGCAGAAAGGCTTTGCTTCCTCGGGGTTGTACTGTGAATGATATGCGTATTACCGAAGACAATGTCTATTTCTGTGGTGAAATGAATGCCGATCCCGTCATAGGACATATTAAATTGAGTGATTTCGCGACAACCAACCGTACCGTGACCTTATTTAAGGTCGACAATTATTATGTCACCAGCTTAAATCGAATGGCTGCTTATACTATTGACGGAAAACAAAAAGTAGTTATTGTAGGGGATTTAGTCTATACTACTCCGACACCAGTAATAGATCCCTGCCCTTATTATTACTGGTACTTTGACTCATCCTTGAACCAATATATTCAGTACTTTTATCATTACTGTAATACTACGGTTATATTCGAAGTCAATTTCAGTGGTGCAACCTATTTGTCAGACGAGTATCTTATCACAGGAGATCATAATCATGTTGAACTTATTTCAGAAGTAATAGAAACTCAAAATCATATTGCGTTTATTGGCTTTTTTGCCAACCATAATACCACAATTTTTCACAGATGCGATAAAAACAATGTTGTAAACGCCTTTAATACAAATCCACATTATTGTTTTTACTCCCATAACGGAGGACTTACAAACTATCATGGATGTTTGATGAAGGGTGACACAATTGCTATATCATCGTTGTCAACATACATGGACTCTATGGGAATACAACAGTTCTCCACCAATATCAGGGTATTTGATATTGCAACCATGGTTAATACACAATCTAAACGGGTACTTCATAACACCAAAACCGAACCCTTGGATTTAATGTATATGACTAAAGACCATCAACTTGTGCTGCTACAGGAAATGTACCTTCCTGTTATATCAAGTAATCAGTATACGTTCTTGCACGTTGACCCTTATACACCAGCAACTTATAATGCAAAATGTTGGTACGAATGCCATTGGAATAAGCCGTTCAACTGTATTAGTCGGCTAAATGACACTATATATGTGGCCTCCGGAGGAGAATATTGGTGCATGAAAGACTTTGACCCTTTGACTTCAATTTCCTGCTATAAGACAGATGCTATAAGGGTAAAGCCTATTAGTGTAGTAGATAATGCAATAGAACCCAATAGTTATCAACGAGAAATGAATCTTGTCAGTTTCCATTCTATTAATGTATCGTCCAATAATGATTTCATATATCCATCCTGTGTAAATAATTTATAAAAAAATCAATAATTAAAGAGTTATGAAAAAAATTGTTTTAATAATTAGTTTATTGGTTTCTGTTTGCACCATGCGGGCACAAGATACCATTAATCCTTTCCTGATGGATTCTCTAACACCCACTATACTCAGAGACTCTGCTCACTTATTCAATATTGTTTTAGGTTCTCAAGGCGACAGCACCTATATTATCAGAAAAATTAGAACTTACGGACACGATTTCCCAGAACAAAGGTTGGTGACTGGTTTGAATATCGCCACGAAATTCGGCAACAAAGCAGCAAAGGATTCTGTTGTAGCAAGGGGAGTCTTGATTAAAATTAATGACAACGACTTTCAGCATCCTGTGTATTATTTTACCCAGCCTATTACTGCTGCAAGCTATCGACCCATAGACCACTACATGGCATTTGACCACGATACATCTAACATCACAGCCAACAATTGCCTACGTATGGATACTGTTGTTCCCGTTTATTCCTTCTATTTCGACAATCCGATACCCGTATCCGATACCGTCTATCTGGGCATGTATATAACCGATGGAATTCCAAGGGGAGGGATTAGATATGGAGATGTATACTGTAATTACTTATGTAATTGTAGTGGAGAACATACATATAACATTCCAAGCGCAGAGTGGGACGTTGACGACACTGGTGCATTGCATCTTCATTATTTGTATAGATATGGTGAAGTTTTGGAATGTATCTTTCCTATTTATTCTATGCCGGACACGGACAGTTTCGGCTGCCCGGAGGTGGAGGGGTTCGGCTTTGCGGGCATGATGGCCGGTAGCCCCACCTTTACGTGGACCCCCGCTGCGGAGCATCGGTTGTACCAGTTGGCCTACGGCCCATATGACGCGCCGTTGGACAGCCTGCAGGTGGTGGAGACCGACAATTATTTCTTGGAGTTGTCAGACCCCTCGTTGAGCAGGGACATATACTATCAGGCTCGGCTGCGTGCCAAGTGTCACCACGCTTGTCCTGTGCATGACACGGTGATATGGACGGCATGGACTGACCCTGTATATTTCTACACGGGTGACAATATGCCGGACACAACGCATCACCACGGCGAGCCGGAGGGCATTGCCGAAGTGAACGGGCCTGTACACTTTGCATTGGCGCCCAATCCCGCGCATGGCAGCGTGACACTGACGCTGGAGGGCATGCCTGTTGCCGGGACTGTGCTGACCATACACGACGGAGCAGGGCGCGAGGTGCTGCACCGGACGCTGCACGAGCGTGTGACGAGAATAGCGACGAAGGGCTTGGCAGCCGGTGTATATACAGTGACAGTGTCCAACCCTCAGGGCATGGGCACGCACAGGCTATCGGTAGAGTAAACTTGGAGCGCGTGTTTCCTGCATGTATGCCAGAAGTCAGCAGGACTTGAGGAAGCAGGGGTGGACTTAGCGTCACCCCTGTAACATTTCGACAGCATCGAAGAGGCTGTCGAAAAATCAGTCAAATATAGTATCAGAGCGTTTTTCCCCTTCGTTTCAAAAAAAAAGTGTATCTTTGCAGTGTCAAAGTCAATCAAAAAAAACTATAATGCTATGAAAACAAAACTATTATTAATCATGCTGTTGATTGGAGGCTGTTGCACGGCTGCGGCGCAGAGCCGGATATGGGAGATGCCAACCATACCGGCGGACACCACCATTGTAAGGGTATGGAAAGAGGGCAAGTACATCGTCTATTCCCGCCAAGGCACAAGCCAGCGGGTGTCGTACCACGACAACAGCAGCCCTGTAGTGAGGTCGGCTCAGATTCCGTCCAATGTCATCATCAACGACTTCCGCATAGCAGGGGAAAAGGTATATGCGGGAGGCAAGGTTCTCGGCACGCCTTATAGCCATGGTCTGCTGGCCTGTTTCGACATCAACGACCTGCTGGGCAGCAGCGGGGTATTCCACGTATATGTGTTTAATTCAATCAATTTAATGAACAGTAATTGCGAAACAAATTATACAGATCAAGTGACGGAAGTGAAACGCATCAAACTGTTTCAGTACGGCTCGACTGACCATATTGCCTACATAGCCAACGACTCGATTATTAACCTCGATCCATGGATCGAAGACTGCCGTCGCATGAGGTATGGAGATTTCTGTTTCACAGGGTCGTCTTGGACACCTTACCGTTTCAACTACAACAAGGACGGCATCAACGTCTTTTCGGACATGGCAATTACGGACAACTACATAGCATTGGCGTCAAAGAGCTGCGAGTACGACAGGTTTGAGTTTGTGGTGCATAACAAGATAATTGATTACGCCAATATCATACCCACTCCGTCATACCTTATCTATTACTTCACCGACCACAAGGTGCTGGGACGAGTGATGGCAACAGCGTTGGGCGGGGACACGTTTGCCGTGGCGTACCACTACGACGCCCCCCCACTGGGAGCGGGACTGGCGGTGAAGATATTCAACATTGTAGGCGGAGCTCCGACACTGCAGTACAGCCTTGAAGTCCCGCCGACTGTAATGTCGTCGAACTGGTGCGAAATGCGGGATATTGTTTATGTCAGCAATACAGGCGAGCTGTGGTTGCTGAACGACATCAAAAGTCCAGCGACAGGTATGGGCGGCAGCTATATCTACAGAATAGACATGGGCAATGTGTATGCCGGGGTTTACGAGGCTCACTATATTCCGGATTATTACCAATTGCACTCGTTAGACTATTATTTAAATAAAGGGTACATCTCTTCGGGAAAGGAGTCGGACGCGCTGAAAGTGCTGATAGACCAAAACCCAACATTGCCTGTTATATGTCCATTGAAGGAAAATGTGGCAGGGCGTGCAACGGCTCCTGTAATGCAATATTACGGAAGAAGCCATTGCACATTCTTGCCCGGGGGCTCAGAATCCCATATTTCATTCAACGTAAAAACAAGAAACACAAACATTTTGTGTAATCAAATCAAAGGAGGAATGCAGCAATGAGAAGAACTGTTTTGACAGTGTTGTCGGTAATGATGTCGGCCACGGTGCTGGCGCAGGGGTATGTTCGCATAGACACGGTGATACGTCCCTATATCCAGTTTGACTACAGAGCCTGGATTGATTCCGGCAAACCATTGGGACCCACCTTTAGCAGGTTAACCTACTGCTACTGCCATCCCGATTCCATGTGGGCGGATTATGTCTGTGGCGATTTGTTGCAATACAACTACCTTGAGGATGGAGCCGATGTATGCGGTTTGTCGGTATGGCTGTTAACCCCAGGCAGTCCTCATTACAATCCCCATCCCGGAACCGCTGTTTTTTGGCCGGCGGAATACCTTTACCTTTACGAAGCCACACCTGACACATTCGAAGAAAAGGGGAAACTCATGATTGACCTGTATGTTGCCCCGACGAACCTGCATGGGATATGGCCTAGAAATTGGAATAACTTATTTGACTGTGACACGATTATGGGATACTACGAAGTTGATGTCGGCATAAATCACACTGATCTATATGAATATCAATTCTTTTTCGACAAACCCATACACGTGGAGGACTCTTTCTATGTAGGTATGTCATCGAGCA
>JAEEGL013305438.1_pt1 | contig 17108 bp, 12 predicted proteins | sample 9134231 | NCBI WGS metagenome assembly JAEEGL01 (sample SAMN16246548, study PRJNA631951) | gut metagenome | biome: gut microbiome; feature: rumen; material: fiber-attached | host: Bos | place: Iran: Karaj | collected 2018-10
CCGTTATCGTAGATCTCTCTTACTTTTCCTTCTTTTACAGGCTTTAATTCTTCCATTTTTTTCTCCTCTTTATAAAGGTCTGTTTTAAAGACCAAATTACTATACACTTTTAGCCATTCACTTGCAAACTGATCCCTTTTTACGCAGGGAACCGGCACGGACCTCAGAGATTCTCATCCTCAGGCTCGAATTTCTCGGTCATTTCCAGGATCTCCTGGGCATACATGGGATAAGCCTTCGCTATGGAAGTGATCTCATCCTTGGCGGTTCTGGCAAGCTGCTCGTTATAATCTATCTGCTCACGAAGAGCCTGGCGCCTTAAGATGTAACCGTGACGAAGCTCAACCATTTCCCTCTTATCAAGAAGTGCGGGAATCTGATCCAGCCATCTTGCAGGATTCATGACCCTGTATTTTGCCAGAAGCCTTATCAGATCTTCCTTTGCCATGACGGCTCCGGAGGAATTCTCGTTAAATGCTCTTCTGTCTTCCGCTTCCTGAGAGTACATTCCCCAGAGTTCTTCCAGTTCCTTACCGTTCTTACAGTCGAATTTGATATAGAGATACTGGAGAAGGTTGCGGTTATTTACATATCTGATCTTCACCGTGTTCTGGAGCTGTATGAGTTTTCCAACGGTTCCCGAGGTCTTGCCCAGCTCATGTTCCGCATCGATATATTTTACACATACCACAGTAAGAGCTATGGCCACACAGGCAATGCAAAGGAAATACCCGATGTAGACATTCATGTGAAGGCCGAACTGCATGAGAGCTAAGATTATCATCAGTGCCGCAGCTGCGGTGGTAAAGATCACAGCCATACCGCGCATATTATCCATGGTCTCTTTGAGTTCTTCTTTTCTGAAGGCAACCGCCTTTCTCTCACCGTCCAGACGTTTAAGGTCCTTCTTGATGAGAATGGCCATGCGTTCGTTTTCCTTTATGGTGGTGATACCGGCAGGGATTTCATTTTCCCTTCTTCTCAGAGCCGCAAACTGCTCATCCGTAAGAGGGGATTTTCTGGTCCTGAATTTTTCGATATCAGCCTCGTATTCCTGGAGCTTTCTTGCAAGAGCATTGACCTCCGCTCTCTGGGCATCGGGAAGAGCTTCTATCTCCTCCATATCCTTCAGATACGAAGTAACCTTATCGTACTCCTCTTTAAGGAGTTCCATCTCCCTGCTGCCTTCCGCTATCTGCTCAAGGCATTCGGTGATGTATCTGGTACGCTGTATCTGGTCATGAAAATCAACACCGTCACGGCTGTAGATTATGGACTCGTCATCATAATCTTCGTGATCGGCGGATTCTTTCCTCGATGTTTTTTTGAAAAGCCAAGATAATAATCCCATTTAATTTACCGGCATCTGACTTCTGTATTTTTCCTTGAGTCCGTCAAGGATATGCTCATTATCAAGTGATATGTCGCTGCCTTCCATCTGCTCCTTGGTGTTCTTCATGATCTGGTGAGAGATGCCCTCACCTCCGGTCTCATACTCTCTCTTAAGAGCCTCCATCTCGCTCTCTATGGCGATGGAATCGGGTCCGAGATCCTGATGGGTTGCAACATATTTGATGAATTCCGTTCCCGTCATGGACAGCCTTAAAGCTGCAATATATCTGTGACGGTATTCCGGATCATTCTCACATTCATAAGCTTTCTTAAAGGACACTGCCGCAAGCTTATATTTCATCATTCCCGCATAGGCACAGCCCAGATTGCTGTATATCTTGGAAAGTAGGGCGGATACGGCAGGTGAACCTTCCGCATCGGATTCATTCCACTTGGCAATGATATTTCTGTAAGCATGTATGGCCGCTTCGTAATTACCCGCTTCGGAAAGATTGTCAGCCTGTTTCTTCTGACGCTCTATGGTGGACATGCCGGCACCCATGGTAAGGGTCCTGCATATCTCAAAGATCACATTTCTTTCAAACAGTCCGGTGTAGTTTAAGATAAATCCCGCAAATTCACCAAGGCCTTTTTTCTGGTTGACGATATCGGATAAGGAATCAGCCAGTTCCCTGAGGCCCAGATCCCTGTATATCCACTCGATAAGGGATTTGTTTATCAGCTGTTCATCAATAAGCACCGCATTCTCACGAAGAGCAACACAAAGCTCCTCTATGCAGTACACGGGGACTTCAATTCCCGGTATCACATAGGGGATCTGTGAATATATTCCGATGCTCAGTGATATTCTGGTGGTCTTCACGGAAGTGTGATCTCCTCTTCCCATTTATTTGCTTTGGTCCTGGTAAATGCACCAAGTCCTATATCTTCTATGACAACGCTCAATGTCTTAAATCCCGACATGGACACATAAAGTCTCATTCTGGTCAGTTCGCCTTCATAACCCTCAAGAGTGATTATGACATCCGATTTGGAGCCGCCTGTGATGGATGAAACAAGCAGTGTAACTTCATTTCCTCCGGAAATATAAAATTCAACATCGGACTCCGCTTCGTACCAGCAGGTACCCGCATCAAGCAGAGCAAAGTAAACTTCACTGCCCTGGCTTAGGAGTCTCATGCCTATATTGCTTGTAAGTTTATCCTCGCCGAGGAAAATATACTCCGGCTGTTCCGCTTCGTTCTTATCCTTTTTCTTTCCGCTATTTGCGGAATCCATTTTTTCAAGAAGCGCATATACAGCACCCTTGGAAAAAAGATTGGTGCCACCGAATACCTTACCGTGGCTGCACATAAACTTAAGCGAATTGGAAAGTGCTTCTTCCGTAAAATCTTCACCCACAAGATAATACGAAAACTCCTGGCCGAATGCGGTTCCGGACTGCGCTGCCTTGAGGATGGCAGCATCCAGTTCATCGGGAAGAGCTCCCCTGTCTTTCGGAAGCTCGAAATATGAGTTCTCCGCATGGACCACCTTTGGAGATGTACGCTTATTGATGGGGAGTCTTGTCATGCAGAGCCCCTTATCGCAGGCTGTGAATAAAACAGGATTCGCATGGATCCTGTCCTCACCCTGACTGCTGACAAAATGGAAAAAGCACTCCGAATGACTAAGGAAATAAATCTTGTCTGTCTTGATATGAAGACTCTTCAGAGATTCCTTCAAAATATCCATAGCCTGTGATGTTACCTCGGGAAGCGTGAACATCACCGCATCCATACGGTCAAAGGAACCCACACTCTGAAGAAGTCCGAAGGCTCTCTTCAGATACAGAGTCAAGAGGCTTCCCGCACCGTAAACAAGTCCGTCTATATGGGTATCTTCACCGGCAAGAGCCTTACTGTAGATATTCTCCACAAGAGTACTCTCTCCCGCATCGGAAGAAGCATATGCTTCATTGCCGAAGAACCACTGTCCGGCACCGTGACGTTTTGACAAAGCCATGGGGATCACATACTCCTCAGAACCCAGTGACAAAGAGACCGTCCGTATATCCTTGGAATCAGTCGCGTAGCTGATGCCGCAGGAGGTATCGCACAGATCAAAGCCCACTATATATCGTTTTCCGCCGCCGCCAAAGCCGCCGGGAAGTTTCAGCATCCTACATAAGACTGAACAGTTTTCTGTTCAGATACTCCTTCCTGTAGTATTCGTCATACAGTTTGTCGAAAGTCTCGTAGTCCTGAAGAGTGTTGCTTACGAGCATATCGGAGATAAGTCCGAATCTGGTTCCTTCCGCAGGTCCAAGAACATCATTTTTCCTGAGGACTCCGCTGGTCTTAAGTTCGGATCCCGCACTGGTCTCTTCGGTGATATAGTACTGAACGCATTCTCCGAAAAACAGAACAAATTCCTTGAAGCATACACCGCCGCACACGCTTCTCATGCGCTCTTCTTTATATGTTCCTTCATCATTTTCGCCGTCTGCGAAAGTATAATGAATGACTGCGGTATTTCCCTCGGATGCTCTGTAATCGATGATGGTCCTGTCACACATTGCATCGAGAGTTTCGAGAAGTTCGATCCTTAAGTCTCCTTCCGGGAAGAAATCCTCTGAAAGGAAATTCTGGAACATGCCCAGATGGATCCTTTCTTTCATCATAAGAGCCAGTAATTTCAGGATATTCCTTCTGATATCGTCATCAATCTCCCTGGGACTCTCGGAATAATATTTCAGATATGCAAGACCTGCCTCCTTGGGAAGAGCCTCACCACCGCTTTCAAGTTTTCCGAGTTCCACAAATACTCCGGGAGAAATAAGTTTCTCGTGAACGAAGTAGTCATAGCATGACTGAAGAAGAAATGCTCTTACAATCTCGGGATCGGGCTCCATGGTCAGATAATCCTCGAAGATCTCACCACGCTCTCCAACAAATGCTCCGGAATAAAGCATCTGTATCAGCATTCTCTCTTCTATTACTTTTCTGTCAACGCCGTAACTTCCGGACATTTTCCAGATATTTCTGAGGTCCTTGCACTGACCCTGATAATAAGATGACAGATATGTCAGAATAATACCGTCTCTCTTGCCCATGCTCACACAATATATTGCGGACGCGGTAAGGACAGGATCTTCTTCCTCGGCATCGGGAAGCTGTCTGTCAAGAAATGTCTGCATATATCTGGGATCCGCAAAGTAAGGACCGCAGGCTTTTATCATGTTATATATAGGCTTGTAGTCGGAAGTCATGAGCATAAGCCTCATAACTTCGCATCTGTCTTCAGGTCTCATCAGCACAGGATTGATCTTGGACAGACCATTTGAAAGAGACGCCCTGTCTCCCTCATTTGCAAAATGATCCAGAAGCTTTAACAGATACTCATCGGCTGTCTGTTTTTCCAGTTCCTCGGATTCGGACAGATTCTGGTATCTTAAGATATTGCTGTCATTTATCTTCTCATCCGCAGCATATGAATGAAGGATGTAGATATTGAACCTGTCATTATCGTATACGCAGTCAGATACCGACTTCATGAACTTTCCGGGAAGCATGAGTTTTTCAAGAGTGTAATCTCCGCTCTTGATAAATCTGTTTCCGGTGCTGTCTTCAAGCGCTATGCAATATTCGCTTCCGTAGACGGAGATCCATCCGCCGCCGTTTTCAAGTTTATACTCTCTGGGATATTTAAATCCCTTTTCATAAACGTAAGCTTTGACAAATCTGTGCTCAGAGGTCTGAAGCCATACGGAGAAAAGCATGTCCGCAAAGATCCGGGCATTATTTCTGTCCAGTGATGCGGGACTTATTACTTCGTAGTAAACCGCAGCCAGGTGTCTTGTTATGATGCCCTTACTGATCTGGTCAAGAGCAAAACTCTCCATTTTGGGAAGATATACTTCCATGAGAGTTCCAAGTTCTCTCTTATGCCTTATGACATAGTGATACAGGCTTGCAGTATGGGATACATCAAGCGTATCGGACATGGAAAAATATTTGAGGACATTTGCGGGAATGTCTTCAAAGGAATCTTCATCCAGGCTCATTATGTAATTCTCATAGAGATTGGTGAGCCTTATATCTTCCTGTGCCGCTTTTTTATACCAGCGTGCAGACTCCTCATCCCTTCTGAAATTGCGGATGAGCTGGGAACATATCTCTTCGAGAATACGGTTATCGGGGCTTACGGAATACATCATCTCCAGATTTCTGAGAAGCAAAGGCACCGAAGTGCGGCTTCTTCCTGAAATGTAGAGAAGGTTTTCTTTCATCTCTTCGCCAAGAACATTTTTCTTAAGTCCGAAGAGAATGGTCTGAAGTGTATATCTGTCGGGCTCTGAAGCAAGTCCCGTGTTATCTTTAAGGAGAACCGCACCCTCCGCATAAATGATGGGGCTGTTGCATCCCTCTTCGCAAAGATGCCTCATTGCGGTCCACATGCTCTCGGCATCACCGTTTTCTTCAAAGCGGGTCTTGGCAAAGAGCCATCTTACTCTCCAGTCATCCCTGAAACGCTTTGACATTTCCTCGAGATGCTTACGTGCCCTCTTGGAGGTGCTGCCGTCACCGGTTTTGATCCTGAGATAATCAAGATAAGCCGCATCAAGAACATAGGACTTGGAGTTAAAAGCTCTTGCGCCTTCGTTCTTCTCAAGAAGTTCTGCCGCATATCCGCAGGTCCAGTCGGCTTCGCTTTCCCTGCCCTGCATAATGAGCAGATGAGCCTGCATAAGTTTGGCGGTTATATCGTATTCATCAAGAGTAAGCATCTGGTCAACAAGTCTGTTTTCCTCTGCTATAAAGGAGGAACCGCCTGCCAGTCCCAGCATATTCTTGAGGTAACTTTCGGTAACTCTCACAAAAAGAGATTTTCTTGCTCTCTCAGCTCCCGCACTCTTGCTCTTTCCACCCATGGAAAGCCATACGGGTATCACAAGTTCGGTATAGGTGTTAAAAAGAACAATCTTGCCGGGATGCAGTCCGGGTGCAAGCCCCGATGAATCCACAAACATTTTGAGAGAACAGATATTGCCGGAAAAATCCTCCGCATCGAGGGTCTTGGTCTCGGTAAAGATGAAACCGCCCTCGCAGCGTATATTCAAATGGGTATATCCCCATCCGTCCCTGCTGATCTCCACACCTACTTCTTTAAGTCCGGCGCCCCGGTCTCTTTCGGGGATGTTGATATTGATCTCGTCACCCCTGAAGGCATAGGTGACCTTGCTCTTCTTGCCTGTGAAGATAAGAAATTCCTCCACACCCATCTCGCTTCCCTTCTGGCCCGAAAGAGCCTTGTAGGCGAGTTTGGTCTGGATATCGGCATCGGCTATGCAATAAGGGAATTCTCTGGAATAAAAAAGTGAGACCGCTTCCTTCCAGTCGGCTCTGCAAAGATTGGTAAAGTGAAACAGATTTTTTACAGGTCCGATGCCGGATTCAGGCACAGGTCTCACGATATTGACATTAAAGGGGATATAATATTCGCCCATGTTGGAGATAACGGAAAAGACTCCCTTGATGGTATCTCCCTCATGGCAGAAATTTTTCTCAAGTCTGTAAGTGATCTCCGTATCCGAGCCCGTAATGGTATCGGAAATAAGGACCATTCTAAGGTCCGATGATACAACTTTTCCCTCGGGTACGATATCAGATAAAGAATATATGTGAAAAGAACCCTCGTACTCCTCACCCACAGGAATATCCAGTTCGATCCTGGAGCATGAGAAGTCAAGAGACAGATCTTCAGATGTGTAATTGCCCTGAATTATTCTCGAAAGAACCCGGCGCATTTACCCTCTTCCCCACATTCACAAAGTTATTGTGATTATATCAAAAATATGGCCTTTAGTAAACACAAACGCCCCGGGAAAAGGCTTAAAAAATCCACTGTTTTGGCAGATTTCGGGCCTCATCCCGGGGGCTTTAAAAATTTGAGTTTTTTGATCTATTGTTTTGCGAGAAGCATCAGAATATCGTTACTTCTTGCGATGAATTTTGACATCTCATCGGCAGTAAGAGGAGCCTGCTGGATCTTGGCAAGATCGTAAAGCTGCTCACAGATCATTTCGGTATTTTCGCCGTCCTCATGCTCTGTAACGTACTTCACAAGAGGATGTCCGGCATTGAGGATCAGAGTCTCTCCCTCACTTCCGAAATCACCCATATCCATTCCGCGGGCTGCATACATCTTCATCATATCCTGCATTCTGCGGGTTTCCTCGGAAAGGGTGAGCATTGAAGCAACCTTCTTGTTCTTGAGCTTCTCAACCTTGATGGTGATCTTGTCCTTCTTGAGGACCTTCTTCATGATGCCCTCGATCTTGGTGGTAAGCTCCGCCAGTTCTTCCTCAACCTTCTTGGAAGTCTTGGTCTTCATGGCATCGGTAACATCAGCATCGATACGCTTGAAGCTGATACCCTCATTCTTGCTCTCAAGCTGCTGGATAAACGGCATATCGATGTTATGGGTAAGGATCACTGCATCCATCTTGGCAGCCTTGAACATGGCGATGTACTGGCTCTGCTGAACGGGATCCGTTACATAGTAGATAATCTTTTCCTTCTTCTCTTCTTCGGAGTTCTCGCCACCTTCTGCCTCTTCGGTTGTGCTTTCGGTTTCTTCTCCCTCAGTCTTCTCCTCACCATCCTCGGATCCGTCATCAACGGGCTTGGTCTCAAGGCACTCGGGAAGTGTCATGTATTTATCATCAATGTTCTTGAAGAGAATGTAATCATTCATCTTGGTGCAGAACTTATCATCCTTCAGGCAGCCGAACTTGATGAAGGGAGCGATGTCATCCCAGTACTTTTCATACTCTTCCTTATCGGTCTTGCACATTCCGGAAAGTTTCTCTGCAACCTTCTTGGTAATGTATTCGTTGATCTTATTAACAAATCCGTCGTTCTGAAGTGCACTTCTTGAAACGTTCAAAGGAAGGTCCGGGCAGTCGATGACACCCTTTAAGAGCATAAGGAATTCAGGGATAACTTCCTTGATGTTGTCGGCAATAAATACCTGGTTATTGTAGAGCTTAATGGTTCCCTCAAGAGAATCGTACTCCATGTTGATCTTGGGAAAGTAAAGGATTCCCTTAAGGTTGAAGGGATAATCCATGTTCAGATGGATCCAGAAAAGGGGCTCCTTGTAGTCTCTGAATACCTTACGGTAAAACTCGAGATAATCCTCTTTCTTGCACTCGGAAGGATTTCTTGCCCAGAGGGGATTGGGATCATTTATAAGTTCAGGGCGCTTCTTGATCTTAAGACGCTCCTTGCCCTTAACTTCCTCTGTTCCGTCTTCCTTCTTCTCGACAGTGGGATGAATTTCCTCCACTACAACATCGTCATCTCTCTTTTCCTCAAGATCGATGGTCTGGGTGGAATCGTCATTTTTCTTGGTAAGGTAGATCTCTGTGGGCATGAAACCACAGTATTTATCAAGTACTTCCTTGGCCTTGTACTCGTTACAGAATTCAAGGCAGTCCTCGTTAACGAAAAGGGTCACGGTGGTACCTACCTCTGTCCTGTCGCCGTCCTTAATGCTGTAGGAAGTGCCGCCGTCACATTCCCAGTGTACGGCAGTTGCCCCTTCCTTGTAGGAAAGGGTATCGATATGAACCTCATCAGCGATCATAAATGCGGAATAAAATCCCAGTCCGAAATGTCCGATGATCTGGTCTGAATTGCTCTTATCCTTATATTTTTCAATGAAATCGGTGGCGCCGGAAAATGCGATCTTGGTGATATATTCCTCAACCTCATCGGCAGTCATTCCGAGTCCGTTATCGGTGATGGTAATGGTCTTCTCTGCAGGATCGACACAAACATCGATCTTGCCCTTGAAGCCCTCAGGAAGTTCATACTCTCCCATCATATCCAGTTTCTTAAGCTTGGTAACGGCATCGCATCCGTTGGAAACCAGCTCTCGATAAAAGATATCGTGGTCCGAATACATCCACTTCTTGATTATCGGGAAAATATTTTCACTGTCTATCGAAAGATTTCCCATTTTTTCGTTCATGATATACGCCTCCTTAAAGCGAAAAATTCTTCAACAAGACCTATCTTATGACCCCACCCGCACAAAGTCAACAAAAAATTAGCACTCAAATCTCTTGAGTGCTAACAATACACTTCAAACCCGCATGGTTACTACTATTCATCAGTTCTAAAACTTTTCTAAAAAGCGACATTTCTCCCCCCGCGGCGCCTACCATCGTATATTACTTTCCGGGATTCGCTATCGCCCGTGTCCAAAAGTTCGTGTACCACGAACTTTGCGTAGCGGTACTAAACTCGCTTTTGCTTCGCTGCAAGCTCGTTAAGTACCGACGCTGCGGAGGTCCCGGAAAGTAATACACGATGCTCTCGCCGCGGCAGGACCCGCTCTCAAAACAAAAGGGACGGATGAACCGTCCCGCTGTCTAAGTCCCGTAGTTTTATTCTTCGTCCATTTCGGATAAGTACATATCGTGTATCATATCCAGCTGGGCTATCATGGTAGTAGCCTCGCGCCCATAGGCCTTGGAGCATTTGTGGCTTACTTTGGAATGCTCTTCCTGATGATCATCCATTTCAACGGTCATCTTCACCGCTCCGATCTCCAGTTCCCTGTCCAGATGCGATATGATCTCATCAATGAACTCATCGGTGGCTTCCCTTTTGGGATATTCAATTCCGCGATATTTTTCCTCGTTCATGCTTTTCTCCGATGGATGTATACAGACCGTTTACTCTGCAGACTGTCCAAGGCCTGCTTCGACATTGGCTGCTCTCAAAAGTGATCTGATGGAATCACGGTCAAGATTTAACTGCTCTCCGAAGGGATTTATGGTAACGCCCCTTACATCGTCAACTGAAAGTGCATAGTCAAGAAGCCAGATAATACCGGTCTCAAGAAGCTCATGTCCCGCACCCAGGTTCTTCTGCTCTTCTGAAGTAAAGGCAGGAATCCAGGCACCGTCAGAAGCGCTTACAAGGCTTATGGAAATAGGTCTTGATCCGTCCGCATTCTTCTCGGTGGCAACATCATCAAAGGTTGCACCCTTCTTAAGGATCCTTACGGATGTGAGGATTGTGTCATTCCGGTTTATAAAATTCACCAGTTCCTCACGAAGCTTAAGATTGTTTTCCTCGTTCTTGTGATAGATATAAGTCTTTACGACCTCTTCAAGTCCGGCACATCCTTCATTAAGAGCCATGATCATTCCTCCGTATCACGTTTATTCTCAACAAGTATGGGCTCACCGAATAAAAAGTCGGCGTTGTCCTTCTTCAGGTTAGGATTATAGAAAGGATCGTACGCTTTCATTGTGGGATGGGCTTCATAAAGTTTCTCCATCTCTGCGATCCTTCTTTTTTCTTTCGCTTCGCTCTGCGCATCCACGCCTCTGCTGATGGATTCGTAATGAGTAAGAGCCACATCAGGTCTTAAAACATTCAGATATCCATGCTCAAGGAGCGAGAAGCAAAGTGCCACATCGTTATAAGCAACAGCAAGATCCTCATTGAATCCGCCTATCTCATCGAACTTGGATCTTTCAACCATAAGTGCTGCACCGGTCACAACGCTGAAGTCATAGGGAAGAAGATTTCTTCCGCCATAGCAGACAGTGGCTATGGAATCGTCTATTCCGTAGAAAGCATGTCCGGGACCGGCAGCGGTATTGATGACGCCGCAGTGCTGGATCACATTTCCCTTGGGATAATAAAGCTTACAGCCTACGGCACCTACATGCTTAAGCCTTGCCTGACCAGCCATACGTGAAAGCCATCCGTCACCGCTTACCTTGATATCGTCGTTTAAGAACAGTATCAGATTACCCTTTGAATTGGCGGCTCCTATGTTGCACATTCTCGAAAAATTAAACTGCAAAGGTTCATACACATACGAACATCCGTATTTTTCAAGAAGCTTTTTGTACTCTGCCTTATTGTCATCGTTTGATCCGTTATCAACAACGACAACTTCGAATTTAACTCCCGCGGGAACCTCAAAGATACTGTCGATACATCTTTTCAGAACCTTGAAATTATCCTTGGAAGGAATGACTATGCTTACGAGGTCATCATCTTCGCAGTCATAAACCGGATAACACTGGACCACATCCTTAACGGGGCACCACTCAAGATGCCCCTTGAGTCCTCTTCTTTCCATTGCCGCTTTCTTAAGATCTTCGGTAGCCTTGGAAAGATAAGCCTTTGCACCCATATCAAGAGCAGTGGATCCTTCGATCTCTCTCCAGTGATACAGGATCTGAGGTACATGACCTATATGATCCGTGATCTCAGAGATCCTCATGACCAGATCATAATCCTGGGCACCGTCATATCTCTTGTCAAAACCGCCAACTTTATCGACGATGGATTTTCTGATCATGCACAGATGACAGGTGTACATGATGGAGAAGAATGAATCCGGCGACCAGTCGGGCTTGAACTTCGGATCATGTCTGAACTTTCCGTCCTCGGAAAGCATATCCTCATCGGAATAGACCATGTCGGTTTCCGGATGCTCATTCACGTATCTCACCATTTCAAGAATGGAATAGGGCTCCAGAAGATCATCGTCATCCACAAGAGCAATATATTCACCCTTTGCTATGGATAATGCGGAATTGGTATTCTCGGATATCCTTCCGTTTTCCTTACGGTAAAAAACATGGAAGTTATCGTACTTTTCCTCATACTCGCGAAGAGTAACGCCGACACTTTCAAGACTTGAATTATCGTCCGAAACGCATACCTCAACATTGTCGTAGATCTGGTTAAGACAGGAATCAAGGCAGGGTCTTAAGAACCTGTCTTCAATGTTATAAATGGGAATAACGATGGAAACCAGTGGTCTGTTCTTAAGATCATCCGGATGAGATGTCCTGGCTTCATAGATCCTGATGAAAGCATCGTAATCCGCATAAGTCATCTTGCCTATGCTGACGTTGTATGCATCCTTTATGCTGTTTCCCGCTTTGAGCATCCTGAAGAAATGTCTGATGCGCAGGAGTATGAGTTTTATGACTGTAAGCAGTCCCTTTTGTTTAATTTTTCTGAATATAAAACGGATCATTTAAGACCTACAAATCCTACTTTTTTGTACACTTTGGTAAGTGTCTTATTGGCAACATATGATGCTCTTGCAGCACCGTCCTTGTAAACAGACTCCAGATATGCTTTGTCCTTCATGATCCTGGAAGCCTCTTCCCTGATGGGACGAAGCGCATCGATAACAGCCTCTCCCACCGCAGGCTTAAATACACCATATCCCTTGCCATCAAATTCCTTCTCGATCTCTTCGAAGGTTTTACCTGTAACGGTTGAATAAATGTTCATAAGATTGGATACGCCGGGCTTATTAGCCTTATCAAATCTGACGCACTTCTCGGTATCCGAATCAGTTACCGCACGCTTGAACTTTCTTGCGATGGTATCAGGATCATCCATAAGGAATACGCATCCCTCGGGAATGGATTTACTCATCTTGGAATCCGGTGTGGTAAGTCCGTAGATACGTGCACCGGTCTTTGCGATATAAGGCTCGGGAATTTTGAATACATCACCGTATACGGAATTAAAACGCTCTGCGATGTTTCTTGTAAGTTCCACATGCTGTTTCTGATCCTCGCCCACAGGAACGAAATCCGGTCTGTAGAGAAGAATATCCGCAGCCATAAGAGAAGGATATGCAAAAAGTCCGGCATTGATATTATCCTTATGCTTCTCGGACTTATCCTTGAACTGTGTCATTCTAGTAAGTTCACCGAACATGGTATAGCACTGAAGAACCCATCCGAGCTGAGCATGCTGGGGAACCTGTGACTGAATGAAAAGAGTATTCTTCTCAGGATCAAGACCGCAGGCAATATAAAGAGCAAGCTGTTCAAGAGTTCTTCTCCTGAGTTCCGCAGGCTCCTGTCTTACGGTTATGGTATGAAGATCTGCCATGAAATAAAAGCAGTCAAATTCCTCAGCTCTAGCACCCCAGTTTTTAATCGCTCCCAGGTAATTTCCCAAATGAAGATCTCCGCTGGGCTGGATTCCGGAGAGCATTACTTTTTTTGCAGGTGTTTCAGTGTTGGTTACAATCTCATTTTCACTCATTTAAAACTATATCTCCAATCATTTATATCCCATCTTATGATGGTGTTTTTCTTTTTCTTCGTACATCTGTGCATCGGCAGCCTTCAGCAGATCCTCGGGACTATGGATTCCATCCTTGGGATAGAAAGCCATACCGCAGCTAATGCTCAAAGGCATGGGGAAGGTCTGGGATTTGTTAAAAGCATCCACATTATTTCTGAGATCATTCATAAATCCGTCGATCATTCTGGGATCATCAACCTGAGGAATGATGACTACAAATTCGTCTCCGCCATATCTCGAAATGAAATTATTTCCGCTGGAAAATGTCTGTCTGATGATCTCACTGACTTCCCTTAAAGCCACATCGCCCATATCATGGCCGAGATTGTCGTTGATGAGTTTGAACTTATCTACATCCATCAGAAGCAGCGTAAGTCTCTCATCGGATTCATCGTGAATCCTCTCAAGCATGAACTTATCGAGGCTTCCGCGGTTATTAAGACCGGTAAGGGCATCGATGGAAATCTCATCTCTGGAACGGTTGATGTACAGGAGCAGCATGCTGATACTGCAGAGTGGCCATATAAGGCTGATGCCGTAAAACTGGATCTGGATAATTGCTCCGATAAAAGGAGCAACCACAAAACTTGCAAGGAGCATGTACTCTCTTCTGGCGCTGGCAAGTTTTTCCTGCATTCGCTTGTAGAGAACCCAGATGCTGGTGCAAAGCAGATATGCCATAACAAGGAAAGCAATGGGATTGCTTAAAGGGCCCCTCTCATATCTGTTGGCAGGTGTAATGGTGAAAACACAATCCGTAAACAGATTGATAAAAAGTAAAAGCGTGATCAGTGCAAAGGGTGTGAGATCAAGGATATAGCCTATTTTTCTGCTGCGAAGTTTTTTGGAAACCCTGTAATAAACGTAATCACCCCAGGCAATGACCGAAAGGATCTGTGAAATGTAATAAAGCGAAACATCCAGATATATGAATGTGTGTGTTGTAGTCCCCGGATTTCCTTCAAGAGCCCACTGGATCAGATCAAAAAACAGTGTGGCAGTCAGGAGGATAAAGGTCACTCTCATGAACCTTACATCCTGAGTATTATCAAAACTTGTAAAACAGGTGAACAGAATGATCAGCATCACGATCAACGCGAAGCAGTCCACACCGTAATTAAATAATAAAAATTCCTGCATCAGCTTTACTTCCTTCAGAGCTTACCACACATATACATTATGCCAGATCCTGTAATATCCTCCGCCAAGCCTCTGGGCCTGGATAACGATATTACAATCGGTTGCACCTATAGTCTTAAGTGCGCTGTTCATATATCCGTTAAGATGATTTCCTTTTCCGTACTCACTTTCAATGGTATTAAAAAGTGAAACGGGAACAACATTGTAAAAGCAGTGATCTCCCTTGCCACAGCTTACAAGCTGCACCTTACAGTCATTGTAATAATCACTCAGCGAAGTAAGTACATCGCTTTCTTTTAATCCGTAAACCGCAAGCTGTGCAGCAGCATTTGAAGGAGTGGTACTGCCTGAGCCGCTGTTTCCGGAACCGTTGCCGGATTCATTCTGATTGTTCTCCGGATGCTCATTCTCATAATTGAGAGGAGCTACGGGATCATTATTTATATAAGGGTCAAAATACGGATCATAATGCTCGGGATCTCCCGATGCTTCTGCCGGCGTTTCACTTTCTGCTTCATCCCCGGCATCTGCAACCACAGGTGCGGAACTCTCCAGATTCCTGTACTGGGTTCCGGTACAAGCGGGAAGATAAACGGAAAGACTCTTTCTCACATGGGTTCCCGAATAATCTCCGTCTGTTTTGTTGAAATAGTCATAAGTCGAAGGGTCCGAATCATCCCATGTAACGTCAACATTATAGTATCCGTCCCCCAGTTTAACAATATTCCAGGCATGGTCCTCACCTGAGGTTCCCGCGCAGTAATACGTAGGAATTCCAAGTTTCTGACATACATACTGAAAAGCTCTGGCATATCCCGCACACACGCTCCTGCCGTTTACAAGAGCACTGTATGCACTCTGATCAAGAGGAGCCGTGGCATCATATACCACATTATTTATCAGATAATCATGAACATACTTCTCTCTGGAATATGCATCGGGGTACTGTCTTGCACCCTCTTCTATGGCTGTGGCTGCGGCATCGAATGCAGCCCTTGCATTCTCCAGATCATTGGCGATGGTATAGTACGCAAGGTCTATCTCAACAACTTTTTTATCAGCGGTATATTTCTCGGTATAAGCGGTCTGAATGTAAAACAGTTCGGGATGATCCGCAAATACCGCTTCAAAAGCATACTGCACCTGGTCGGTGTTTACCTCGACGCAGGGTTCAAAGCTTGATACCAGGTCGCAGGCACTGGCATAAATCTGCTTATAGAGCTTCTGGACCTTGGAATCAAGCATCGCATAATAGGGATAGATCTCCGGGTCAAAATTCAGATCCGATCCGGTGGATCCCTGATCGATGCTGTCCTTGGCTTCCTTTGCTTCAGTCTCTGTAAGCTGAAGGCCCGTTCCGGTAACGGGATTGTAACCGCTCTTTCCCAGAACATTGTCGGGTATGGTGGTTATGGTTCCATTATAGTTGGTATAAGGAACAAGATTTGAAGGATCAAATCCTTCGGAGGGCGTAATGGATACGGGTGTTGCAACCTCACCCATGATACCGGAGGGCATGACCACGGTCTCAGCCGTTCTGCCACCCAAAAGTCCGCTGTTTCCATCATCGCCATACAGGATACCGCTTATGCTTTCCGTAAGTGACGGATTGAGAGCACAGAGAAGAACAAAAAGGCACACCGCAGCAACAATTGCCAGGAGTCCGTATCCCAGCTTCTTTAAAAAGCCCATGCTCTCCTCCTTTCTTCTCTGCAAGCGCATATCTATACATAGTTAAATATATCACAAGACAGGGCAAAATTAAAGTGTCGTAAGGTCAGAATCTTAATTGAAATAATGGGCGGTGAATGGTAGAATCTTTTACAATGAGATAAAAAAAGGAGGGTCTGTATGGAAACCGTAAAAGCTATTAAAGAACGCAGAAGTGTCCGTAAATTTGATGCTTCACGTGAGGTTTCAAAGGAGCTCATCGATTCGATCATCGACACCGCCCGTTTCGCCCCCAGCTGGAAGAACACTCAGGTAACCCGTTACACCGTGCTTACCGGAGATGCCAAAGACAAGCTTGCAGCATGTACCAATATCTGGGCCAAGAACGGAGACATCATGAGAGGTGCTCCCATGGTGGTTGCTTTAAGCATTGTCGATAAGAGAAGCGGCTACGAAAGAGACGGATCCCCTTCAACACCTTTGGGAGACGGATGGCAGATGTTTGATGCCGGCATCGCAGCTCAGACTTTTTGTCTTGCAGCACACGATGCAGGTCTTTCCACCGTTATCATGGGTCTCTACGATGACAATGCCGCAGAGGTTATCGGAATTCCCGAGGGGCAGATCCTCACAGCACTCATTGCCATCGGTTTTGCAGCTGAAGAACCCACCGCTCCAAATCGTAAAGAGGTATCCGATCTGGTTACCTATAAGAGTTGATCATTTAAGGGCTGATATTTTTATCAGTCCTTTTTTATGAGATATCCAGGAGGAAGTATTATGCGACATCTGATGAGTCCTTTGGAC